>Ga0302325_10033575_pt1 | contig 10512 bp, 10 predicted proteins | sample Palsa_T0_2_FD_201948 | JGI IMG/M metagenome (GOLD analysis project Ga0302325, IMG submission 201948) | Peat permafrost microbial communities from Stordalen Mire near Abisko, Sweden - Palsa_T0_2 | ecosystem: Environmental > Terrestrial > Soil > Palsa > Peat permafrost | place: Sweden: Abisko...
GTTCGCCAGGCCCTTCGGAGCGCCGCGTGAGTGAGCGGGTGCTCGCCGCGACGGTGGCCGACGGCGTCGAGGACGAGCTTGAGAGCTCGCTGCGCCCGGCCCTGCTCGCCGACTTCGTCGGGCAGGAGCGCGTCAAGGAGCAGCTCGCGATCGCGCTCGCCGCCGCGAAGGGCCGCGGCGAGGCGCTCGACCACGTCCTCCTGGCCGGGCCGCCGGGGCTCGGAAAGACCTCGCTCGCCCAGATCATCCGCCGCGAGCTCGGCGTCTCGATCCGCCAGGTCGCCGGTCCCGCGCTCGAGCGGAAGGGCGACATCGCCGCGATCCTGACGGCGCTCGCGCCCCACGACGTCCTCTTCATCGATGAGATCCACCGGCTCAACCGCACCATCGAGGAGATCCTCTACCCGGCGCTCGAGGACTTCCGGCTCGACATCATCGTCGGTCAGGGGCCGGCGGCGCGCACGCTGACGCTCGACCTGCCGCCCTTCACACTCGTCGGCGCGACGACGCGCACCGGCCTCCTGACGACCCCTCTCCGCGACCGCTTCGGCCTCACGTTCCGCCTCGACCTCTACGACGCCGAGGAGCTGACCGCGATCGTCCGCAGGAGCGCGCGGATCCTCGAGCTCGAGGTCGCCGCGGAGGCGGCGGTAGAGATCGCTAGGCGTGCGCGTGGCACGCCGCGGATCGCCAACCGCATCCTGCGCCGCGTCAGAGACGTCGCCCAGGTGCGCCACGCGGGGGTCGTCAGCGAGGAGATAGCGGCCGAGGCGCTCGAGCTGCTCGAGATCGACCGCAACGGGCTCGAACGATTCGACCGCGACCTGCTCCGCACGATCGCGCACAAGTTCGGCGGCGGTCCCGTCGGCCTCTCGACGCTCGCGGTCGCGCTCGGCGAGGAGGGGGAGACGATCGAGGACGTCTATGAGCCCTACCTGCTGCAGCGTGGACTGCTGCAGCGCACCCCGCGCGGCCGCATCCTGACCGAGCTCGGCAGGGTCGAGGTCGGGCCGCTGCGCGACTCCTCGACGCTCTTCTGAGTCCGCCGCGCGGGCAGCGGGGGAGCCTCAGGCGGGAGCCGAGTCGGGGAGCGGCCGCCCGGGTGGAGCATGGGCCCTTCGCGCTCCCGCGCGGAGCAGACGCAGCGCCACTGGGGCCGTCGCGAGCGCCATCACGTCGAACCAGACGTAGCCGGAGGCGACTCCCGAGGGGGGATTCCCGTCGGGGATCCCGAGCCCGGGGAGGTCCGCTGCCCAGCGCCAGGTGCCGATCGCGGTCCCGTAGAACTCGAGGCAGGCGACGAGGAAGAAGACGCTTGCGTAGAGGCCTCTGTTGGCCGAGCGGACGAGGAAGGCGAGGAGCAGGGGGACGCCGACCGCCCCGGCGAGATCGGTGCGCCCGAGCACCGTCAGCCCGAGGATCGCCCAGCACGCGGCGCTCGCCGCCGCGGCGGCGACGAGTGTGCGCTCGTAGCGTCGCAGGGCGCGCGAGAGGGCGAGCCCGGCGAGGAAGACGAGACCGTGGGCGGGAGGGATGAAGAGCGGGAGGTTGTGGAGCCGGTAGCGGTAGACCCCCCACAGGATCGAGCCCGTGAACTCAGCGACCGTCGCGAAGACGACGACGCCGAGCACCTGGGCGACGCGCTCGAGCCGCAACCGCAGGAGCGCGGCCGCGAGCAGGAGCCAGGTCAGCGCTCCGAGTGCAAGCTGCTCGCCGCGGGAGGAGAAGTGATCGGCCGCGAGGACGCAGGCGAGGTAGACCGCAATCGCGGCGGCGGTGCAGAGCAGGGCGCGCTCGCCACGCACCGCGGGCCGGCGTCCGCGTGCGAGCGCCCAGCCAGCCGCGGCGAGCGCTCGGAGCTCGCCGCTCCCCGGGGACCCGGCGGACAGCGGCCCGCCCCGCTCAGCCCTTGAACTGGAGCTCGTGCCAGGAGGGCACGGGCGCGAGCTCGAGCAGCGGGCGCCGCCCGCCGGGATGCTGGTAGGCGAACTCCTCCTCTTGGTCGTCCCAGACGATCTCGAGCGCGCCGCGCTTGACCTGATGGTCGAGCCAGGCGCCGCGGAATACGAGCTTGCGCAGCCAGTAGACGAGCGACTCCCCGCCGAGGAGCGCGACCCGCTCCCAGTTTCGCTCGAGGTAGCGGCCGAGGCGCGAGGCGGGGTCGTCGACGAGTCCCTGCGCCGCGAGCGAGACGAGGTCGCTCGTCTCGTCCTCGTCCAGCTCGTTTGCCTGCACGAGTCCGAGTTTCGCGGCGGCAGCGACGACGCGCTGCTCGAAGTCACAGGAGTTGAAGGTGAAGCGGTAACCGAGGAACTCGACGATGTAATCGTCGCCCGAGGAGTAGTTCGTGTCGGCCATCCCTGCCGATCCAGGATACCGGCAACCGTCCCGCCGCTCGTTGCTTGGGGCTACGGTTTCGGCGTGGCGGGGTCGGCGACACCGGAGTGGGAGCGCCTGGTTGTGCTCGCGCCCGTGTTGGTCGTCGGCGCCGGAATCGTCGGCGCGGTGCTGATCCTGCTGATGCGCGCCTTCGCCGACTCCTGGCGCGGGACGGAGCACAAACGGCTGATAATCGCGGGCCTGATCGCGCTCTGCGCCGTCGTCGTGCTCCTCACCTACCTCGGGATCTCGATTCCCAACGAAGAGTGAGCTCGGCCCGGGAAGCCGGGGACGAAGCGGGCCCGGCCGGGACGGCGACTGAGCTGACCGCGGCGAGTCGAGCGGGAAGCTCGCCCGCGGGGGCACGCTCGCGCCGGAGGAGTCCCCCCGCGCCGTCCGGCGTGCTTCGTACCCTCGATTTTGATGAGCGCGGCCTGGAGCATCGGTCCCTGTCGGGAGGCCGAGTGTCGGAGGCTCACCAGCGAGCTCGGCATCACCCGCACGACGGCATCGGTGCTCGTTCGCCGCGGCTACGGCGATCCCGCCGCCGCGCGCGTCTTCCTCGAGGGCGCGCTGCCCGGCCACGATCCGTTCGCGCTCGGCGACATGCGCCCGGCGGTCGAGGCGATCCGCGCCGCGGTCGCGGCCGGGAAGCGGATTTGCGTCCACGGCGACTACGACGCCGACGGCATCTGTGCGACCGCGCTGGCGATCTTTCTGCTGCGCGAGCTCGGTGCCGAGCCGGTCTGGCACCTCCCGTCGCGCTTCGAGGAGGGCTACGGGCTCGCCGCGCAGACGCTCACGCGGCTTGCCGGGGAGGGGATCGACTTCGTGCTCACGGTCGACTGCGGCATCACCGCGCTGGCCGAGGTCGACGAGGCGAGGCGGCTCGGGCTCGAGATCGTCGTGAGCGACCACCATCGTCCAGCGGAGCGCTTCCCCGACTGCCCGGTGGTCGCGCCGCTCAAGGGCGACTACCCCTTCGCCGGTCTCTGCGGGACGGCCGTCGTCTGGAAGCTTGCCCAGGCGCTCCTCGGGCCGGATCATCCCTTCTGCGAGCGCCACCTCGACCTCGTCGCGCTCGCGACCGTGGCCGACGTCGTGCCGCTGCTCGACGAGGGCAGGGCACTCGCCCGCCTGGGGCTGCGCCGGCTCTCCCAGACCCAGAAGCCCGGCCTGCGCGCGCTCATGAAGCTCGCCGGCGTCGACCCCGCCGCCTGCGACGAGAGCGCGGTCGGCTTCCGGCTCGCACCGCGGATCAACGCCGCCGGTCGGATGTGCCGACCGAGCGCCGCGCTGCAGCTCCTGCTGAGCAACGAGGAACGCGAGGCACTGCTGCTCGCCGGCGAGCTCGAGGACCTGAACCGCGAGCGCCAGGTCGTCGAGGAGCGCATCCTCCGCGCCGCGGGCGCCGAGATCGAGTCGTGGTCTTCAGCACGTCGTCGCCACCGCGGTTACGTGCTCGCCGGAGCCGACTGGCACGAGGGCGTGATCGGGATCGTCGCCTCCCGGCTCTGCGAGCGGTACGGCCGCCCGGTCGTCCTGATCGCGGGCGGCGGCGGCGGGGAGTGGAAGGGGTCGGGACGGGCCGGCGGCTCCTTCGACCTGCACGGCGGCCTGCGTGCCTGCGCCGAGCATCTCGAACGCTTCGGCGGTCACCGCGCAGCCGCCGGTCTGACGATCAACCCCGACCGAGTCGAGGCCTTCGCGCAGGCGTTTGCCGCCCACGCCGATGCGGTGCTGAGCGACGACGACCTTGCCGCGCCGATCGCGATCGACGCGATCGTGCCCGGCGCCGAGCTCGGGCTGCCGCTCTGCGAGGAGCTCGCTCGGCTCGCGCCCTTCGGCCTCGGGAACCCGGGCATCACGCTTCTCGCCGAGGCGTGCGAGCTCAGCAGCCTCGACACGGTCGGACAGGGCAAGCATCTCCGCTTCCGCGTGGCCCAGCACGGCGTCGATGCCGGCGCGGCGATTGCCTTCGGGCTCGGCTCGCAGCTCGACCGCTACCGCCGTCTCGGATCCTACGACCTCGCTTTTCGTCTTCAGGAGAACCGCTGGAACGGGACGGTCTCGCCCCAGCTCGTCATCCGACGGATCTTCGACACCGCCGGCCGCTACGCCGAGCTGCGCGCCTCGTTCGCCGAGCAGTGGCGCCGCGGCGAGGAGGCGTGGACGCCGGAGGCCCGCGCGGTCTTCGTGGAGCTCGAGCTCGATCGAGGCGTGCGCCGCAGTCTGCTCGAGGCGGCGTCGTTCAGGGCGCTCCTCGAGACCCCGCCGCTCGCAGCGGCCGCCTGATCGGTTCGCGCGCCGCCCCTTCTCTCTCACCGAGGCGCGTCGCTCCGCCGACCGCCGGGGGTGGTCGGCCGACACGGAAGCCTGGAGGGAGCGAGGGACCGAGGAACCGAACGGCGCCCAGTCCTGACCTCTCGGCGGGCGCGGGCGGCTGAGGCCGGGCCGCCGCGCCGGGACGTATCTCGTAACGTGGCGGCCTCGCGGGTCAGGGGACGGCAGCGAATGATTCTCAAAACCGTGCCGGTGGCTGACGGGAGGGACGAGCGAAGCGGATGACAGTTCTCCTCTCAGCGCCTCAGGGTCGCGTCCGTGCGGGTTACGGCGGACGATCGCCGGATGGCTCAGCGCAGCTCGTTGATGCGGATCAGGTTGCCCGCCGGATCGCGGACGGCGCAGTCGCGAACGCCGTAGGGTTGCTCGGTCGGCTCCTGGACGACCTCGGCGCCGCCCGCCTTCAGCCGCGTGAAGGTGCCGTCGAGGTCGGTGGTGGCGAGGAGGATGCGCGCGTAGCTGCCCTTGGCCATCATCTCGACGATGGTGCGGCGCTCGTCGTCGGTGACGCCGGGATCGGCGGCCGGCGGTTCCAGCACGATGGACGTGTCGGGCTGGTCGGCGGGGCCGACGGTGATCCAGCGCATCCCGCCGTAGCCGACGTCGTTGCGGACCTCGAAGCCGAGGGTGTCGCGATAGAAGGCAAGGGATTCGTCCGGGTCGTCATGCGGGAGGAAGGACGCGTGAATGGTGATGTCCACGACGGTCACGCTAGCTGCGGCCCGATGAGCGGCGCTTCTCGATTCCTGACCGGTCTGGTCACCTGTTTGGACACGCATGACGGCATCCCCGCCGTCGCGCCCGCGGCGTGGCGCCGGTAGACGCTGGGCGGCACACCGACCAGTTGGGTGAAGCGACTGCTGAACGTACCCAATGACGAGCAGCCGACTGCGAAACAAACCTCGGTGACGCTGAGCTCGCCACGACGCAGCAGCGCCATCGCACGCTCGATGCGCCGCGTCATCAGGTAGGCGTACGGCGACTCGCCGTAGGCGAGCCGGAACTCGCGGCTGAGGTGCCCGGCCGACATGTGCGCGCCGCGGGCGAGCGTCTCGACGTCCAGGGGCTGCGCGTAGTCGCGGTCGATCCGGTCGCGTACGCGCCGCAGCCGCGTGAGGTCGCCCAGGTGCTGGGCTGCGACGGGTCTGCTGGCCACCTGCGAGATCGTGCCACGTCGCGCCTGTTCGGGCCCTGCGGTATCCGCGATTGCTCCGGGGTCAACACGTCTCGTCGGCGATCAACGAGGGTGCGGCTCCCGAGTGGTCGATGGTGGTTGCTGCAATCCGGGCCAGGTGACGCGTTCGCTGAGCCGAGCGAGGCTGCGTGGGCGTGGATCGGGCCGTCGATGCCTCAGACGGCGGGTCGTGGTCGTCCCGGTGGAGCGTCGGGTGTCGAGGGCATCGCGTTCCGGTGTCGGACCGGGGTGGCCGGGTGTGGTCTTCCGGGCGGTTCGGGCCGTGGCAGACAGGGGAGCGGCAGCATCGCTTCGCGACCGATGCCAGGTGGGACAGGCTGTTGGGTGTGATTCAGGCCGAGGCCGACGCCGCCGCTCGGCTGGGTTGGAACGTGTCGGTCGACTCCTCGACCGGGCGTGCACACCGGCATTCGGCTGCCGCGAAGCACAGTGCGCGGGACGATCTGCGCGGCCGGCCGGGCGCGAAACCGTGCTGCTCTGGCTCGCCGACGTCGGAGAGACGTCTTAGCGGCGTACGCCGAGCGGCCGGGGCTGACGGGAGAGCTCGGCGAGCACCCGGGTGAGCAGGCGAAGCCTGCGCGCGGCTCGTGCACGGCGCAACACGATCGCCCGACATTCAGCGCGCGCCGTCGCTTTCCTCCCTGGCGGCCCGCGTTTTCGGGGCGCGCGTCGGTGACCGCCTTGCGGGGTCGAGAGGCATGGTTGTGAGCGATGGTCCGCTCGAGATCATCCCCGCCCACCCGCGAGCCGCGGTCGCCAAGCGGCGTCCGGGCGGCTCGGCGCTTTCGGATCGTGGGCCGCGCCGCGGCGGGCGAACGGAGTGCTCGCGGCTCCGCACCTCGCCGCAGCCCGCTCGCGGAGGCCGGCAGGTCCGCGGCCCGCTTCGAGCTTCGAGATGGACGAGCCCGGGCCCGGTCCTGATCGCCTCAGCACCTACCGGAGCGGGCGCGACGTCCCGCGAAGCGAACTCGCCCCAGGGATCTTTCCTCCTGCGATGTCCACTAGGCCGAAGCGATGTGGCGGCGGCGGAAGGCACGCGCCTTCTCCCGGTTCCCGCACGAGCTCATCGAACACCATGATCGCGACTGGTTCCTGGCGTTGTCGTAAAACGCCCATTCGCAGCCGCGGGCCCGACACGCCTTCAGGCGGGGCCATGTGCCCTCGACGAGAGCCGCGTGGACGTGCGCAACGATCTGCCCGACGGCGCGGTCGACGCCTGCCGCGCTCACGACCAGCTGTGGGACCCCCTCCGGGAAGCGGAGCTCGATCCGCCCGCGGCGCGCGCAGTCGTCGATGATGGCCCAGGCCGAGCCAGCATCGACCTCGACGGCGTTGTTTGCGAGCAGCAACGTGCGCAGCGACTCGCGAAGGTCGATCAGATCGACGACATCAGATTGTGTGAGCTCTCCGGCCTCGAAAAGACCGTTTCGACGAAGCCATCCGGCAAGCTCCTCCGGGGTCGCGAGCGAGTCCTCGTCCTCCCGGCTCGAGTGTTTGTGGAGCGTGTTCACGAACTCCACGATAAGCTCAGTTTTCGTAACCATCATGGTTGCTTCTCCGGTTAGTAACCTCTATGATGCTATCAGAGGTTATTGAAGACGACGACGGAGGGAGCTCGCATGCATCCTGTATTCCTGCAGGTGTTCGTGGATGACAAGATCAGGCAGGTCAACCGGGTGGTTGTGCACGCGCGTGCGCTGCAGGCCGAGCCGCCGCGCTCGTTCGAGGAGTCGGTGGCCCTGAGGCTCTGCCGTGTCCACGACGACGAGGCACTCGCTCGCCTCGCACAACTCGAAGGGCGCGCGCTGCCCGCTGGCTCGTTCGTCGTGGCAGAGGTGGGAGGATCGATCGTCGCGGCCTTGCCGCTGAGCGGTGGCGCCCCGCTCGCCGACCCGTTCAGAAGCACCGCGCAGATCATGCCGCTGCTCAAGCTGCGTGCGGCTCAGATCATCGATGCGCAGCGTGAGCCCCGGCCGCAGAGGCGCGCGTTCGGCTGGCTCACGAGCCGCGGCTAGTCGGTCGGAGCGAGGCGGGCGCCGGCCCGGGGCACCGCCCCGGTCGACGCCCGGCAGTGGGCGAGGAGCGTCGGACCGCGGCGGGCGAGAGGCCCCGGGCGCGGGTTCGATGGCCTCGCTGCCGCTTCCGCGAGGGGCAGCGAACGTGCAGCGCGAGGCGCGGTGTGCACCTGGTCTCCACCGGTCGACAGCCCCTTAAGCCCGTATGCGACCCGCGCGTTTTCGAGGACGAACGGACACGGGACGAACCCACCGGCGACGTGCCCGGTCGAGGTCAGAGGGCGAGATGGAGACGCAACGCTTCATCGAGTGCAGCGCTGAGTTCGCTGGTGAGCACTCCAACAGGCCGGCCCACGCGCTCGATCGCAACCGAACGAAGCTGCTCGGACTGGGCCTTGGAATCTCGGTCGTGTCCCGTCGCCGATGCAGGCAGCAGGACCTGGAAGGGGTACACGTGCTCGGTGTTCGAGCTCACCGGGACAACGGTTATGACCTCACGGCCGAGGCGCTCAGCCGAACCGTTCGCACCGTCGTTGCTTACGATCACTTCGGGGCGGCGCGTGTTGGCTTCGGCGCCTCGGACTGGATCCAGGTCGACCAGACAGATCTCACTCGGCGCATCGGCTAGCCGATACCGGTCGTATCCCAGAGTTCCTCATCGTCGCCTCGCGACCACTCTGCCCACGCCGCCTCGTAGTCGGGTCCGAGTTCTGAGGCCCTCAGGAGGCCCACCGCCTTGTGCAACGCGGCATGGCAAGGTCCCATGTGGCCGGCTCTGGCGTGTCGAACGGGACTCGGCGGTCGGGACCGGGGGCGCCGTCCCCGCCGGCGGTCGACCTGACCCCCAGCCGCCCGGGGGCCCGACTGGCCGCCCGCACGGTCGCCCATTTCGGGGTCTCGCCTGTGCGGGTCTCGCGTGGCCCGCGCCGCGCCGCGCTCCCACCGCGGAGGTCCGTGGCCGTGTCGACTGGGAAGGCAGGGTCGATCCCGCTTAGACTTGGGCATGGCGGTCTCCCCGCGCCGGGCGCTCGTCGGATTGATCGTCGGAATCGTGGCGCTGGGCGCGCTCGCGGGCTGCGGCGGTGCCTCCCGTCACGGGCTCGTCGTGGGAGGGGTGGAGGACGCCGCGAAATGGGACCCACCGCTTGCGAGCATGCAGCTCGCCCGTCGGGCCGGCTTCCGGGTGATCGTGTTGAGCTCTGTCTGGTCGCCGCCCTTGCAAGCGCCGGGCGAGCCGGAGATCGACCGCCTGCGGGCGGCGGTCGAGGCCGCAGACCGGGTCGGGATCGAGCCGATCATCGCCGTCTACTCCTTCGCGCGGAACACGCCGCTCGAGCCGCGGGCGCGTGCAGAGTTCGTCTCGTACGCCGCGACCATCCTGCGCGCGATCCCGGAACTGCGCTGCATGAGCGTCGGAAACGAGCCCAACTCCGGCGTCTTCTGGATGCCGCAGTTCGGCGCCAACGGTTCGGACGTCGCCGCGCCGGCGTACTTTCGTCTCCTCTCGGAGACCTATGCGCGGCTGAAGCGGATCGATCCCGCGCTCTCGATCATCGGCGGGTCGCTCGCGGCGCGGGGAAGCGATCGGCCAGGGCGTGGCCGGCCGAGCCATTCGCCCACCCGGTTCATCGAGGACCTCGGCGCGGCCTTCCGGGCGAGCGGACGCTCGAGCCCTCCGATGGACATGTTCTCACTTCACCCCTACCCCGCGAACTCGAGCATCCCTCCGACCGTCACCCACCCGCACTCGACGACCCTCGGGATCGCCGACTACGACCGGCTCGTTGCGCTTCTCACGCGCGCCTTCGGAGCACCGGTCCCGATTGTGTACGGTGAATACGGGGTCGATACCACCATCCCGCGGCGCGACGGAGTCCTGTACAGCGGTCAGCGGGCCGCGACGATCCATCCGGTCAGCGCTCGCACACAGGCGGCCGACTACATCGAGGCGATACGGCTCGCTGCCTGCCAGCCGCTCGTGCGAATGCTGCTCTTCTTCCACGTCACCGACGAGTCGCGGCTGACGGGGCTTCAGACCGGGCTGTTCTACCCGAACAACACCCCGAAACCGAGCCTCGCGCCGGTCGCGGCCTGGGCCCGGGCGGCCGAGGCCGGCGGAGTCCGCTGTCCCACCTGAGCCCGGACCTGCGCCGCCGTCGAGCGGTCTCCGGGCCCTTCGACGATCCTCGTTGCACCCCGGGATCGGGGCAGGCATCCCACACTCCTGCGCGGGACATCGCTGGAGGCGTTCGGCTCGCGACATCCGAGGAGCAGGCCGCCCCTTGCCACTCGCGCGTCGGTTCGACCGGAGCGGAGCGGCTCGCCGTCAGTCGCAGCGCAGCAGCGTCGCGTCCTCGCTCGACGCCCTCCGGCTGGTGGGAAGGTACGACCCCGTGGTCGCTGGGAGAGGGCGCTTCCGATCGACCCTCGCGAACTCGGCCGAGGGTTCTCGGCTCCGATGCCCATCGCTCAGGATCCAGCCCTCACCATCGCCCAGGCGCACGTCGAGCGCCGAGCGGGTCATCCAACAGATCGCAAAGCAGCCATCGATCTCGCATTCGCAGAAGACGGCGATCGGCT
>Ga0302325_10033576_pt1 | contig 10512 bp, 7 predicted proteins | sample Palsa_T0_2_FD_201948 | JGI IMG/M metagenome (GOLD analysis project Ga0302325, IMG submission 201948) | Peat permafrost microbial communities from Stordalen Mire near Abisko, Sweden - Palsa_T0_2 | ecosystem: Environmental > Terrestrial > Soil > Palsa > Peat permafrost | place: Sweden: Abisko...
CCGGGCAGACCAGCCGGTAGTCGCAGATCGAGCAGGCGGTGAACGAGGGGGTCGGCTCAAAGCCCTGCGAGCGGATCCCCTCGGCTACCTCGGTCGCCACCTCCCGGATCCACTCGCCCCGCTCGGCGTCGTCGGGGACGGCCACCTTCTGGTCGTCGAGCAGGTAGTAGTACGCCTGCCGCGAGGCGTCCAGCCGCCATGACTCGCGGGCACCCACCGCGTACAGCGACAGCTGTACGTCGTCGGCCAGCTGCGCGGCGTTCTTCGGTCGGCCGGTCTTGTAGTCGATCAGCTCGTACTCGCCGCCGGGCAGCCGGTCGACCCGGTCGACCCGGCCGCGCAGCATGTGGCGCCCGAGCTTGAACTGGAACTGGCGCTCGAACCAGACCGGCGTCGCCTGGTCGGACGCCGCCCGCTCGTGGTAGCGCGTCAGCGCCGTCGTCGCCTTGCCGCGCAGCTGCCGTTCCTGCTCTGAGTCGCCGAACCCGCCGCGCCGCCAGCCCGCGTCCAGCAGCCCCAGCAGCCCTGGCAGCCCACCCGCAGGTTGGTTCTCCGCGTGCGCGTGGTAGCGCTCGAGCACCTGGTGGACGAGGATCCCGAACCGCTGGTTGAGCGTCGGCTCCTGCGGGATCCGGAACACGCGCGCGAACTTGTACTTCAGCGGGCACGTCCGGTAGGTGTCGATGTCTGACGCCGACAGCACCACCCCCTCGCCGCGCAGCGGCAGAAACGGCTCCAGCGTCGGCTCGTCACGGGCCGCGACCGCGGCGGCGCGGGCGCGGGCGTCGCGCTCTGCGTCCAGCAGGTACTCGTCCAGCGTCGAGGTCTGAAAGATCTCACGCTGCTCGGCCGTGACCGCCTGCAGGATTCGTGCGTTGACGTCGCGCAGCGACTCGGCCACGCTCTGCCCGTCCGGCCTGCCCATCAGCGCCGCAAGCTTGAGCAGCTCCAGGTAGCGCACGACCGCGTGCGAGACGTCCAGGTCGGTGTCGAACCGCAGCTCGGCGAGTCGCCCACCGGCCCGGGCGGTGCCCGCCAGCAGCTCGTCGCGCAACACCCGGTAGGTGGAGGCCAGCGCCTCCGCGGGGCCGAACAGCTCCTCCTGCTTGTCGATCCACGCGGCTCCGAGCGCCTGCCGTGCCCGGTGCAGCGCCGGCGCCGGCGCGAGCTCTGCGCCGCGGTCGTCGGCCTGCGGATAGGCGAGCACCAGCCGCCGCCTGGCCCGGGTCGCGCCGACGTACAGCTCGGCACTCAGCACCGCTGCTCGCTGGGCGTCGTCGGCGGCGGGCAGCGGCTCGGCCAGCAGCGCGTCGGGAATCGGCTCAGGCGACGGTGCCCGGATCCCCGCGTGCAGCCCGATCAGGTACACGTGGTCGGCCTCCAGCCCCCCGGCCGCCGCTCGGGTCAGCACCTGCACGCCGTCCGGGTGGGCGGGATCCAATTCCGGCTCCTCCTGCTCACGCAGGCCGTAGTCGGCGACCGCCGCGATCGAGACCGCGAACTCCCGCGCGGTCGCCTGCGGCAGCCGGGCCACGTACGCGCCCGCCAGTTCGCCGAACCGCGCCAGCGCCCGCAGCCGCGCGACGACGTCCGGTTGGGCGGCGAACAGCTGCTGGCGGCGGAGCCCGAGCCGCTCGATCAGGCGGTGGACGTAGAGGTCCGGTCGGCTGGAATCAAGCGACGAGAGGCTGCCTCGATAGAGCTTGAGGAACAGGTGGATCCGGTCACGGGCCTCCGGCGGGACCTGCGGCGCCTCGGTCGCCGCGGCCATCGCCGAGACCATGTCGAGCTTGCGCCGCCGCGCGATCTGCGTGCACCGGGCGATGTCGACCGATCGCAGCTCGACCGGCGGCCGGGCCAGCGCCCGGACGACCGCGGCGGCGTCGGTCGGGTCGGCCAGCAGGCGCAGCCAGGCCAGCACATCGCGGATCTCGGCCCGCTGGAAGAAGGCCGCCTCGCCCACCAGCCGGTAGGGGATCGCGCGCTCGTCGAGCGCGGCCGCCAGCGCGTGTCCCTCGTAGTTGACCTCCGAGACGATCACGGCGATCTGTGTGGGCGCCGTCGCCTCCCGGGAGACCAGGCGCTCGATGTCGACCGCGACCGATTGGGCCTGCGAGCGTTCGTTGGCGCAGCGCCACAGCTCGACCGAGCCGGCCCGGGTCGGCTCGGGCGAGTCGTCCGGGTCGTCGCTGGCAAGCGCCCGGGCGGCCCGCCAGACCGGCTGCGGGCAGCGCCGGCTGGCGCCGAGTGAGATCACTGGCGTTTCCGGCGTGGCGAAGCTCTGCAGCCGCTGCGCGCCGGCGCCGCGGTAGCGCAGGATCGCGGCACCGGGGTCGCCGGCCACGGTCATGCTCGGCACGCACAGCTCCCGCGCCAGCGAGGCGGCCGAAAGACCGAGCTCCTGGGCGTCGTCGATCAGCAGGTGGTCGAAGCCCGCGTGAACGGCGGCCGTGCCGCCCCGCGCCCGGGTGAGCGCGAGCGCGTCGATCACGAGGTCGCCCTCGTCACGCGCTCCGACCTGCGCGAGCATCCGCTCGTGACTCGCGTAGATCTGCGCGAACTCCAGTTCCAGCGCCGCCTCGGGGTCGTCGTCACGTTCGCGGCGCTGCGCCCATTCCAGATACCGCGCGGCGTCGACGAGCTCCGCCTTGAGCCGGTCGATCCGCCGCACGAAGCTCCCGAGCAGCACGGTCGGGCGCCCGCCGAAATCGTGGTGGCGGACCGACAGCTCGTCGACGCGCTCGGCGAGCATCGCGAGCCGGTCCCCCGCGCTCAGCGGCTGTATCTGCCAGACGGGTGCGACGGCGCCTCGCGCCAGCTCCAGGGCCGCGAGCCCGGCCGGGTTCAGCACGTGCAGGGCCTCGAAGCCGGCGGTCAGGCTCGTCTGCAGGCGGGCCTCGAGTGCCCTGGCGCGGTTGTCGGTCGCCACCAGCACCGCGATCCGCTCGGGCGCGACGCCGTCGTCGACGAGCCATTGGAACCGGGCTTCGAGCGTCCGGGTCTTGCCCGCGCCGGCCGCGCCGATCACCAGCAGTCGCGGTTCCCGGTGCAGCGCCGCGGCGCGCTGGGGTGCGGTCAGCTCGCCGGCTGCTCCGTACGCGTTCTTAAAGTCCGCCGGGGCGCCGAGCAGGTCCGATTCCCCGGCGGCCGCGCGGTCATCGGGTCGTCCAAGGTCCGCGCCAATCGCGCGGCGTGGGGACTCCTCGCTCACCGTCTGACAGCATAGGTAGCCGATGACGGCCACCGACACAGCGCTGCAGGTCGATTGGCTGGCCGTCTGCCGACGCGCCGTGGAGGGCCTGGAGCAGGTGCTGGCCGACTCGCCGACGACCGCCGAGCGGGTCCGTGAGACCGGCACCCGGGGCAGCGGCGGCGACCGCACGTTGCTGCTCGACGCCGCCGCCGAGGAGGTGGTGTTCGCCGAGCTGTCGACGGTCGCCGAGCAGGGCCACCGGTTCTGGGCGGTGTCCGAGGAACGCGGCGAGGTCGACTTCGGCTCCGAGCACGTGCGCGTGATCATCGACCCGATCGACGGGTCGCTCAACGCCAAGCGCTCGACCCCGCACTACGCGCTCTCGATCGCCGTCGCGGACGGGCCGACGATGGCCGACGTGGCGTTCGGGTTCGTGCACGACTTCGGCACCGGTGAGCAGTTCTGGGCGTTGCGCGGACAGGGGGCCTGGCTGGACAGCCCGTCCGAGGCGGCCGGCGCGCGGCGCCTCGATCCGACGATCGGGGAGCGCCGCAACCGCGTCGGCAAGCTTGAGCTGGTCGGGATCGAGGCGGCGGACCCGCGCTGGGTCGCCGAGGCGATCGACGGGCTCGTCGAGGCCGCGCACCGGCTCCGGGCGCTGGGCGCGATCGCGATCACGCTGTGCGAGGTGGCCGCCGCGCGATTGGACGGGATGGTGACGCTGATCCGCTCCCGTGGCGTCGACGCCGCCGCCGGGCAGCTGATCGTCCGTGAGGCCGGCGGGATCGTCAGCTTCCCCGACTGCGAGCACCCGCTCGGCGCGCCGCTTGACTCGGCCCCGGGCTCGCACCTGGTCGCCGCACGGACCGAGCAGGGTCTGCACGAGCTCGAGCGGGTCGTGGCGTCGTGAAGGGCTTCCGCAGCGTGACCACCGCGCTGACGCGCACCGTCGCTCCGGGCGCCGCTGACTCGTCGGGGGCGCCGGTCGGTGGCGAGCGGGCCCCCGCCAAGCGCGGCGCCAGCCCACTGATCGACTGGCTGATCGCGGAGAAGATCGCCGGCTACGTCGCCGGCAAGGGCGACGCGCCCAGATTGACCGTCGAACTGGCGCCGCTGGCGAACGACGCCGCGCGGCGGGTGGTCGATTACACCCGCCTGACGCCCGTCCGCGAGCTGCCCCCGCCGGAGGGGATCGGCCGGCGCGAGTGGATCTCGGCCAACCTCGGTTCGATGCGCCGAATGCTCGACCCCGTGCTCGGACGGGCGGGCGAGACGCTCGGTCCGCTGAAGGGATCGCGCTCGCTGGGCGTCAGCGTCGTCTCGACGATCGAGATCGGCGTCGTCGTCGGATTCCTGGCCCAGCGGGTGCTCGGCCAGTACGAGCTGGTGCTGCTTGAGGAGACCCCGGCGGACGCGCCGCCGAGGCTGCTGTTCGTGCTCCCGAACCTCGGAGCCGCCGTCAAGGCGCTCGACGCCCCCGAGGACGAGTTCCTGACCTGGGTGGCGCTGCACGAGGTCACGCACGCGGTCCAGTTCTCCGGGGTCCCATGGCTGCAGCCGCACATGGCTTCCCTCGTGTCCGAGCTGCTGCGCTCGATGGAGCTGCGGATCGAGCGACCACGACGGATCCGCGTGCCGAGCGTCGCCGAGGTCCGACGGGTCGCGGCAGCGGTCCGCCGCGGCGACATCGTTGGGATCTTCACCTCCGAGGGCGAGCGTCAGACGATCGACCGGGTGCAGGCGACGATGGCCGTGATCGAGGGGCACGCCGAGCACGTGATGGACGCGGTCGCGCCCGAGCTGCTGCCGTCGCTGCCCAAGCTGCGTGCGGCGCTCGACCGCCGCCGCCACTCGCAGTCCGGCCGCGCGCGCCTGCTGGCCAAGCTGCTCGGCCTCGAGATGAAGATGCGCCAGTACGAGCAGGGCAAGACGTTCTGCGACGAGATCGTCCGCCGCGCCGGAACCGACGCGATCGTCGCGGTGTTCTCCGCGCCCGAGGCGCTGCCGACGATCGACGAGCTGACCGATCCGGTCGCGTGGCTGATGCGGATGGAGCTTCCGCTGCTCAGCGGCACAGCGCCCGAGCCGCGCGCGTCGTCCTAGCGCCGTCGGGACGCCTCGGGTCCCGCCGGATCGCGGGCGCCGCGGAGTGCCGCGGGTGCCATGCCATGCAGACGAACTGACGTTCTGATCCGATCGCCGGCGAACTGACGTTCTCAAAACTGTAACCGGACGGTCCCCTCGGTTTACAAACATGTGTTCGATATTCGTCGAGAAACGAGCTAACCTCTTCACACGACCGAAAGAGACCAGGAGCACATGGCTACAGAAACGAATTCCAGCGGCGAGACCGCCGCCCGCCGGGCGACCCAGACCCCCGCGTCCGGCACGACCACCCCGCGCAAGCCGGCGAGACCCGCCGCTCAGGCAGCCACCCGCCGCTCGAGCAGCTCCCGCGCCAAGCCGGCGAGCCCGCGTTCGGCCGCGTCGATCCGCGGCCAGAAGGCTGCGGCGACCCGCAAGCGCAACGCGGCCGTGAAGGCCGCGCAGGAAACGCGCACCGCCGCTCGCGCCACCGCCACGACCGCCAAGAACAACGCGAAGGCCACCCGCACGACCGCGCGCCGGACCGCCACCGAGGCCGAGCAGGCCGCCGAGGCGACCGCCGCCGCCGTCGAGGCCGAGGCCAAGGTCCGCGTCAACCAGGTCCAGCAGCTGGCCGAGAAGCTCGTGCTCGTCCAGGTCGGCGCCGGACTGATCGTCCGCGACAACGTCGTCTCGACCGTCAAGGGCATCCGTGAGACGGTCACCGACCCGTCCGTGGCCCAGCGCCGGCTGAACCGGTACGAGCAGCGCGGTTCCAAGGCGCGCAATCGCTTCGAGCGCCAGGTGCGCAGCACCCGGACCCGCTTCGAGCGTGACCTGCGCCAGCGTCGCTCCCGGGTGCAGGACGATCTGCGTTCGGCGCGTGCGGACATCTCGCGTCAGTCGAGCGCGCTCAGCTCCCGGGTCGAGCGGATCATGTCCGACGCCCAGGATCGGATCGGATCCGTCGCGTAGCGCCTCAGTGACGAGTTTCACCCACCGGGTGCCGGAGAGGGCGCTACCGTGGGACAAGTTCGCCGGCCTCATATCTCGCCGGTGAGCGAAGTACCTCTCCTCCCTCAACCGCCGGGGCGTCACATTGATGTGGCGCCCCGTCGGTCTTTAAAGCCACCGCTCGAGCCGGAGTCCGATCTCCGTCTACAGTTTTGGCTCGATGGAGCTCTGCTTGATGGTCGAGGGCCAGGAGGGCGTCACCTGGACCGAGTGGGTCGCGCTGGCGCGAACGTGCGAGGCCCACGGGATCCCGAAGCTGTTTCGCTCCGACCATTACCTCAACCTCGGCGGCGTGCCTGAGCGGGGGTCGCTGGATGCCTGGGGCACGCTGTGCGCGCTGGCGGCGGTGACGTCGACGCTGCGGCTCGGGACGCTCGTCTCGCCCGCCACCTTCCGCCACCCCTCCGAGCTGGCCAAGCTGGTCACGACCGCCGACCGGATCTCCGATGGCCGCGTGGAGCTGGGGCTCGGGGCCGGCTGGAACGATCGTGAGCACGAGGCGTTCGGCTTCCCGTTCGCCGACCTACGCACCCGGATGGACGTGTTGGAGGAGCAGCTGCAGGTGGTGCTCGGCAACTGGTCCGGCACGGCCGACGCACCGTTCTCGTTCGACGGCGAGCACTACACGCTGCGGGCGCTCGACGCTCAGCCCAAGCCCGTGCAGCAGCCGCACCCGCCGCTGGTGATCGGCGGCTCGGGCGGTCGGCGCAGCTGCCGGCTCGCGGCGCGCTATGCGGATGAGTACAACACCGTGTTCCCGACGCTCGACGAGGTCGCCGAGCGGCGCGAGCGGCTCACCCGCGCGTGCGAGGCGGAGGGCCGGCCGATGCTGCCGTTCTCGGTGATGACCGGGGTGCTGGTCGGGGCCGACGAGCCCGAACTGCAGGCGCGCGCCGCGCGACTCGAGCAGCGGATCGGCGCCGAGGCGGGATCGCTGCTGCGTGAGCCGCCATCCGGCTGGGTGATCGGCACCGTGCAGTCGGCCACCGAGCAGCTGCAGGCGCTCGCCGACGCCGGCGTCGACGGCGTGTTCTGCCAGCACCTGCTCCACGACGATCTCGACGCGGTCGCGCTGATCGGGGAACGGCTCGCGCCCGCGGTCGCCGGCTCGGGTCAGACCGCATGAGCGGCTCAGGTCAGACCGCGTGACCGGCTCGGGTGAGCGGGTCTCGGCGGTCGACGTCCGCTGGATGGACCGCCCCCGCTGCATCGCCGCCTGGCGGATCCGCGACACCCTGATCGACTGCGGCCCGACGACGGCGCTCCCGAACCTGCTGGAGGCGCTTGACGGCTGGCGGCCGCGGCGGCTGATCCTCACCCACATCCACTTCGACCACGCCGGCGCCGCCGGTGCGCTCGCCCACGAGTGGCCCGAGCTGGAGGTCTACGTGCACCGCCGCGGGGCCCGGCACATGGCGTCTCCCGAACGCCTGGAGGCGAGCGCCCGTCGCGTGTTCGGCGACGAGTTCGACGCCCGCTTCGGCACGCTCGTGCCGATCCCCGAGCACCGGCTGCACCCGCTTGACGGGGGCGAGACGATCGACGGCCTGCGGATCGCCTACACGCCCGGCCACGCCTCGCACCATGTCTGCATGCTGGACGATTCCGGCTGGGCGTTCGTCGGCGACGTCGCCGGCGTCCGGCTCGATCCCGGCGAGCCGGTGTTCGCCCCCACGCCGCCGCCGGACATCGACATCGACCAGTGGCTCGCCTCGATCGCGCTGGTCGCTGGCTGGCGGCCGACGCGGCTGGGCATCACCCACTACGGCGTCGTCGACGAGCCCGAACCCCACCTGGTCGCGATCGCCGACGATCTGCGCCGCGAGGCCGAGCTGATCCGCGGCGGCATCGACGCGGACGCGTATGCCAAGGCGATGATCGACGCGCTCGTCGGCGGCGGCGCCCGTGATCGTGTGGCCGACTACCAGATGACCGTGCCGCTGCGCCAGAACTACGCCGGCCTGGAACGCTGGCTCGAGCGCCACGGCACCGACACCCCGGTTTGAGCCCAATTCCGACCTGCTTGAATGGAAAACATGCCGACCAAAGACCAGGTGACCGAGGCGCTGCGCGCCGTGATCGACCCCGAGCTTCGCCGGGACATCGTCGAGCTGGGAATGGTGCGCTCGCTCGACATTCATCCCAACGGCGTCGTCGACGTGATCGTCTCGCTGACGACCGCCGGCTGCCCGATCCGCAACCACTTCGAGACCGCCGTGCACAAGGCGATCTCCGAGCTCGACGGCGTGATCGGAGTCAACCTCAGCTTCGACGTCCTGTCGGACACCGAGAAGCAGGGGCTGCAGCAGAAGCTCGGCCGTAGCGGTGGTCTGCCCGAGGGCGCGCTCGCCCAGGTCTCCAACGTGATCTGCGTCGGGTCGGGCAAGGGTGGGGTCGGCAAGTCCAGCGTGACCGCCAACCTCGCCGCGGCGCTGGCGGCCGACGGCAAGCAGGTCGGCGTGCTCGACGCGGACGTGTGGGGCTACTCGCAGCCGCGGATGCTCGGTGCCGGCGCCCAGCGCCCGAAGGTCTCAAGCGAGCGCAAGCTGATCCCGATCGAGGTCCACGACGGCATCAAGGTGATGTCGATCGGCTTCTTCGTCGAGCAGGACGCCGCCGTCGTCTGGCGCGGGCCGATGCTCCACAAGGCGCTGCAGCAGTTCCTCGAGGACGTCGACTGGGGCGTCCTGGACTACCTCCTGATCGACCTGCCGCCCGGCACCGGCGACGTCTCGATGACGCTCGCCCAGCTGCTTCCGCAGGCGAAGTTCCTGATCGTCACCACGCCCCAGCCGGTCGCCCAGAAGGTCGCCGCCCGCTCCGCCGAGATGGCGGCCAAGCTCAAGCTCGAGGTCTGCGGCGTGATCGAGAACATGTCCGGGTTCGTGACTCCCGGCGGCGAGCGCTTCCAGATCTTCGGCGAGGGCGGCGGCCAAGCGCTGGCGGCCGATCTCGACGTCCCGCTGCTGGCCAAGATCCCGCTGACGATGGCGCTGCGTGAGCAGTCAGATGCCGGCATCCCGCTGGTCTTCGCCGATCCCGATGACCCGGCCGCACAGGCGCTGCGCCACTGCGCTCGCGGACTGATCGCGCTGTCGCCGATCGAGCTGCCGGTGATGCAAGCGCCCGCACCCGCGGCCGCGCCCAAGCCGGCGGGCATGTCGCTGCCGATGGCGTGAGCACCGTCCGGGCACGGCTGAGCGCGGCGCCTGACGCCGCCGTCGTGCTCGACTACGGGCTCCGTGACCGGGTCGCGCTCGTCACCGGCGCCGCGTCCGGGATCGGGCTCGCCACCGCCACGTTGCTCGCCGAGATGGGCGCCCGCGTGATCGCCTCCGACGTCGACGCGGCGCGCGGCGCGGCCGCCGCGACCAGGCTCGAGCGAGCCGGCCATGCGGTCTCGTTCGTCCGCGCCGACATCACCGACGAGGACGACGTCAGGGCGCTCGTCCAGCACCTGACCGACGCCCACGGGCGGCTGGACTGCGCCGCCAACTGCGCCGGGGTGGGCGGCGGCGACGCGCTCACCGCCGACTACCCGCAGGACCGCTGGGACCGGATCGTCGAGATCAACCTGCGCGGCACGTTCCTGGTCCTGCGCCACGAGCTTGCGGCGATGGCGTCGCTCGGGCGCGGCGGCGCGATCGTCAACGTGTCCTCGACGCTCGGCCTGCGCGGCTCGCCGAACGCGTCCGCCTACAGTGCCTCCAAGCACGCCGTGCTCGGCATCACGCGCACGGCCGCGATCGAGTACGCGCCCCACCACATCCGCGTCAACGCCGTCTGTCCCGGCGCGATCGACACCCCGATGATGGACCAGACGTTCGAGCGTTTCCCCGGCTTTCGTGAGGCGCTGACCGGCTTTGTCCCACTCGGCCGGATGGGTCGTCCCGATGAGGTGGCGGGGCCGATCACCTGGCTGCTGTCCGACGCCGCCTCGTTCGTCACCGGCGAGGCGCTCTCGGTCGAGGGCGGGCTGCTCGCGCGCTGAGCGCCGTTACGCCGGCGCCGTTGCGCCGGCGGTGACATCCACCACGGGTGTCTGACGAACGATGTCGATTTACTTCGGGACGTCCGAAGGAATTCGGCATCGTTCGCGCGGGCCGGGTGCGTCCCAGTTGCCATCTGCCCGCCACCGTCGACGACATCGACCTGGCGCTGACGGCCCTGACCTGACCCGCGGCCTCGCCTGGGCGACACCGCGGGCGGCCACCCAGGTT
>Ga0302325_10033577_pt1 | contig 10512 bp, 11 predicted proteins | sample Palsa_T0_2_FD_201948 | JGI IMG/M metagenome (GOLD analysis project Ga0302325, IMG submission 201948) | Peat permafrost microbial communities from Stordalen Mire near Abisko, Sweden - Palsa_T0_2 | ecosystem: Environmental > Terrestrial > Soil > Palsa > Peat permafrost | place: Sweden: Abisko...
GTTGCGCGATGACGGCAGCGTCATCGAGGGCCTCTACGCCGCGGGCAATGTCAGCGCCCCGGTGATGGGACATACCTACCCCGGCCCGGGTGGGACCATCGGCCCCGCAATGACGTTCGGCTACCTGGCCGCGCTGCATGTTGCCGGAGCGTCCGGCGACGATGCGGGTCAGAATGACCCGAGGAGGAACCGGACCGAGGGAAGCCGCTGACATGCCCATCGACCCGGATGTTGCGCTGGCCGCCGAGCTGGAGCCGGTCGAATTCACTTGGAGCAGCAGCGATGTGCAGCTCTACCACCTCGGCCTGGGCGCAGGCGCCGATCCGATGGACCAGCGCGACCTGCGTTATCTCGTCGACGACACCCCACAGGTGCTGCCGACATTCGGCAACGTGGCGGCTACCTTCCACGTCACCAAACCACCGACGGTCCAGTACCCCGGCATCGACATCGAGCTGAGCAAGGTCCTGCATGCCAGTGAACAGGTGAGCGCACCCGCTCCGCTGCCGCCGTCAGGTTCTGCGACGGCGGTCACCCGGTTCACCGACATTTGGGACAAGGGCAAGGCCGCGGTGATCTGGTCGGAAACCCAAGCAACCGCGCCGGACGGAACGCTGCTGTGGACACAGCGGCGGTCGATCTTCGCCCGGGGTGAGGGCGGGTTCGGTGGCGAGCGCGGGGCGTCGACCAATACGGCCGCACCGGACCGGGCGCCGGACATTGAACTCGACATTCCCGTCCTGCCGCAGCAGGCGTTGCTGTACCGACTCTGCGGTGATCGCAATCCGCTGCACTCCGATCCCGAATTCGCCGCTGCGGCAGGGTTTCCGAGGCCCATTCTGCACGGCTTGTGCAGCTACGGCATGACCTGCAAGGCACTCGTCGACGCATTACTCGACGCTGACGTCGGGTCCGTCGTTTCCTACGGTGCGCGGTTCGCCGGCGTCGCCTACCCGGGCGAGACGCTGAAGGCATCCGTCTGGAAGGAAGACGGACGCTTGCTCGCCACCGTCGTCGCCCCGGCCCGCGAGAACGCCACGGTGCTCACCGGCGTGGAGTTGATCCCCGCCTAGCTCTTTGGCGGCGAGACTGCGGCCAGCCGCGCTTTCGGCGTTGACTCTGCGGCTAGCTGCAGTTTCGCCGGGCCAGCGCCGCACGAACACGAGCAACGACTTCTGCGGGTCGGTCACCGGCCACGACGCGTACGACGATCCACCCAAGTCGCTCAAGCGATTCCAGCCTTCGGACGTCCCAGGTGTATTGCCGGCGGTCGACCCGATGCTGCTCCCCGTCATACTCGACGGCGACTTTCACGTCCTCCCAGCCCATGTCCAGATACGCAATCGGATTCCCAAATTCGTCATGTACCGAAATCTGGGTCTGCGGCCGCGGCAGGCCCGCTTGGATCAGGACGACTCGGAGCCAGGACTCTTTGGGTGACTGTGCGCCCGAATCGAACAGTTCTAACGCTTGGCGGGCTCGCGCGATACCTCTGCGCCTGGCGCGCCTGCGAGCCAACATCTCGACATCAGCTGGCCTGATGTCGATTGCTCTGCCGAGAGAATCGATAGCCGCCACAGCCGTCATGGTCGGATACCAACAACCCAAGTCCAGAACCGTTCTCACCGGCGAGGTGACGGGTATCCCGGCCACGAGTTCCGTCTCGTCGTCCTCGATTCGGTCCCTATGCGTCTGGATCCCAGCCGGACTACGCCAGTTGTCGTGAATCAATTCCACGACGCGTGTGTCGTCAGCCCACTTGCTGCCGTGCAAAGCGGCCGCGGCGAAACCTGCGACAACACCTTGGCGGCCGCTCCAGAGCCACCCTGCGATCGCCCGCACTTTCGCATCGACGCCGACGTCACGTCCGACATAGACATCGGGGAACAGTCGGCGACACCGCGTCGCTAGTTGCGCCTTCGTCAAAGCGCCTGCGGCGATCGCCTCGCTACCGATGAACGGTTCTCGCACGACGGCAGCGTCGCAGGCTGCGCTCTAACCGTCACTTCAGCTGTGCACATGTCGACGGATGTGCGGCAGACCGCACGCTCGGCCGACCAAGGGCTAGCCCAGGATCAAACCGGAGGTCGGCACGCCGGTGCCTGCGGTGACCAGCACGTGCTCGACGCCGGGTACCGGGTTGACCGAGGTGCCCCGCAACTGGCGAACCCCCTCGGCGATGCCGTTCATGCCGTGGATATACGCCTCACCGAGCTGGCCGCCGTGGGTGTTGATCGGCAGTCGCCCACCCATTTCGATGGCCCCGTCGGCGATGAAGTCTTTGGCCTCCCCCCAGCCGCAGAATCCCAACTCTTCCAACTGAATCAGCGTGAACGGGGTGAAGTGGTCGTAGAGGATCGCGGTCTGGATGTCCGTCGGTTTCAGACCCGACTGCGACCACAGTTGCTTGCCCACCAGACCCATCTCGGGCAGCCCGTCCAGCTCCGGCCGGTAATAGCTGACCATCGAATACTGGTCCGGGCTCGCACCCTGGGCCGCGGCCTCGATGATCGCCGGACGATTCTTCAAGTCCTTCGCCCGCTCAGGTGACGTGACGACGAGCGCCACCCCGCCGTCGGTCTCCTGGCAGCAGTCCAGCAGCCGTAGCGGCTCGGCGATCCACCGTGAATTCTGGTGTTCCTCAATCGTTATCGGCTTTTCGTAAAAGTAGGCCTTCGGATTCTTCGCGGCATGCTTGCGATCGGCCACCGAGATAGCACCGAAGTCCCGGCTGGTCGCGCCGGACAGATGCATGTAGCGCTTGGCGATCATCGCGACCTGCGCCGCGGGAGTGGACAACCCGTGCGGATACGAGAACGAGTTGTCGACGCCGGTCGAATCGGCGTTCTCCACCAGACGCATCTGCACCTGGCCGAACCGTTGACCCGACCGTTCGTTGAAAGCCCGGTATGCCACAACGCAATCCGCGACACCAGTCGCCACCGCGATGGCTGCCTGCTGGACCGTCGCGCATGCCGCACCGCCGCCGTGGTGGATCTTGGAAAAGAACTTCAGGTCCCCGATACCGGTGGCCCGCGCAATGGCCACCTCGGTATTGGAGTCCATCGTGAAGGTGACCATGCCGTCCACGTCGCCGGGTGCGAGACCGGCGTCATCGAGCGCGTCCAGCACGGCCTCGGCGGCGAGGCGAAGCTCGCTGCGTCCGGAGTTCTTGGAGAAATCGGTGGCGCCGATGCCGACGATCGCCGCCTTGCCCGAGAGTTCACCGGACATCGGAACCTCCGATGGTCAACATCGCATTGGCGATCACATGATCGCCGAGGCTATTGCTGCCAACGATTTTCAGCGTGATCAGTCCGTTCTCGATCGCGGTCACTTCGCCTTTGAACGTCACCGTGTCGTAGGCGTACCACGGCACACCCAGCCGTAGCCCGATCGACTTGATGAACGCCGAAGGTCCGGCCCAGTCGGTGATGTAGCGCTGCACCAGGCCGGTGTCGGTGAGGATGTTGACGAAGATGTCCTTGGACCCCTTGGCCTGCGCCTTGTCCCGGTCGTGGTGGACGTCCTGGTAGTCGCGGGTGGCGATCGCAGTGGAGATTATGAACGTGGGGTCGCCGTACAGCGACAACTCCGGCAGCTTGGTGCCGACCTCCACCGTCGGAGCGCTCATGCTCGTGCCTCCGAGGGCTCCCACGCGTAGAGCGTCCAGGCCGGGCCGACGTCGTTGCCGGGAAGGTCGATATACGTTGCCTGAACCGGCATTCCAATCTCCACGGTCGTGGGGTCCACATTGCGAAGCTCGCCGAGCATCCGCACGCCCTCTTCCAATTCCACGAGGGCGATGACGAACGGCAGAGTCCGGCCCGGCACCTTCGGCGCGTGATGCACCACGAAGCTGAAGATCGTGCCTTTACCGCTGGCGACGACGTAGTCGGTCGTCGTCTCTTTGTCCTGCCAGATGGCCGGCACCGGGGGATGCTGCAGGCTGCCGTCGGGTCGTTGCTGGATCCGGAGCTCGTGCGCTTTGACGCCGTCCCAGAAGAACTTGGTGTCTTTGGATTCCGACGGACGCATCATGGCGTTGGCGTCGAGGTCGTCGGGCACCGAACACTCGGCGGCCGACTCGCGTGGCTTGAATTTGAGTATGCGCCAGTTCATCTCGGCAACGTCTTCGTCACCGACCCGCCACACGATGTGCTGGTTGATGAACCAGCCTTCGCCCAGCCCGGTCTGCTTGGGTCCGACGACGTCGCCCATCTCCGAGGCGATGCTGACTTGTTCGCCCGGTCGCAGATAGCGGTGGTAGGTCTGCTCACAGTTCGTCGCGACCACGCCGACGTAGCCGTTGTCGTCGAACAGCTTCATCATCGGACCCATGGGGTCGTCGGTGGGCCGTTCTCCGCTCAACCCGAACATCGTCCAGACCTGAATCATCGCCGGAGGAGCGACGATTCCCGGGTGACCGACGGCGCGAGCCGCCTTCTCGTCCACGTAGACAGGGTTGCGATCACCTAGGGCTTCGACCCAGCTGTTGACCGTCGGCTGGTTCACCGGATCCCTACCGGCGCGCGGCTTGGCGCCGCCCGCCGCTTTGATTTCCGCGAGGGCTTGGTGGATGTCTGTCATCGAGGCACCCTCGGCACTTTGAGGCCGGCCGCCGCGATCATCTCCCGCATGACCTCGTTCACGCCTCCGCCGAAGGTGATCACCAAATTGCGTTTGGTCTGAGAGTCCAACCACTCGAGCAGCTCGGCTGTGCCTGGTTCGGCGGGGTTACCGTACTTGCCGACGATCTCCTCGGCCAACCGCCCGATGTACTGAATGCTCTCGGTGCCGAAGACTTTCGTCGACGCAGCGTCGGCGACGTTGATCTCCTCACCGGCGGCAGCCACCTGCCAGTTCAGCAGTTCGTTCACTCGCCACATTGAATAGATCTCGCCGAGTGCCCGTTTGACGTCTTGGTGATCGATCGGTGTGACGCCGTCGCCGCCCGGCTTGGCTGCCCATTCGTGCAACCGGTCGTAGATGCCGGCAGTGCGGCCCGCAGGACCCAGCATCACCCGCTCGTTGTTGAGCTGGGTGGTGATCAGCCGCCACCCGCCGTTCTCCTCGCCGACCAGCATGTCGGCCGGCACCCGGACGTCGTTGTAATAGGTGGCGTTGGTGTGGTGCGCGCCGTCGGACAAGATCACCGGCGTCCAAGAGAAGCCCGGGTCTTTCGTGTCGACGATCAGGATCGAAATGCCTTTATGCTTTACCGCTTCCGGGTCGGTGCGGCACGCAAGCCAGATGTAGTCGGCGTCGTGCCCGCCGGTGGTCCACATCTTCTGGCCGTTGACGATGTATTCGTCACCGTGACGGACCGCGCTGGTCCGCAGCGAAGCCAGGTCGGTTCCGGCCTCGGGTTCGCTATAGCCGATCGCGAAGTGCAGCTCGCCGGCCAGGATCGACGGCAGGAATTTCTTCTTCTGCAGATCGGTGCCGAACTGCTGCAGCACGGGGCCGACGGTCTGCAGTGTCACCGCGGGCAGCGGAACATCGGCGCGATGTGCCTCGTTGACGAAGATCGACTGCTCGATCGGGCCGAAGCCCAAGCCGCCGAACTCTTTCGGCCATCCCACGCCGAGCTTGCCGTCTTTGCCCATCCGCTTGATCACCGCGCGGTATGCCTCGTTGTGACGGTCCTTCTCCATCGCCTTCATCTCGTCGGACGAGATGAGGTTCGAGAAGTATTGCCGCAGTTCGGCTTGCAGCTGACGCTGCTCTGGAGTCAGGTCGATGAACATTGCGCTCCCACCAGGTCGAGACGATGCGACGGCCCACCTAACAAGCGGGTCAGGTCCTTGATCGTTGAGTAGTAGCGGTGCATCGGGTAGGTGATGTCCATCCCCATGCCGCCGTGCAAGTGGTGGCAGATCTGCATGACCCGCGGCGCCTGCGAGGTGATCCAGTAACCGAGCACATCCAGGTCAGCCTGCACGTCCGGGGCGTCTCCGCCCTTCTCGGCCAGCCGCCAGATCACCGACGTCGACGCCAAATCGATGGTGCGCGAGGCGATGTAGACCTCGGCGAGCTGCGCGGCGACGGTCTGGAACGTCGACAGCGGCCTGCCGAACTGCTCTCGATGCGCCACGTAGTCGGCGGTCAACCGCAGCGCGCCGGCGACCAAGCCCGCGGTGTAGGCGCCGATCGAGGCCAGCGCCAACTGGTTCACCCGCGGCGCGGTCGCCCCGGTCAGCACGTCCTCGTCGGGCACCGCGACATCGGAGAAGGTGACGACGTACTCGTCGGCTCCGCTGGAGGTCGGGGTCTTTGACGCGTGAACGCCGTCAGCCTTGGGCGACACCACGACGACGGCGCTGTCGGTGGTCACGATCATCCACTCGGCATTCTCCGCGTAGCCGACGGCGACTTTGGTTCCAGACAGCCGGCCGTGCACGAAGGTCGCGGCCGGCCGGTCCGGCAGCGCGGCGCCGGGTTCGTTCAGCGCCGCGGTGATCAGCGAACCTTTGGCCAGACCGCCGAGGTAGCGGTCCTGTTGGTCGTCGGAAGCCAAGTCCAGCAACGTGATTGCACCGAAACCGAGCGTCGGTAAGGCTGGGCCGATCAAGCCGTGCCGACCGATCTCGGTCAGCGCCGTGGCGATCTCCGGCAGGCCGACTCCGTCGCCACCCACCCGCTCGGGCACCGGCAGCGCCGTCACGCCACCGGCGACGAGCGCACTCCACGAGTTGTCCCGGTCCAGAACCGAAGTGACCACGTCTGCGACAGCCTGCTGCGCCGGGTCCGCCGTGAAGTCCATCAGGACGTCACCGGACTCTTGCCCGTGTAGCTGACTTCCCAATGCTTGATGCCGTTGAGCCAACCCGACCGCAGCCGCTCGGGTTCTGAGATCGAACTCAGATCGGGCATGTGGTCCGCGACGGCATTGAAGATCAGGTTGATGGTCATGCGAGCCAGGTTCGCCCCGATGCAATAGTGCGCACCGGTGCCACCGAAACCGACATGCGGGTTGGGGTCTCGCAGGACGTTGAACGAATACGGGTCGTCGAAGACCTCTTCGTCGAAGTTGGCCGAGCGGTAGGACATCACCAGCCGCTGACCCTCCTTGATCTGGACGCCACTCAGCTCGGTGTCCTCGTTGGCGGTGCGCTGGAATGCCGTCACCGGAGTCGCCCAACGGACGATCTCGTCGGCGGCAGTGGACGGGCGCTCCTTTTTGAAGAGCTCCCACTGATCCGGGTTGTTCGCGAACGCGATCATCCCGTGGGTGATCGAGTTGCGGGTGGTCTCGTTGCCCGCCACCGCCAGCATGATGACGAAGAAGCCGAACTCGTCGTCGGAAAGCTTCTCCCCGTCGATGTCGGCCTGAATCAACGTCGTCACGATGTCGTCGGTCGGGTTCTTGCCCCGCTCGTCGGCCATCGCCATCGCGTACATGATCAGTTCCATCGACGACTGCGCCGGATCGACGTCGGCGTACTCGGGATCCTCGCCGCCGGTCATCTCGTTGGACCAGCGGAACAACTTGTCGCGGTCCTCCTGCGGCACCCCGAGCAGACCGGCGATCGCCTGCAGCGGCAGCTCGCACGAGACCTGCTCGACGAAGTCGCCCGAACCAGCGGCGGCGGCGTCCTTGGCGATGTTCTGCGCGCGCTGGGCCAGCTCGTCCTCCAACCGGCCGATTGCGCGAGGCGTGAAACCGCGGGAGATGATCTTGCGCAGCCGGGTGTGGTGCGGAGCATCCATGTTGAGCATGACGCTGCGCTGCAACTCGACGGACTCCCGCGTCATCTCCTTGGGCCACGTCGGGATCGCGCCGTTCTGCCAGCTGGAGAAGACGTCGCTGCGGCGCGACACCTCCTTGACATCGGCGTGCTTGGCCAGGAGCCAATACCCGTTGTCCTCAAAACCTCCGCAGCCGTCGGGAACGTCGACCCAGTGGATCGGTTCCTTCTCGCGGAGATGCGCGAGCTCCGAGACCGGAAGTGCGACCAAGTTGACGTCGGGATCTAGGAAGTCGAAGTCAGCCGAAATGATAGGGGGTGCCATAAAGTTTCTCTCCTGAACTACAACGTGTTCTAGTGCCAGTAAAACATGCCCTCACCGCAGACAAAAGGCACCCGAGCATCCTCGCTTGTCAGAGTAATGAAACGTGTTCTAGCCTGACCGCATGGGTAACCCGGTAATTGTTGAAGCCACCCGCAGCCCCATCGGAAAACGAGCCGGATGGCTCTCCGGGCTGCATGCCACCGAGTTGCTGGGCGCTGTCCAGAGGGCGGTCGTAGAGAAGGCCGGGATCGATGCCGGCGACGTCGAACAGGTCATCGGCGGCTGCGTGACCCAGTACGGCGAGCAGTCCAACAACATCACCCGGGTGGGCTGGCTCGTCGCCGGCCTGCCCGAGCACGTCGGCGCCATGACCGTGGACTGTCAGTGCGGCAGCGGCCAGCAGGCCAACGGACTCATCGCCGGGCTGATCGCCGCCGGTGCGATCGACGTCGGCATCGGGTGCGGCGTCGAAGCGATGAGCCGCGTCGGCCTCGGCGCGAACGCAGGTCCGGACCGCGGCATTCTGCGGCCCGCGTCCTGGGACATCGACCTGCCCGACCAGTTCACCGCCGCCGAGCGAATCGCCAAGCGCCGCGGCATCACTCGCGAGGAGATCGACGCGTTCGGTCTGGCCTCGCAGCAGCATGCCAAGCGGGCCTGGGACGAGGGCCGCTTCGACCGGGAGATCTCACCGATCGAGGCGCCGGTCCTTGACGAGCAGAAGCAACCCACCAGCGAGCGGCACATAGTCAGCCGCGACCAGGGTCTGCGCGACACCACCCTGGAGGGGTTGAGCCAGCTCAAACCGGTCATCGAAGGCGGGATCCATACCGCGGGCACGTCGTCACAGATCTCCGACGGCGCGGCGGCAGTGCTGTGGATGGACGAAGACAAGGCCAAGGCGCTGGGGTTGCGGCCGCGGGCCCGGATCGTCAGCCAGGCGCTGGTCGGTGCCGAGCCGTATTACCACTTGGACGGCCCGGTGCAGTCCACGGCGAAGGTGCTCGAGAAGGCCGGCATGAAGATGGGCGACATCGACCTCGTCGAGATCAACGAGGCTTTCGCATCGGTCGTGCTGTCCTGGGCCCGGGTGCACGAGCCGGACATGGACCGCGTCAACGTCAACGGCGGCGCGATCGCCCTGGGGCACCCGGTCGGGAGCACCGGCGCCCGGCTGATCACCACCGCGCTGCACGAACTCGAGCGGACGGATCAGAGCACGGCGCTGATCACGATGTGCGCCGGTGGCGCGCTGTCGACCGGCACCATCATCGAGCGCATCTAGACGTGGCAGTGTCCGACGCGGACCGCATCGCTGCGGCGCAGTCGTACATCGACGCGTTGGCGAACCACCGCGGCGACGACGTCCCGTTCGCGCCGGACTGCATTCGGATCGAGCAGGGCATCAAAACCGGATTCTCCGGAAACCACCTGCGGCGCAGCCTCAATCGCGGGCCGCAATTCAGGATCATCGAGGCGTGCACACCGCCGAAGTTCGCTGTCGACGGCGACCAGGTGCGGGCCGAGTTCGATGTGATCACCAAGCCGACGCTGGCCGGCCGCCGGGTGTGCGCGCACATCGACGAGACGTTCTTGATCGTGGATGGCACGATCCGCCACATCAACGCTCAGATGCGCCCGTTCATTCAGAAAACCTAGGATCGTTGTCATGGCTGAGAAATCCCGTCCGAGTTACATGAATTCAGCGTTCGCCGACGTCTTCCTCAAGTGGATGTCCCGAATCAACACCTTCTTCTATCGCCGCGGCGCCGGCGAAGGACTGGGTAGCACCTTCCAGAAGATCCCGGTCGCCCTGCTGACCACGACGGGCCGTAAGTCCGGGCAGCCTCGGGTCAGCCCGCTGTATTTTCTGCGCGACGGCGATCGGGTGGTCGTTGCCGCGTCGAAGGGCGGCGCAGAGAAGAACCCGATGTGGTACCTCAACCTCAAGGCAGACCCCAAGGTGTCGGTCCAAGTCAAGAAGGAAGTACTGGACCTGACCGCGCGCGACGCCACCGACGAGGAACGCGCTCACTACTGGCCGCAGCTGGTCGAGATGTACCCGACGTATGAGGACTATCAGGCCTGGACCGACCGGACCATTCCGATCGTCATCTGCGATCCGCGGTGACGCGGGTCTGATGAAGGTTCTGATCACTGGGGGCACTGGATTCGTGGGTGCCTGGACGGCGAAGGCCGTCCAGGACGCTGGGCACCAAGTCAGATTTCTCGTGCGAAGCCCCGATCGCCTGAAGACGAGCGCGGCGCAAATCGGTGTCGACGTAGGCGATCACGTCGTCGGTGACATCGCAGACCCGGACAGCACTGCCGCGGCACTGCTGGGTTGTGATGCCGTCATTCATTGCGCAGCAATGGTTTCCACCGACCCAGCCCGCTCCGAGGAGATGTTGCGGACCAACCTCGAAGGCGCCCGCAACGTGCTCGGAGGGGCTGCCGCTGCGAAGATCGATCCGATCATTCACGTCTCGAGTTTCT
>Ga0302325_10033578_pt1 | contig 10512 bp, 7 predicted proteins | sample Palsa_T0_2_FD_201948 | JGI IMG/M metagenome (GOLD analysis project Ga0302325, IMG submission 201948) | Peat permafrost microbial communities from Stordalen Mire near Abisko, Sweden - Palsa_T0_2 | ecosystem: Environmental > Terrestrial > Soil > Palsa > Peat permafrost | place: Sweden: Abisko...
AGGGTTATAAGTATTCCCTGTTGTCCCAAGTATCAGAGCCTTTCATCTCTACCACGACATTCATCCAACAGATCGGTGAGTGAGCAGACGGCCGAATATCATCATGTCTACCGCCCTCGCCAAAGAGATTGATCTCCGAAGCCCTGTCGGAGGAGTTATTGCTCCAAGCGACTCATCCTCCCATGGCTCTTCGGATGACCTAGGGGAGAAGAAGACCGTCGGCCATATCAAGTCTGCCGAAGTATACACGGCAGCACCTCTTGGTGTACCTGCGGAAGAGAAGAGGTTCTGGTTTCAGCGGAGTAAAAGCAACTACGATCCGGATGCCATTGCTACTCAACCCTCAGTGTTCGATGACCCTGATACGGCAAAGGAGTACCAACCTCCTTCTACCTGGGAGAACCTGCATCGATTTGACCCCTCCGCACGATGGACCTGGGGAGAGGAGCACAAGTTGATCAGAAAGATCGATTTTAGGATAATGGTATGAATGAACTCTTTTCCAGCACAAACTTTGTTCTTACACATTACAGATCTGGGCTTGCATCATGTTCATGGCGCTTGAACTTGACCGTTCGAATCTCACTCAGGCAGTGACCGACAACTTCTTGAAAGATCTTCATATGAACACTAATGGTATGTAACGTGTCTATTTATTCGGAACTTGCCTGTTAATTGCAATAAAGACTATAACCTCGGGAATACCGTGTTCAAGTTGGCATTCTTGTGTGCCGAGCTGCCATCTCAGCTTGTATCTAAATGGATTGGACCAGATCGCTGGATTCCGGCTCAGTTGATATTATGGTCGATTGTCGCATGCGCTCAGTTTTGGCTGAGTGGTCGGTCGAGCTTCCTAGCTTGCAGAGCGATACTGGGTGTACTTCAGGGTGGTTTCATCCCCGATGTATGTTTGCTCCTCAAATCCAACTACCAAAACATTGAGCTAACGAAATATACGTCAGATCATTTTGTATCTATCTTATTTTTACAAGCACCACGAGCTCTCAATCCGCCTTGGGTTCTTCTGGACTGCGATGTCTCTCTCCGACACGATCGCGGCATTCTTGGCTTATGGACTTCTTCATATGCGGGGTGTTCACGGCAAAGCTGGATGGCGCTGGCTTTTCCTCATCGAGGTGCGTTACTAGCCAAATCAACTGACACCTAAGCTGACAGATATCTAGGGTTTGTTGACTCTGGTGATTGGAGTTTCATCCTTTATTCTTATGCCGGCGAGCCCTACTCAGACGGCAAGCAAGTTCCGAGGAAAAAATGGTTGGTTCACTGCCCGGTACGTCCCAATCTGTCCTGATGTTTCTATCTCAAACTAACATGAGTACAGCGAGGAAACAATCATCGTCAACCGCGTCATCCGAGAAGATCCCGAAAAGAGTTCCATGCACAACCGACAACCAATTACTCCTAAATTGCTGTGGAAATCTATGTGCGATTACGACCTATGGCTACTGTACCTTATTGGTCTCACTTTTCAAATTCCCGAGACTACACCTTCTCAGTACTTGACCTTGACTTTGAAAGGTCTTGGCTTTGGTACCTTCAAAACTAACCTCCTTGTCATTCCTTCAACTGTCTTCCACATGGTCACAATGATGGCGTTGACTTACGTCGCCGAAATATGGGGAGAACTGACCCTCACATCCGCCTTCGGCCAGATCTGGGCATTACCGTTTCTCGTCTACATCTACAAGGTGGACATCACCAAGATCAACAAGTGGACCGCATTTGGAGTCATGAGTTTGCTTCTTAGTTATCCATCTGGTAAGCTTATCCTATGCTCCACAACCTTCATATTCGCTAACAATCGACAGCACATCCTATTCAGGTCGCTTGGAACTCTCGTAATTCAAACGCTGTCCGTTCTCGAACTGTTTCAGCAGCCATGTATAACATGTTCGTCCAAGCAGGCGGGATAATTGCTTCCAACATCTACCGTGCTGATGATGCCCCTCGCTACAAACGTGGTGATCGCGCTTTGGTCTCTATCTGTCTTGGCAACATCTGGTTGTACATTGTGACCAAGGTTTACTACGTTTGGAGAAATAAGTCGAGGGAAACCAAATGGAATGCGATGACTGAGGCTGAACGAGTGAACTACTTGGCTACGACGACCGATGAAGGCAACAAGAGGTTGGATTTCAGGTTTGCTCATTAGAATAATGAGTCCCTACAAGAATAGGTTGTGATGTTAGCCCAGAGTGGGCGTTGCTCTCTTTCTTTTGCTAGCGGATTTGGGACAACGAACTCTAATTTATGAACTAGTTTGATGTTAAAGTATAAGCCCTAGAATAATACACTCTTTTGCAATTAAGTTTAGAATTTTAATCCTCTCTTCGTGTGCCTTTCACGTAATATGGTCACGTGGTCCCTAGCTCGAAACTTGGTTTTTAGCTCATCCAGTCTACGCCGACACACTTCACTCTCGATACATTCTTCTCATTTCTTTTGAACATTCAGATTTCGTCACTTCGTGTCTATCATGTCTGCCTGACATTATGCCAAGACATGCTTCCGAACACTGTAAGCTCATTTTCGACCCGGTTCCACGCTCACCTGACTGACTTCGGGCGTAGCACGGTAAGAACACTCAGATGTCTTCTCGCATGGAAATGGCACGACTGAGATGACTAGTATTACCTGTCGTCTGCGGAAGATCAAGCGTAAGACTCAATTGCATCGCCAGATTCCGTACTTGGCGAACCGAAAATCGGCTCTGACAATGCGCAGGCGATGAAGCTCGAGCTGCTCGACTAGTGTGCTCAAATTGTCGAAGAGCGCAAAGAGGGTGTCAAAGACCAGATAACCATCTAAAATATGTTCTTCATAGTGCTAATCCACAGCAGCAAAGTTGGTCTACCCCTCTCATCGTTTCTTCTCACGTCGGATTTGTTCTGGCTAACTTCATCTAGAATCCTTAGTCGAATGTCAAGTTTCTCTAAATAGCGATTTTCAAAAACAAGACTTAGACAACAGCGATATTTCCGAAGCCAAATCACTTATTTCCTCCACTCCAGAGGCAGCGCCGGAGAATAGAGTGATCGCAACTTTATTCCGCCACTACATCGACTTTCTCGCTCCATGGTACGATCTCAACGACTCGCAAAGTCTATTCAGCATATTGCTTCCTCAAAATGCTATACATAATTCTATTCTATTCAAGGCAGTCATTGCTTTCTCAGCATGTCATCAAACCAGAACTTCCGGTCGGTACCGGGACTTGGGTCACGTGTACCATGCTGCATGTATCAGAGATCTTCTTGAGATCATGGACGACATTGAACCAGAAATGCAGGGAGATTATCTGACTGCTACGTGTCTACTCCGGTCGTATGAAATTTTTGAGTGGTGAGGCAAATTTGATATCATGCATTTGGGAAGCGCTGATGACCTCAGGTGACACGAGACAGCAGCAACATCTGCTCGGCGCATACTCCTTCGCGTCGAGCGGACCCGTCAATCTCAACCTTCGAGGTCTTTCTCAAGCAGGAACATGGAATTATCTCAGAGAAGAAATAACTATGGCTCTTGAAATCCGTCGACCTGTGCGAATTAGTTCTAGATTCGAGTTTTTAACAAACAAAGATATGCTTGATGACATGTGGGCCAATTGCATCAGCCACATTCTTGCTCGAATCATCAATTTTTGTTTTGATGATGCGATTTGCGTGTCCTTGGAACAAAAAACTGAGATTTGGCAGGCCTTGCAAGCAGAGATTTTTGAATGGCGCTCCAGTCGACCTACAAGCTTCAATCCCTTCTCCAGCGCACCAAAACCCGGGAATGTTTTCCCATTAATCTGGCTGCTAAGGCCATGGAATGGTACATCCCATTTACGTGCACTTGCCAGAAATTATTCCAACCATCAGAAATATGGGTAGTCGCTGGAGAGCAGTATTGTTCTGTAGCAGAGATCCTACTTGCACTGTCCAAACCCAACACCGACATTCTACAATTCAGAATCCTTGGCATTGAGCAAAGCCAAGGAATTATTCAAGGCCATGCTTTGAAAGTTTGCGGTTTAGCTTTCACAAATGAGAATATTGCGGCACGTGTGAATGCATTCGGTCCTCTGGCCTTCTGTAAGTCCGCTCCAGTTGAAGTTGACGGGCCCGAACATTGACGTGGAATTAGGTGGTCGATACTTAGTTCAACACTCTCATCGAGAAGCTCTCTTGAATATGCTGCTCGAATTTAGAATCCCCACAGGGTGGCCCGTTCAGTCCATCATCGAAGACTTGAGGCAGCATTGGGCAATGGAAGGATGACTCATTGGAGTTAAGTACGCACGAAATTGGAGGCTGCCTGGCGCGTTGCTCTTACAGTGATATGCGAATTTCCTCTTGGGTTTGCTTGAAGATGATTCCCCCCTCCTGTCTCTTTTGTACAGTGCGGTACATGGTTGTTCCAAGAATCAAGCGTACCTACTATAGGGTTGCGGCAGACTTCGCTTGTCAGTTGGTTGAGCAGAGGTCCAAATTCATAGGTGAAGTGTGGATTGGGTGTAAAAGACTGATATTCAAGCTGACTAAAGTTCTAAGTTGTTGAGGAAGTTAAGGGCCCTTATATGCATCTAAATCAGAGGCTAATCCCCATATAAAAATGATATAATCCACGTAATATTCAACTGACATCGCTTGAGCTTTTTATCATGTGATAAATCCACCTCCTCGATTTTCTTCTGATTCCCTTCGAGAAAGCACTCTCGTTGAAGTTAAAAGAATTGCGCACTCCAGATTTTACCCCTTCCCTCGAGCTCCCGAATTTGAGAATCCCCCGAAACTTATCCATCATTGTGCTTACCCAAATATTCGCCCCCACAAGAAATTTGTCGACCAAGGACGTCCAAAGATCCAAAAGTCGCCATCTGGAAGAAACTTCCATTGATATTCTGAACTTCCCATTGTCTTTTGGGGGGGGTTGTTCTCAGTTTCTATATTAATATATCTCCACGGGAAATGCTGGTGATCATTGAAAAGACCCAGCTTACCTTTGTATTTGCGCAGATTTACTGTAACAATTTAATCTCATTCTGTACGCCAGTATCAGACAATCACAAACACATACTGCGAACCAGATTCGCATTTGAGCTATGCCGAGAACTACACCAAGCAACGAGTTTTCCTTAGACGACATCGATGCAATCACCTCTCCTCCTCTCATAAACTTCCATCTCTTCTCCAAACTTCCACTCGAATTACGACAAAAGATTGGTGAGCAAATCCTTGGGTGCTTATCTCCTACGACTCAACTTGACTCCGGCATCCGAAAAATCAAAGGCAAGGAGGTGTGCACAATCCAGTTCTACATTGTACGTGAAATCCAACTTCATGATACTCCCCAAGTTCGTCATGAATCTCGCAATCTCACAATCCGACACCACCCACTGCGCCTCCCATATATGCTGCCAGGAGACGAGATCAAAGTCGGTTCTTACGACCTGATCGAGATCAACTACTTTGAGTCGGTATTTGAGGTATTGACAAGAGCAGTTAATAGAGGAGTTGCGATTCATTCAGTCATCGAGAAGATCTACACACTCGCATTCTCTCAGTGGACAGTGGTCTTAGCATCCGACAATTCTCAAGGAAATTTCACAGCTCATTGTGATGCCAGGTACAAAGCTTCCAGCAAATCTTGCTTGGTTCAAAGGCCTGAAGAACATCTTATTGGTTGAAGATTATAATGACAGCACAAATCGCGGAGACCTCACAAATTTCATCAAGTTCACTGACTCTGATACTAAAGCCATACTAAGACTTTTCAGGCGGGACTTATTGGGAGAGGTATTCAACCTAGCTAGGAATCTGAAGGTGGCGCTCAAAGAGAGTCGAAAGTGTGGTGATGATCAGAAAATACCGGAGTTCAGGGTCATGTAAGAGCAAGCTCGAGTGAATAAGGTTACTAGACGGAAGTAAGATCTTACAAAGAGCAGGCTCGATTTTGAGGAGGCTGTTAGAAGTCATCGAAAGCGACGTGGGTGGAGTTAGTCGGAGAGTAGATCATTTGGAAAGGTAACAGGAAGGCCCCATTGAGACAGAGCGAATGGAGCTGAAGAAGATTAGCTATTCTGAGTGAAAATACCACTAGGTCTTCCAGCAGGTCATGTGATAATCAGGCACTACAGAAAGAGGTATGGCATTATCGTACATGGCGTTCAAAACTAGGAAATATGGCATGAATTTCAACGTTTGGAACGTCAGGAACACAAACCCTTCCGTATTCTTCTCATCTTAACTCTTAATATTGCACAACTAATTCACATCACCGCGCAGCCGCAACAACCCTCCCGATGAGCAGGCTCCGTTAAAACTCCTTGAGGTTTCATTGTATCACCTCGAGGCCCCATCTCGACCACAGGTCTCTGCCCAATATTCCTCGGAGGCGGGCCACCAACCATACGACCATTCATTGTTTGTGGCACTACCACCGCACCCCTGTTGAATCCACATCTTCCCACCGGACAGGAGTAAAACCCCTCATCTTCGGACTTATTTTTCTTAGTGATGCGAGTCGTCCACCCACATTTACATGGCGGGTTCCCCTCGTTAATGTCTACGGAGTCATCGAAAGTCGAGAATATACTTTCATGGTGGTTTGTGCAGGAATAGTACGGGCGGTTTATATGACCGTTGATGTTCGTCTCGTTGACCTTAAAGAGGGTGCAGGGTTTGCCGCAGTTTTTGCATGTTGGCGCGGGGTTGAGGGGGTATTGCGGGCGCCTCATTATATATCCAGGACAAGGGTTACTGGAGGGATGAATTTGTAGGCTTTTGGTACGTTCGATGAATGTTGAGGGATTTCAGTCCTTGGTTCTGGGGTTGAGTTAGCATGAGAATCTTTGTGGTGGGATGGAGACCTGCGCTGGAGAGATATACCTTTGCTTTGTTTGGGACTTAACTCGTAAGTTGCAGGGTGCTTGTTATCTTTTGCTGGTTGAAATATACAAAGTAGTCTTGCTCTTGAAAGAGACGATTGAAGTACCTCCCCTCAATTGGATTAAGATATGGTTATGAACTTCAGGGCCATTATAACGGGGTGACGTGAAAAGGGCGGTAGGCGCCGGCTTGGTTTCTTAAATATGATCCAACTTTATTGCCGCTTTGGCTAGACACGGTACTGCTTCATTTAAACCTGCATGTTTCGGGAGCAAGGCGCAGAGCGCAAATACTACAGATTGGACAAGGCTGAGCTGGATGGTCTGCGCTCTTCAAACCCCTTCCCCCACTACCATTCTACGTGGAGAAACGCCGGAAAGGAAAGGCGGCGCAAAGCTTGAAGAAAGCGAGGGGGCCGCGTGGAGGAACAGCCTAAACAGGGGTGGTTTGACGAGGGCTGAGACATGAAGTTTCAAGCTCTCTGAGGCGCTTAAAAGTTGAGAACATGCTGAGGCATCTCCACAAAAGGAAAATGATCGCTGGTACTTTTCTAAATTTAAACAAGAAAGGACTGAAGTAAGTTGTGGTGTTTTCTGAGTTCGCTAACCTCCCCGGCCATCGGTTGTAGTTCGGGCTGTTCAGCCAATCATCGAAGACTTCAGACAACACTAGGAAATTGAAGGAGTACCATATTATCTGTCGTATTGTCTCAGGGGCTTCTAACCCGTTCCTTCCATTTTTAATGTGGCAGGAAATGGTCTTGTACAAAGGGGTGGTTTTATATATCTCATACAAAAAGGACAAAAATCGCAGAGTTTGTACAAAATTTATAAATCTGGACCTGGGCCTATATAAAGGGGGGATCCTATTCTTGGAGGGGGGGGAGACAGTACGACAGATAATACGGTAACGCTAGTAAGTGCATTGAAATCATCACTTTACATCTATATTAAGGCCACCACGGTGACTTAGCTTAACAAAACATTAAATCGGTGTGCCGGCTCTAGTTCGCATGCCGTATGCATTTGCCGAATGCTCATGTTATAGCCGCATACTAAATTAGTATAGCGCCACGCTAAGAAGGACTTAGTATATTAGGGCCCTTATATGTATTCGCTCCTGGTTCACCTTCTCTTTCTGTATCTATTATTTTAAGGAATAGAGTATTATATAGTATTTAATCCTCTAGAAGCACTTTTATCACAATCGGGTTCAAACTTTGGATTTTTAAATTAAGCTTATTTTATATATTTTTAACAAAATAAAACTGGTTAAAACTATATATATATAAGTTTACTATATTATTTATTAATTTAATTAATATTTAAAACTTTTTACGTATAAATCACTTGCGCTTTTTAATTTAATTTTTAAAGCCATTATATAATTTCGGATGCAGCTATTATTTTATTTTATTAAAATATTTATAGCTTATGTGCTATTTTAATCACATTTACTATAAAAGCCCATATATATGTTAAAATTAATAATAAGACTTATTATTTTATAAATATTTATAATTTACAAAGCAATAATAGCTATATATTACGCTTATTATAAATATATCTTAAACCTTTGGCTTAAATAGCGCTATTAATTATTAAACTTAAGGTTAATAATATCTAGTTTTAAAATAATTATAAATATTTGTTGACCTTTAATGCTAATTATTATTAATTTGTTTTATATACCCTTTAAAATTTATTTTTAGCAATAAATGTCATATTAGCTATTAAATATTTGTCGAAGTGTGTCACGAATATAGCCTTAGAGCCTAGAAGGCGAAAGCTTAAGGTGCTTCTATTGCGAGGATTTTAAGCTAAAGAGCAAAAGTAGTTGTAAGAAGTGGGAGGCTTTATATAGCACTCGCTTTGCAGTCATGTGACGCACTAGTGCAAACAGTGCAAACAGTGCAAACAGCGACATAGTGAGCTTGGCATGCTGACTCAGCTCCCCTTATATATATTTAAAGACTCCTTACAAGCTTCCTTCTAATTAGACAACCATATGCAATCACTCTGCCTCTACTACGCCATAATATTAAAAATAGCCTTTTAGAGATATATAACCCACGTAAAGAAAGAAGCAATATGTGGTACGATTGACTTAAAGCTTAAGTGTATAGCTGGCCAAAAATGCGACTTTTCCTTCGCTTGGAATCACGTGCCAAGAGTCCACGTGATTCCATACCTTGATCATTTTACTATTAAAGCTAAAAAAGAGAAAGGTTTTATAGGGGGAAAGAAAATATAAAGTTGCTTTAGATATAAAATAAAGGCTATTCGCGGGAATATATCGCTGTTGCTTTCTTTGGCTAGAGTGAAGGATGTTGAAAGTGCACTAGTCCACAAATTTAAAAGACGATCCCATATAAGGGCCGATAGTTTTAAATTAAAGGATCGGCCATTGCTTTATTAGCGTTAGAGCTCTTGTATCGTAGAGGGCCGAACCCTTAAGCAGCGGGGATGATAAAGATTTAAGAGATAGTGTTCCGGAATTCAATAGCAACAATGGAGATTTTTGCGAGGCTAAGCAGGACTGTTCGAACAAAAGTAAGCACAGCCGATGATCAGACTGGGACGAAAAGAGGGTAACTCCTAAGGGGGGGAGCAGTTATTGTCAAGGGAACGGCGTTCAAGGCGAGGAGGATGTGGGTACCGTACGAAAGGTACATTATGTCGTTGTTCCGGAATGCCATAGTGCTCGAACTTCTTCCACTTGATACTACCAGTTTTTTATGTCGGGGGCTATGTTGACGACGACTCCCGTCCAATTCTCCTTTCTGGCAGGAAGGCTTAGCGTCTACGCCCACCCAATATCGGCTTCAATCTTACCACTCCTCCCTCAAGGCATCACAGGATCAAATCAACCTGCATAAGGGCGGTCTGCCAATCACCGGCAAAGAGGATGTTGATGACGTGCTGAAACTACTTGGTGGCTTGGTATCCGATGCTGCTGCCTGAGCACTCACTAGGACATCAAAGGAGCTGGTGGATAAGTTCGAGGCCCCGACTTCGAGTACAATGCGAGGCCAATAATGGGCGAAGGGAACAGGGTTTAAAACAAGGAGCGGACAGTAGTAGAGGTCGATATATTGGGTAACCAACAGCAGAAGAGACCGCCCGGTCAGCCCCGGAAGCAAACGTGAGACTGGCTATAAAGAGGCATCTAAGTATGATCAGCATGGCAATTATTCCTTTGGGTTTCCCCGTGCCCGCTGATTGGGGCCAAGGCGACAGTAGGCCTCCAGTAGGCCTCCGGTAGGCCTCCGATTTAGCGAGCTTACAAAGACGGATGTGAAGATCGGCATGATCATGATAGGCCTCAAAATATGCAGCCCCCACCAAGAAGAAGAATACAGCGCACGAGTGCATTGGGATGCTTAAAATTTTTGTCCTCCCCATTGGTGTGGCAATTGGTGTGAGGCCTAGAGACGCTAGGAATGGACAGTTACATTTCACATGATGCAAGGTTGTAAGATTCCTTCTGGTATTTAATCACAGGCTTGGCGATGATCCAGGATCGGCTGGATCGATCCAGTATCGATCCAGGATTGAGTGGATCGATCCACAATTCGATCCAGGGTCAAGTCGGGACAAGTACCTTATATAGTAAATTT
>Ga0302325_10033579_pt1 | contig 10512 bp, 10 predicted proteins | sample Palsa_T0_2_FD_201948 | JGI IMG/M metagenome (GOLD analysis project Ga0302325, IMG submission 201948) | Peat permafrost microbial communities from Stordalen Mire near Abisko, Sweden - Palsa_T0_2 | ecosystem: Environmental > Terrestrial > Soil > Palsa > Peat permafrost | place: Sweden: Abisko...
GGAGACAAAGTTCAACACAGCTCAATGTTCGAGAGCGCCAGCGTACAATCACTAAGCTCAGACAACATTTCACATCAGCACTTTCAGCCCTCTCAGTTCTCGAGCACAGAATACGACACCTTCCATCGTACAAAACCAAGAAGAACAATGTCATCCAGTACTTCGTGGAGTCGGCTTTCTAGCCTCAACATGGGTAGCATTATCGAACGGTCAATGTCCCCAACAGCTCTGGTACAACGCGAGGCACGAGAGGAGGAGGAGAGACTCGCAGCTGAGAGAGGTCGGCCCCGAACCCCGTCCCCTTTCAGGCCAACTACTCCTCGCCCGATTCAACCTTGGAAGCCAAGAACACCACTGATAAAGCGATCCTTCGATGACCTCAAGATCTCTCCGCAAGAGCCTGACAGAAACAATTCCGCTGCATTGACGATGCCTGAGTCGGGTCACCAACCGAAGTCAACAAATCCTGTTCGCGAGAGAGCAACCTCCATTCGGGAGACGGGGGGATCTGTCAAGGACCAAAAGGCTATTCCAGGTCCTTCCAAACAAGTTATACAGGCTTTCGCGACCAATGGGGAGAGAAACCGTGATAAGGAAGTGTCAGGTTGTACAAGAAAGTATGGTAGTGCGGTTGATAAATGGACGAAGATTGATGATGGAACTGATACATTCACGAAGAATCGAGAGAGAAGACGTGCGGGGAGAAGAGCAACAGGCCATATTATGAATATGAGAGATGAGCAAATGATGACTACAAGTGGGGACAAGAAGGTTGCGAAACGTGCGGAAGCTGGCAATGGCATGCGTAGTGAAGGTCAAGATGGGACTGCCTGGAATCCTGACGATGAGCCCGTCGCGTCCGGATATGAATGGGAGAAGCGCATGAAGAGGAGGCAACCATCAGGAAGCAAGCTGCACTCCGACAAATACCGCAGAGAGGACAGAGAGAAGTACTGGGCTAGAAAGTAACGATACAGCAATGATACTCGAAGGGGCCTCATATCAACTTCACAATCTTGCTTCGCCCTGGGGCTCGGATAACTATAGTTTACTTTACTGCGTGGTGTTTGTCCATAACCAAGGCAGTTCTTATGCAACTTGCTTAATTTCAAAGCTGGTTCTGCGAGACATTAGGTAGATAATATAGAACCATTCACTCCGAGACTCAGCCTTCTTCCAATTGCCATATCGAGGATTTTTATCAGAGAAGCGAAATCACTCAGCTTCTTCTGCATCCAATCAACGGATGATATCCAGCATCTCAGTCTGACATCAAGTTCGTTGGTCACAAACCCCTATCGACTCCCCTGGATTGCTCGCTTAGCTCAACGAGATATGTGAGCACACGCGCTGAATTATCAAGTGTAGTACAAATCCAAGCCAGATCAGCCTCATCACCATCGTACTTTCTCAACATTCAAGAAACACGATGATTGATCTCCAACGGCTCTTGGACAGTGTCGACGACAGCCTTGACGATTCAAGCAGGTCTGAGGCAACGCTGCGACTCATTTGCTCAACAGGACGCAGATACAATCAGATCTGTGAGGAACTTGAGCGCCTCAAAGAGTCAACGGGCTTCCACAAGCCATTTGCAATTCTGCGTCTCCCGTGCGAGATTCGGGACTAGATATATACCTACAGTCTGCGCGTCGCAAGCTCAGTAGAAACAACGCCTCGGATGCACTTCCTCTTGACCGCAGCAGATTATCCGTTCAAGCCCCCAACATCAGGCATCCTGCGCACAAATAAGCAGATTTATCATGAGGCTATTGAGATATTATATTCGAAGAATATCTTCAATTTCCGAGAGCCGGAACAGTTGTTTGCGTTCGAAAATCAGATCGGTTCTGAGAATTGTATGCGAGTGAGGGCGATGTCTATTTGGATTACTCGTAGATTTCCTCATGAACCCGAGGTGGTATACAGCTTTGAAAGCATGTCGCCTCGCGAAGATTTTACACCTGGGGATTGAAGCGGAGATGCTCTTTTATTGGGGGTTTTCTTGGGAGGGTTGTGGGCGGGGAGGTGCCACACCTTTCGCTGACCGGATTCCGAGAGGAGGAAAGAGAGAAATTTCCTAAGAGTTGGGAAGTTGTAATGGATCAGTGGGATTCCTATAAGGACGAGATTAGAGGAATGCAAGCGCAACCGGATGCATGGCCTGTTGCGCAATGGACGTTTGATCTTGAGAGTTGGGAAACGAAGAACAATTGGTTGACGAAGAATGAACTGCCCACCATATCTATAAGTTCACAACTGCGGGCCTACCAGTGAAACCAAGATCACAGATTTTGAAAACAATACCTTTCCTATGCAGATCATAAGATCATGACATGTCTTAGGGCGTGAAGCCCATTGGCAATGAAGGAGGAAAGCGGCTTGGGGTCAAAGCCCGAAGAGACACGGTCCGCTCAACGCGCCCAAAAAACACGCTAAGAAATCCAGCGCGTCTCCCCGGTCAGTTCTCAAGTTCCTCGCTCCTCCTTTCTCTACAATCACTCCGAACGCGAATTCACCCTTTACTTTGTCCTTTTCACCCGTGTATTGCTAGCTGGTATATTCTAGCTGTCTGAGCCATGGCGAAAGTCAAGGAGGAGGCGTCCGTCACTCCAGCGAAGCCCCCACCTTCTCTGAAGAAACAGAACTCCAGCACTGGCCCGCAGTCAGGACAACGATCAATTCATAGCTTCTTCTCGAAAGCACCTTCGAACACCACGTCGAGCTCATCGAATGGTGTCCTGAAGGCCAGCGAGACCTCGAATGCCGTCAATGCCATGGCAAAGCCAGCTGTTCCCGTCAAGAAGCCTGCATTCAAGAAGACCGCTGTCAAGATCGTTACTCCTGTCCCTAGCAGTGATGCCATGGGCCCATCGAGCTCGCAGGAGAATGAGAATGGTGGAATCCCAGAAGAGGTAGAGGATACTGGTCTGCCATCACCGTCGACGCCTGCTAAGAGAGTCCAGCAGGTTGTCAACCGATCCATGGCTTTCGGAAGCAGCCCCTCTCGCAAGGTATGTGAAGGAACTCTAGTCATTGAGTTTGACACTAACTTGCAAGTCTCACAAGGCCAAGAAAGTTGTTAGCTACGCCGAATCTGATGATGAAGACGATGAGGATGCCTTCGATCCTGCTGGAATCAACACCCAGAAAAGAAAGCTTCAGCGAAAGTCAAGGGTTGTGGAAGATGATGATGAGGAGGATGTTTTTGTTGGCGGTTTGGACGGAGCTGCAGATGACGATGATGGTATGTGATCTCTCATTCATATTTGTATTGCACTTACTTACTAATCGTGTGCAGACGAGATGGACGATTTTGTCGTAGATGACGACTCAGATGCCCCAGCAAAGCCATCCAAGAAACGCAAGCGTCCAACATCAACGGCAACATCTCGCAAACGATCCAATATTACCCCACCCACACCTCACCGTGATGCCGAAGAACAAGAAGATGACGACGAGGACATGGAGATTCCTCGGACCTCGACTGCCCAGCAGTGGACATACGACCCGGATAACACCGAGCTCGTGCTCCCAAGACCTAACAATGCCCTCAAAACTCCTGTCTCCGAGAAGAAGAAACCTAAAGAGAAGGCCTGCAAGAGTGAGCCCGAGAAACGATACCCATGGCTGGCCAATCTGCGAGATATTGATGGGAACCCTGTTGGACATCCTGAGTACGATCCTCGTACCGTGTTCATTCCTCCCCTTGCCTGGGACAAGTTCACAGCGTTTGAGAAGCAATATTGGGAGATCAAGCAGAAGTTCTGGGATACAGTCGTCTTCTTCAAGAAGGGCAAGTTCTACGAATTATACGAGAACGATGCTACCCTTGGCCATCAGCTATTTGATCTCAAGCTCACCGATCGAGTCAATATGCGGATGGTAGGGGTCCCAGAGTCGTCTCTGGACCAGTGGGCAAATCAGTTCGTAGCCAAGGGGTTCAAGATCGCGAGGGTCGACCAAGTCGAGTCTGCACTCGGCAAGGAGATGCGAGAAGCAGAAGGGAACAAAGGGGGCAAAGCGAAGGCTGGGAAAGAGGATAAAATCATAAAACGTGAACTGGCTTGCGTTCTAACGGGCGGGACATTAGTTGAGGGCAGCATGCTTCAGGATGACATGGCCACATTCTGTCTTGCAATCAAGGAAGATATCAACGATGACCTGCTACCAATCTTCGGCATTGCGTTCGTTGATACGGCTACCGGACAATTCTTTATCTCGGACTTTGTGGACGACCTGGACTTGACCAAATTTGAGACTCTCATTGCTCAAATCCGACCACAAGAGTTGTTGCTCGAGAAGTCTAACATTTCTACCAAAGCAATGCGTATCTTGAAGAACAACACCAATCCAACAACTATTTGGAATCACCTAAAACCTGCGAAAGAGTTTTGGACTGCTGATCTCACAAGACGGGAACTCGACTGCAGTGGATACTTCGTTTCTGAGGAATCCGACGGGGAGGAAGTCTGGCCAGAGAAGCTGCACGAGGCTAGAGAGAAGGACAATGTTATCTCAGCCTTTGGTGCCCTCGTCCAATATCTCAGAACCCTCAAGCTAGAACGCCACCTTTTGACTCAAGGTAACTTCAGTTGGTACAATCCAATCCAGAAGGGGACCACTTTGGTACTCGATGGTCAAACTCTCATTAATTTGGAGATCTTCGCCAACACATTCGATGGAGGTCAAGAAGGCACGCTGTTTACATTGATCAACCGCTGTGTCACACCTTTCGGGAAGCGTATGTTCAAGCAATGGGTTTGCCACCCTCTGGCTGATGCGAAGAGAATCAACGAGAGATTGGACGCCGTCGATATGCTGAATAAGGATCGTAGCTTGAGTGATCAATTCACTGCATCAATGACACGAATGCCGGATTTGGAAAGATTCATCTCTCGAATCCATGCTGGATCTTGCAGACCCGAGGACTTTGTTAGGGTGCTTGACGGCTTTGAGCAGATTGAATACACTATGAGTCTCTTGTCTGCGTTTGGTGGAGGTGATGGTATTGTCGACCGTCTCATTGCAGCAATGCCAGATCTGAAGGAGCCATTGAAATGGTGGAAGACGGCTTTCGATCATGGCAAGGCCAGGGATAACAAACTTCTCGTCCCGGAGCGCGGTGTAGAGGAAGACTTTGATGAAAGTCAGGATCGGATCGAGAAACTAGAAGGAGAACTGCAAAAGCTTTTGCAGCGTAAGCGAAAGGAGCTTGGTGGTAACACGAGCAAGATCATCTACAAGAACATCGGCAAGGAAGTCTATCAACTTGAAGTCCCGGTCGCAATCAAAGTCCCTAAGGACTGGCAAATGATGTCGTCAGCGGCAGGTTTCAAGCGGTACTACTTTCCAGAGTTAAAGTCTCTCATTCGACAACTCCAGGAAGCTCAGGAGACTCATGGTCAGATTGTCAAGCAGGTCGCCAGCCGCTTTTATGCTCGCTTCGATCAAGACTACAACATCTGGCTTCAGGCCGTGAAAGTCATCGCACAACTTGATTGTCTGATCAGTCTTGCTGCAGCATCCGCATCTCTCGGTGAGCCCAGCTGCCGACCTACCTTTGTCGAGTCTGAACGTAGTGTTGTCGAATTCGAGGAGCTTCGCCACCCGTGCATGCTTCCCAATGTCACAGACTTCATTCCGAATGATGTCAAGCTTGGTGGAGATGCTGCGAACATCAACTTGTTGACTGGTGCCAATGCCGCAGGAAAATCGACAATCCTGCGAATGGTAAGTTTCTTTCTATCTAGAACATGTCCTGAGCTAACACTTCACAGACATGCGTCGCCGTCATCATGGCTCAAATCGGCTGCTACGTCCCTTGCATCTCTGCAACACTCACTCCTTGTGATCGTATCATGTCTCGCCTCGGCGCCAACGATAATATCTTCGCCGCACAAAGCACATTCTTTGTCGAGCTCTCAGAAACCAAGAAGATTCTCTCCGAAGCTACACCCCGCTCCCTCGTCATTCTCGACGAGCTTGGCCGTGGTACCTCCTCCTATGATGGCGTGGCAGTCGCTCAATCAGTCCTCCACCACGTCGCAACTCACATTGGGTGCACGGGTTTCTTTGCAACGCATTACCACTCCTTAGCCACCGAGTTCGCAGGTCATCCCGAGATCGCGCCGAAGCGGATGCAGATCCATGTCGACGATGATAATCGCCAGGTCACCTTCCTGTATAAGCTTGAAGATGGCGTCGCTGAGGGCAGCTTCGGTATGCATTGTGCGGCTATGTGTGGAATCCCTACCAAGGTTATTGATCGAGCGGAGGTAGCGGCTAGGGAGTGGGAGCATACTTCCAGGTTGAAGGAGAGCCTGGAGAAGGCGAGGAGCGGATGCTATATCCCGCTTGGGATGCAGAGCGATGTTAGTTGGGTTCTGAAGGAGGCATTACACGAGGATGGCGTCGAGGAAAGGGGGTTAAATGTTCTGATGAAGGCTATTGCGAGTTTGTAATATACGGAGTTGGCGTCTTGAGCGTGATTGCGACTTGCTGGGTTGGAGCTACCACATTGCTTCTAGTTGTTTGAGCTGCAGGGAGATTTTTATTCTGGCTTTATGGTTTTGGCGCTGTGGTTATCTCTTTTAGCGTGGCGTGGTGGCGCTGTATACATATAAGTGTATAATTGAGATGTGCTATAGAATAAGATTATGAGATCCTTTTCAACATTTTTCTTGTTTTATCAAACTTAATTTCAATTGTTTTGCCAATGTTGGTGATCACTGACCATATCATCCACCAAGGATTTCCCAAAATTACCCAAGAAAAGAGATGAAAGAAATCGCAACTATACACCGCTGAGCATATCATCCACCAGGGATTTCCCAAGATCACCCAAGGAAAGGAGATGAAAGAAGTAGGGAATATACACAACATTACGAAAGCCGCCGCCTGTTGCCACTGAGGCTGTTCATTCTGTCTACTCTGTCAACATTTCGTCCCTTCCTAAGCGAACGCACTACATCGGAACAACACGGTCTTCAAATGTCAGATTCATTATTCGTTGATCCGACGGCAGAAGTTGCCAAGGTCAATAATCCTGTAATCGTCCCAAGGTTCAGGATCGGTGTCGTAGTCTTCTACAACTTCACTCTCGAGATTTGTTGGGCCATCTCTGGCCCCGGAGGGAGTGAGGATCACTGGCCTGAATCTTCTGTTAATGTACCGCTGGTCGCGCTTACGCTGGCTACGTGATAGTTAGATAGTGTGCTCCTGGTGGTCGATATAGAAAAGTCTTTCTATAGGGAGAAATCACATACGCAGCTTTCCAAAGCTCTTCTCCTCGGCTCACCAGTTCGGGAACTTCGGCTTTCGATAGCCTGTTCGGGCCGTTCTTGTGCAAGCCAGCAAGCATAGCGTACTTGAGACAGGCCCTTTTCCTCACAGTTTCGATATTGTACAAACGCATCGGGCATCTGGGATTATGTTCGTTTAGACGCGACTCATATGGAAGCATATCAAAATCCCCCCGGTTCATAGGAAATTGCTTCATAGCTAAAAGAAGAAAATCACAAGTCAGTCTTCCGCTGGGTACAAATTCAGGTGAAGTCCAGCTTACCTTTCGCCAAACATATAGTCCAGACGCTTTTGGGGTGTCTGAAATCCTGCTTGACTGTCCAGATATTACGAGCTACCACCGCATTCCAGTCAGATTTCCATTGTTTCTCTTGCTTGCGCTTCGCAGCTCTCAGAGCTTTCTGCGTTGGCGTTCTTGCTGCACTCGTCGGCGTTCTAAGTCCTCTGCTCGGCGTTGGGGGTACGCCGCTAGCCCCTCTCGCAGTCTTGGCCCTCTTGGTTGGTGAACGAGTTTCAGGCTCATAGTCATCGTCGGATTCTGCATGCTGGCGACGTCCCTTGCTCGGGGTTATTGGCTGCAGGTTCGTAGATCGTGGGGTGTGTGGAGAATCTGCAGGCGCTGCGGGCTCTGCATTGATCCGTGGCACCGCTTGACGCTGCAATCGCGGGGAGGTCGTTGGTGGCAGCTCTGCAATAATTCGTGGCATGGTGCAACCAGTGGTTGGCTGGGACTCTCAGACTTAATAAAGCACCAATCGTTCGCTCAGCGAAAAGAATAGAATTTAGGCTCAGTAACTTGATAAAACGAAGAAAGTGGTTGGGAGTGCAGGGGAAAGGTTCATAGGGGGCTGCACCTTGTGACCCTAGAAACACACTAAAGGCGATCCCCACGTGAGTGGCTTTCTCAACTCCTACCTAGGTAGAGGATCATCGCCGGCTTCGAAAAAGCAATACACGATAAATATTCACTGCTTCCTATTGTGTTAGAGTTTCGTTGCTGTTGACTGCCCTATTTCAATACCAGTGTAGCAATACTGCTTCTTTTTCTATATATTTCAGGCGATCGGGATGTGAGCAGTGCCCTAAAATACACGTCAATGCTGAGCCTCTCTGCGTTTTGACGTTTTCGTGTGGATGCGGAGGCTATATCAAACCTTAAAAAGATGACTTTGTGGCTTAAGTAGGCTTGCCAAAGCCTTTGTCTCCTATAGCAGCTCGGAGATCATGCACGATTCGAACATGATCCGCTTAGTCTCGAAATCGAACAGTTCTGAGGAGAGATGTTAGACTTTCTAGTTTGAGGAATAAGAGATTCTTAAATGAACTCAAACGTTGTCAAGCCTGAGTCTTAATGATCTTTTCAAGCCGCCAATCACCACCGTTTATGGCAGGATATGCTGAAGAATTTCGGAAGGAAGGTCAATCTCAGTGGGACCGACTTAATAGATCTGTGTGTGCTTCCCCTCAGTCTGCAGAAACTATGAATTATATAGAAAACAAGGTGGTAAAGGTGATGAAACTCAAATATTGCTTGGGACGCAGAAGATTTTGCGGTACGGCAAAGTAACCAACAATACTTCCTGTTCCACCTGTCACGCACCAACGATCGTGTCGTTTTCCTCCTCTGTTACAAAGATATCCTCGTATATGATACAACGTTTGTGAGTTATCCCGAAGCGAATAGTCTATCTAATATTGGTGTTCGAGTTCCAGGAACCAAATTTCCTCTTATTTAACCGCCCAAGCATTTCAGGAAGCCTTCGTTTATTTTCCTATAGCTTAACCAGCACACTTCAAGATATATACTGGATAACTAAAGCATTTAGAATATATTAGCTCGTTAGCTCTCAATAGATAAATCTACACTATTGCAAAGTTCTCACAAAGTGCACGCAGGCTCTGGAGAACTGAAAGTATGACTGACATGGGGCGCCAACCATGGATAAGTATGATTCAGGGGGCTTCGTTCAGTAAGCGAGTTCGCACCCAAACTCCTAGGACGGAAGCCAAATTCCAATCTTGATTCCTACCCTGGAAGCCACCAAAGGTAATAACTAAACTGCGAGTGTCGTCCTCTTGTAAGACTGATATCCGCGTTTAGAACAGCACAAGTGGCTGATAGCTATGCAGTCAGGTATTTCGGAAAGAGGCTGCGTGGATATGTCATGTTGATCAGGAAGAAGCTCAAGTACCGAAGCATTTAGAGCACTAAGCTAGGGCGTAAGTGTTTCTCAGTTATTTCTAGTCAGGTTTCATCTCACCATCGAAATCATCGGTTGCTCTTGACCAAGTTCTCAAGGTAGACCTCTGTTCTAATCACTTACCGTAGTGAAACACCAATACATTTTTGAATCACATATTATTTTAAAGTTCTTTGATCAACAGCTAGGTTCATCCATTTCTTTTAAGACAGTGAGATAGAATCAGGCCCAAGACTATGGATGCATATAACATCACATTTCATGCCAAGTTTGCGTCGCACTAGTTGGTTTAAAAGTCTGGAATTATTGGAGTGACTATCGTAGCAATTTAGGGAAACTTTTCTCCTGCACATACAACAACCAGATGTGCGACCCAAGAATGTACTGGAGACGAGTGGCAGGTTGCTAATGGTACCCAAGATAGCGGTAGTGCAGGCCGTCCATCCAGTTGAGATCATCTACGAGGCTGCTGCATAGAACATATATAGCAAATGCCCTCCATCCAGTCGAACGTCATCGTCCAGGACCCAGGATCTACAGGATCCCCCTGAAGAGCGAGCCAAATAGCAGTAATTCCAATAACGTGCATGTTCGTGGTCGCATTTGCTTGCCATAATCCTTCTCTGGCTGCACATCTTGGTATTGTGCTTTAATGATGGATGTTCTACTTGAAGTCGCTAGTAGTATCTTTGGTTAATGAGATAGACTTAGGGATTTTTGCCTTCTGCTTTGTTTTATTCTTGTGGAGAATAGATAAAGCTTAGTCTATAGACAAATTAAATAAACTTGAGTGCTTAATTATTAAGAAAACGTTCTAAGCTCTTCTGAACAGCTTTCTGTGAATAGATATTGTATTATTAGACACCGTTATTGAATATTATTATTGAATACTGTTACTAAATAGGATTAAGCAAAGGATTGTGATTATACTTACAGAACGAGTTAATGTTTTGGGATAGCTTTCCGGAAGGGCGCAGGGATTAATGGACATCATTTAATGAATCAT
>Ga0302325_10033581_pt1 | contig 10511 bp, 9 predicted proteins | sample Palsa_T0_2_FD_201948 | JGI IMG/M metagenome (GOLD analysis project Ga0302325, IMG submission 201948) | Peat permafrost microbial communities from Stordalen Mire near Abisko, Sweden - Palsa_T0_2 | ecosystem: Environmental > Terrestrial > Soil > Palsa > Peat permafrost | place: Sweden: Abisko...
GAGCACCTGCTCGGGATTCCCCGGCCCGGGGCGAGCCGCACGCTGGCCGCGGCGACCGACCACCTGATCCGGTTGCTCGGCCCGCAGCGGCTCGCTGCCGCCGGAATGCCCGCTGACGCCGGAATGACCGCTGACGCCGGAATGACCGATGCGGCCGGCCGGGCGGTCATGCTCGCCATAGCGGCAGTGAACACGACGACGGCGGGCATCCCGCGCGCCGTGGCGTGGTGCGCCGACAGCCGGCTGTGGCCGGATGCGGACTCAGCCGAACGACGCGAGGTGCTGGCCCGTGAGCTGCTCCGGGTTACCGCGCCCACAGCCCTGCTCCCCCGGGTCGCCGCCGCTGACGGCATCGTCGGCGGGCGGCGGATACGGAAAGGCGACCGGCTGATCCTGGTCGCCAGGCACGCGGCGGGAGCCCATCGCGCCGGTCCCGACTGTGATCGGCCCGCCCCGCCGCAGGTCGCCCAGCTGGTGTTCGGGGCCGGAGCGCATGCCTGCCCCGGCGCGGCGCTGGCACGAGCGCAGCTCGGCGAGACGCTCCAGCTGCTCGCGCCGTACCGCCCCGTGGTCGTGCGGGCGCGGGCCAGCCGCCGCAGCGGCCTGCCCGGCTGGGCAACCCTGGTCGTCCGGGCGGGCCCGCAATCCCGGCCGTCGGGGGACTCATGCAGCTGACCGGCCTGAGCATCGCCGTCACGGGGGCGAGCGGGTTCTGCGGAGCGGCCGTCGCCACTGCCGCCGCGGCGCACGGAGCCGACGTCACCTGCCTGGCCCGCAGACCCGGCCCGGCCGGACGGCACGTGCACTGGGACGCGACGCGCGAAATGCCCAACCTGACGGGAGCGGACGCTGTCATCCACCTCGCCGCCGCGGTGGGCGACCCCGGCCGGCCAGCCGCCGCGGCGGAAGAGTTCCGGGCCGTCAACGTGGACGGGGCGCAGCGGCTGCTCGCGGCCGCGAACGGTCGGCCGGTGGTATGGGTGAGCAGCGCCAGCGTCTACGACCCGCGGGTCAGCCGTCGTCACGTGCGGGAGGACCACCCAATCGCGGCCCAGCTGAACGCGTACGGGCGCAGCAAGGCGGCCGGAGACGCGCTCGCCCGGGCCTACGGCGCGGTGGTGCTTCGACCGCACGCCGTCTACGGCCCCGGCGATCCGCACCTGCTCCCCCGCCTTCGGCGCGGCGTCCGCGCCGGATTCCTCCCGCTGCCCGGCCCCGACGTACGCATCAGCCTGACCGCCGTGGAAAACCTGGCCGACGCCTGCCTGGCCGCGCTTGGCTGGCCCGGTGGCCCTTACAACATCGCGGACGCGGCGCACTACTCGCGCGACGCGGCGATCACCGAGCTGTTCGCGGCGCTCGGCCAGCGGGTGCGGATAGCGCACGTGCCGGCGCGGATGGCCGGCCTAGCGGCCAGCGCGGCCGAGCGCCGCCATCGCCTCGGCCGGCCCGGCGAGCCGGTCCTGACACGCTACGCGGTCGACCAGCTGGCGCACGACGTGGTGCTCGACCTGTCCCGGGCAACGACCCAGGGCTGGCGCCCCCGGTGGGCGCTCTGCGACTACCTCACGACACTGCGCATCACCCGGCCGCGCCCGACTGGGTCTAGAATCTGACAAATATCGGCGATCGCGGGCCCCGGCGCGGGTGGTGAAAGTTGCTATGGCGGTCGAGATGGAGTTCCGCCTACTCGGGCCGCTCACGGTACGCAGCGGCACGGCGATAGTGCAGGTGCCGCGAGGCAAGCAGCGGGCGGTGCTCGCGGCGCTGCTGCTGAACGCCAACCGGGTCGTGCCGGTGGAGGACCTGGCCGAGACCCTGTGGGGATCCGACCCGCCGCCATCGGCGCGGGTGACCATCCAGAACTACGTGATGAGATTGCGAAAGGCGCTCGGGGACACCAGTGAGTGCCCGATCAGCACGCAGCCGCCCGGCTACCTCATCCGCGTGGATGCCGGTGATCTCGATGTGGCCCGATTCGAAGCCCGCCTGACCGCGGCGCGGGCAGCGGCGCGGGACGGCTCGTGGGACACCGCAGCAAGCGAGGCGCGGGCGGCGCTGGCGTTGTGGCGAGGTGAGCCGCTGGCCGACGTGGACTCGGAGCTGCTGGCGCAGCGGGAGGTCCCTCGGCTGGCGGAGCTGCGGCTCCAGGCGCTGGAAGCGCGTATCGACGCCGACCTGCACCTGGGCCGCAACGCGGAGGTGATCGTCGAGCTACGGCACCTGGCGGAATGCCATCCGCTGCGCGAGCATCTGCGCGGCCTGCTGATGCTCGCCTGCTACCGGGACGGCCGCCAGGCCGAGGCGCTGGCCGCCTACGCCGATGCCCGCCGGGTGCTGGTCGGGGAACTCGGCGCTGAGCCGGGAACCGGGCTGCGCGAATTGCACCAGCGGATACTCGCAGCCGATCCTGCCCTGGAGCTTCCGCAGGTGGAACGGCCTGCGGCCGACGGCGCTGAGCCGGTCGTGCCGCGGCAGCTGCCCGCTGCGGTGCGCCATTTCACCGGCCGGGCACTGGAGCTGGCGCAACTGACCGGCTGGGTGGACCAAGCCGGCCAGGAGCGGCCGGGGACGGTGGTGATCTCCGCGATCGGGGGAACAGCCGGAGTGGGCAAGACCGCCCTGGCCGTGCACTGGGCACACCAGGTCGCCGACCGCTTCCCCGACGGGCAGTTGTATGTGAACCTTCGCGGTTACGACACGGACGGGCCGGTGCCCGCGGCCGACGCGCTGGCCGGATTCCTGCGCGCCCTGGGCGTGCCCGGTCAGGACATCCCCGCTGACGCCGACGAACGCGCTGCCCGGTACCGGAGCCTGCTAGCCGGGCGCCGGATTCTGATGGTGCTCGATAATGCCGGTTCGGTGGATCAGGTCCGGCCGCTGCTTCCCGCTACCCCGGGCTGCGCGGCGGTGGTGACCAGCCGAGATTCGCTGGCTGGGCTGGTGGCCAGGGATGGCGCCTACCGCCTGGACCTGGACCTGCTGCCGCTGCCCGACGCGATCGGCCTGCTGCGGGCGCTCATCGGTGAGCGTGCCACTGCCGACCCGGATGCCGCCGCCGAACTGCCCGGTACCAGACGTCCCTCACCTTCCATCAGCAGGCCCTGGATATCTACCAGGAGACCAGAGACTTTGCGGGCAAGGCGACCGCACTGTGCAGCCTCGGCTACGTCGAGGAGCGACTGGGGCATTACGACCTGGCTGAACGTCATAATCAGGAGGCGCTAGCCCTTGCCTTGGAGATCGGCGCCCGGGAGACCGAGTGCGTCGCCCTAGTCAACCTCGGGACCATCGACTTGCTGCGGGCCCGCTACCAGCAGGCTGCCGACCATCTCTTCAAGGCGCTGGCCCTGTGCCGTGAGATCGGCTACCGGCACGGAGAAGCCGAGGCACTCACCAGAATCGGTGACATCTGCCGGGGGCAAGGCCGCGCCCAACGGGCCGCCAGCCATCTCCAGGAGGCCGTGACCCTCTTCCGGGAGATCGGAAACCGGTCCGGTGAAGCCGAAGCGCTCAACAGCCTCGGTGAAGCGCTCCTCGCCGGCGGCGACCCCGGTGACGCTCGCGCTCAGCACGCCGCCGCGCTCAGCCTCGCCAGCCACGTCGGTGACGCATACGAGGAGGCCCGCGCCCACAACGGCCTCGGCCACACCTGCCTGGCCACCGGTGACGCCGAGTCGGCCGGCTATCACTGGTCGCGGGCCTTCGCCCTCCACACCGAAATCGGCACCCCCGAAGCTGACCAGGTCCGCCTTCATCTGGTCAGTGCAGACGATGACGGCCGCGACGGGTAAGTTTCCCGACCCACTCCGGATGTCCCCGGCAGTCGGCCGTCGGGATGCCCGGAGATCACCGTGCATCCCGACGGCCGGTGGTCAGCTCAGCGGGCCCGCGGCCACCTGCCTCAGGGGCCGAGCAGGTACCAGTCCTGGTTCACCTGAAAAGGCGCCCCGGGTTCGAGCGAGGACGGCCACAGGACAACTGCCGCGCCGTTCGCTTTGCTCCCGCCCGCGACTCCGATTACCTTTCCGCCTTGCGAGATCGCGTTGCAGGGAGTCTTGAGATTGACTAGGACGTCTCCGTCGCCGTTCTGGCCGCCCCAGACCCCGTCGTAATACCAGTACTGGTCACGGTGCGTGGGGCCGAGGCAACGCCAGCCGACAATCCGGGCGCCGCTCTTTGTGCTACCTCCGGCAATGCCCAGGCACTGCCCTTTGCCGTTGATGAGCTGACGATACGGGATGCCCCAGGCACCGGTTACTTCCTTGCCCCAGTGCCAGGTCTGATCTGACTTTCCGCCGGCGTCGGTGCAGTTCCAGATGCCTGCATCTGATGACGAACTAATTCCCAGGCACCGATTTGAGTTGTAGTTGTAGATATTCGACGTCACGATCGACGCCGCCAAGGGCGCCTTCGTTCTGGTGTCCGCCGGTGTGGCAGCTGCCGCTGATGTTACCGGGATAGTCACTGCCAGCCCGCCAGCCAGTGCAACCACTGCGGCGACGGCAATGAGCCAGGCCCGTGTCATTTGGCGCGTCCTCATTGTTCTCCTTTTGATTGGATAGCAGCTCTGTTGTGGTGCACCCAATGCTTGTCTGCGTCGTTAGCACGCCGTTAGCATTTGATCAGCACATCGCCAGGCGCGGCGTTCCCCGACCACCTGGCCCAATGCCGCTTAGCCTAAGTTGATCTTTAAGCGGGGTCCCGTCGACCTCGAACCAAGGGCACCGCTCGACAACGGCCCTCCCCGCTACATCTATGGTGTCTGAGGGACGCTAGTCGCGTTATGCCTGAAGTTGAACTTCGGGCATTTCGGCCCTGGGGGGTTATTGGGTGTACTTTCTGTCAAATAGCACCGTTAAGTACACCCGATCATGACGTGCGCCTGAAATGTCTGAATATAAGGTTCAGGCATAGGCGGCCATAACGGTCACGCGCCAGCTTAGCTGAGCGGTATTGCCACCTGATCGGCCAGTTGTCGTCCAGGTTCACGGAAGCAGCCTGGCTAAGGCCGTGACGTAATCCACCAAACGAGCTGCAGCCCCGGCCTTTCCGCTATCCATCGGTGCGGAAACTGGGTAGGCGCGACCAGTCGAGCGAGTCGACCGGGACGCCGAAGTCCCACAGCTCAAGCGTCTCTGTCCTTGAGGTGCCTGAGGTGCCTGAGGTGCCTGAGGTGCCTGAGGTGCCTGAGGTGCCTGAGATGCCTGAGATGCCTGAGATGCCTGAGATGCCTGAGATGCCTGAGATGCCTGAGGTGCCTGAGGTGCCTGAGGTGCCTGAGGCGCTCGCCGACGGGCCTGGCGCGCGCTCCACGGTCTGGATCCGCCGGATGTGCTCATCATCGACCCAGACCGTGAGCTCGGCCGGCCCGGCCGCGGCGGCGACCACGCGGCACGGCGTGCCGCGCACCGTCTCCTCGCCTGCGTAGCGGGCATTCGTCACCGCTTGCAGCTGCCGAAGCAGGTCAAGCGGGTCGTCCCGCCGCTGCTGGCGGTGCTGCTGATAGCGGGGCCCCAGCGGCTGTCCGGACAAGCCGTGGAAACGCCTGCCGTCGATGAGCACCTGCGCGTACCCGCCGTAATCGATCAGGTACCGGTCGGCCGCGGGCTCGACGAACCCCTCACCGACTTGGTGCAGGAGCATGTCCCGCAACTCGGCCACGTCCGTGCCGGGCGCGACGCGTTCCAGGGCGGCCCTGGCGGCGCGCCGGGCGAGCCTTCCGATGAGCCCGGAGCGGCGGCGTCCCTCCCGCTCTTGGTCCCGGAGCCGCGCGAGGTCCGTATCCCTCCTGATCTCGATCCTGGCCCTCGCGGCCGTCAGCGTCCTGGTCGCGCAGGCGATGACGTCGCGGACAGCGTCCTGTGTTCCGCCCGAGGATCCGGTGGCGTCAAGGTTGCGGGCGGCGACGCTGTAGGGCTCCCCGGTGGCGGCCATCCGCGCCCGGATCGCCTTCTTGCGAGCATGGTCCCTGGTCACTGCATGTCCCTCCGGCAAGGCCCCACGCACCCGGCCAGGGCGTCAAGAGAAGAGCTCCAGGGAAACGCGCGAGTCAGTGACCCTTGTCCTCGGCACCGGATCCAGCGTGGGTGGTGCTCCGGCTCAGAGCAGGCAGGCGCAGCCGCCGCTTTCATAGTAGACGCGAAGCCACGCGATCGTTCGGGCGACCGGGTTTGATCTTTCAGGCGAGGCGGGTTACCTCGACCGTGACCTGCATGTCGCTCTCGGGCGGTCCGTGGTAGATGCCCTTGAACGGGGGGACGTCGCCGTAGTCGCGGCCGCGGGCGACGGCGACGTGCCGCTCGCCGACGGGGGCGCCGCTGGTGGGGTCGAGCGCGATCCACGAGCCGGCCCAGTACTCGACCCAGGCGTGCGACTGGCCGACCGACGTGCTGCCGGGCTCGGCCTCCGGGTCCGGGTGCAGGTAGCCGGAGACGTAGCGGGCCGGGAGGCCGGCCGCGCGCATCAGGGAGACGGCGATCTGGGCCATGTCCTGGCAGACGCCCTGGCCCTTGTCCCACGCCTCCTGGGCGTTGGTGCGCACGCCGGTGGCGCCGGGCAGGTAGGTGACGTGGTCGTGGACGAGGGCGGAGATGGCGGCGGCGGTCTGGTCGGGCGACAGCGAAGCGCCGGCCGCCTCGGCCAGCGCGGCTTCGGAGATGTCGTCGGCCACCGTGGTCAGCGCGGTCGGCAGCAGGTACTCGAGCAGCCGCCCGGCCCGGCCGTGCTGGCGCACCTGCGGCCAGCCGGGCCGGGTGGCCGGGACCGGGATTCCGCCGAACGGCTGAGTCTCGACCGTCGAGACCGCGCGGATCACCAGGTCGTCGTGGGCCTCGGGCAGGTCGAAGACGGAGACGAAGGTGCCCCAGTAGTCGACGTAGGTCCAGACCGGCACGCCGGCCCCGGCCGTCACCCGCGACTCCAGGGTGGTCTGCGTCGGCAGCGTCAGCGGGGTCATCCGCGCCTCGTTGAACGAGGTCAGCACCGGGCCGGTGTACATGACCTTGGTGGTGTGCTCGATCCTCAGCCGCCAGCTCACGACTCAGCCGCCCCGTTCCCAGGCGACCGGGGCCTGATACTGGAAGTACTGCTTGGCGATCGCCTCGCTCGCCTGCACGCACGTCTCCTGCAGGGCCGAGATCAGCTCCGGGAGCTGGGCCGTGAGCTGCTTCGGGTCCGCGTATTCGAGCCGGTTCCGCAGTCGGCCAACCCGCCGCCGGGCGGGGTCGTCAACGCCGGCCCTGGCCGCGCTTGGGTTCAGCGCCGTCAGGCACTCCTCGGCGCTGGCAAGCGCGTGCACCACGCTGCGGGGGAAGAGCCGGTCAAGCAGCAGGAACTCCGCCACCCGCTCCGGCTCGGCCGCCCAGCCGTGGGTGCGGATGAACGACTCGTGCGCGCCGCACGCGCGCAGCAGCACCGTCCAGCCGAGGTCGTCGGGCGCGGCCATCCGCGCCAGCAGCAGCCGGGCGGTCATGTCGGCCCGCTCAAGCGAGCGGCCGAGGATCAGGAAGCGCCAGGCGTCGTCGTGGCTCATGGTCGAGTCGGCCAGGCCGAAGAACAGCGCCGCGCGCTCCCTGATGTAGCGCAGGTAGACGTGCGGGCCGATCCGCTCGGCCGCGCGCTTCTGACCGGAAAGGCCGTGCGCGGTGACGTTCAGGCACTCCCACATCTCGCTCGAGATGACCTCGCGGATGCCGCGCGCCCCAGCCCGCGCGCCGAGCATCGAACCGGCGATCGCGCTCGGGCTCTGCGCCTCGAAGACCAGCCGGAACAGCACCATGTCGACGTCCAGCTGCTCGGCGTCGTCCTCGACCGGCACGCCGAGGATGCCGAACAGCGCCCGGCAGGCCGCGTCGGAGTCGGCCCCGGTCTCGCCCAGCATCCGGTGCACGTACACGTCGACCAGACGCGCGGTGTCGTCCGCGCGCTCCACGTAGCGCCCGGTCCAGTAGAGCGTCTCGGCGATGCGGCTGAGCAGCTCGCTGTTCACTGAACCCTCTTTTCTTTGCCGCTACGGACAAGGCTCAATGGGCCGGCGACATCAAAGAAAAGAGGATTCACTGCTCGGGACCGCTCTGCCGGGGGCTGACCGCGGCCATCTCGGGTCCGGTGGCGGGGGCTGGCTGCGACGGTGCCGGGTCGTGCTGGGCTTTAGAGCTTTCATCGGAACGGACGGTGGCATCAAGCACCCAGGTGTCCTTGGAGCCTCCGCCCTGGCTGGAGTTCACCTTGAGCTCACCCTCCGGCAGCGCCACCCGAGTCAGGCCCCCGGGCAGGACCCAGACGTCGGTTCCATCGTTGACAGCGAACGGCCGCAGGTCAATATGGCGGGGCGCGAGCTTCTCGCCGATCAGCACCGGGGAGGTGGACAGGGCGACCGGGCGCTGCGCCATCCAGCCGCGCGGGTTGGCCGCCATCGCGGCCTTGACGGCGGAGATCTCATCGCCGGTGGCGGCCGGGCCGATGACGATGCCGGCCCCGCCCGCCCCGTCCACCGGCTTCAGCACCAGCGCTTCGGCGTTGGACAGGACCCAGTCGAGGATGTCGGGGTCGTCGAGGCGGTACGACTCCACGTTGTCGAGGACCGGTTCCTCGGCCAGGTAGTAACGGATCAGATCCGGCATATAGGTATAAATCAGCTTATCGTCGGCTACGCCGTTGCCCACGCCGTTGGCGATCGTCACGGTGCCGTGCCGGGCCGCGTTGAGCAGGCCGGGGCAGCCGAGCACCGATTCTGGGCGGAAGTGCAGCGGGTCAAGCCAGTCGTCGTCGACCCGGCGGTAAATGACGTCGACCGGCCGCCGGCCGTGGGTGGTGTGCACGTAGATGCGGTTGCGCCAGCAGAACAGGTCGCGCCCCTCGACCAGCTCCACCCCCATCAGCCGGGCGAGCAGGGTGTGCTCGAAGTACGCGGCGTTGTGCACGCCGGGGGTGAGCACGACCACGAACGGGTCGACGACGCCGTGCGGCGCCGCCGCCCGCAGGGCGTTCAGCAGCTTGGACGGGTAGTCGTCGACGTGGTGGATCCGCTGGTCGGCGAAGAGGGCGGGGAACGTCCGCGTCATCGCCAGGCGGTTCTCGATGACGTAGCTGACGCCGCTCGGTACCCGCACGTTGTCCTCGAGGACCCGGAACTTGCCCTGCTCGTCGCGGATCAGGTCGATGCCGGCCACGTGCACCCGGACGCCGTTGGGCGGGGTGAGGCCGGCCGCCTCACGGCGGTACTTCTCGCTGGTGAAGACCAGGCTCCACGGGACCACGCCGTCGTCGAACGCGCGGCCGGCCCCGTAGACATCCTCGAGGAACGCCTCAAGCGCCTTGACCCGCTGGCGGACGCCCCGGCTGACCAGGTCCCACTCCAGCGCGTCGATGACACGCGGTATCAGGTCGAGCGGGAACGGCCGTTCCTCGCCCGCGTAGTCGTAGGTGACGCCCCGGTCGGTGAACACCCGGGCCAGTTGATCGGCGCGGTACCGCAGCTCACCCGGATCCATCGGCTGGAGCACGGAGACCAGCGCGTCGTAGGACGCGCGGGGTTTGCCGGGGGCCGCGAACATCTCATCCCACGCGTCGGCGAGCTGGTAACCATCGAAAATGTCCGCCACGACCTCCAGCGTAAGTAGCGCCTGTTCCACTTCTATTTCAGCAGGTGATGGCTATGTTTCCGACTGTTTCTGCAAATGAACGACTCTGGCGGCCCAGTGTCTACGCGATAGTAACTGGTTCCCGCTCCCCGCCCGCCCGATCCCGCGCCGATCACCGACGGTGACCGCCCGGCGCTCCCGCGGCCGACGGCTAAGCTTGTCTGGATTGGAGGGCCCCATGTACATACCTGCCCATTTCTCGGCCGATGAGGCTCTGGTCGACGAGCTGCTGACGAATCACGGCGCGGCCGACCTGGTGGCGATGACGCCCGAGGGACTGGTGGCGACGCGGATGCCGTTCGTGTGGGTGCCCACCGCGGGCGCGCACGGATCGCTGCAGGGGCATGTGGCCCGCAACAACGACCAGTGGAAGCTGCCCGTCACCGGCGAGGCGCTCGCGATCGTGCGCGGGCCAGGGGACGCGTACATCTCCCCGGGGTTCTACGCGTCCAAGCGTGAGCACGGGCGGGTCGTGCCGACCTGGAACTACGTCACCGCGCACGTCTACGGGTGGTTTGAGGTGCACGACGACCCGGGGTGGACCGAGGACCTGGTCCGCCGGCTGACGGCCAAGCACGAGGCCCACCGGGACCATCCGTGGTCGGTTGACGACGCGCCCCGCGCCTTCATCGAGGGGCAGCTGCGCGCGATCGTGGGCGTGGAGCTGGTGGTCAGCCGGATCGAGGCGAAGGCCAAGCTCAGCCAGAACCGGCCCGCCGCCGACGTCGAGGGCGTGATCGTCGGGCTGCGCGAGCGGGGCGACTTCGAGGCGGCGGACGCGGTGGAGCAGGCCCGCGCCGCCAGCGCGCAGCGCGGCTAGCGCGCAGCGCGGCTAGCGCGCAGCGCGGCTAGCGCGCAGCGCGCGTG
>Ga0302325_10033582_pt1 | contig 10511 bp, 9 predicted proteins | sample Palsa_T0_2_FD_201948 | JGI IMG/M metagenome (GOLD analysis project Ga0302325, IMG submission 201948) | Peat permafrost microbial communities from Stordalen Mire near Abisko, Sweden - Palsa_T0_2 | ecosystem: Environmental > Terrestrial > Soil > Palsa > Peat permafrost | place: Sweden: Abisko...
GATTTCCTGTTGAATTTGGTGGCGTTGGCGATCTTCATGCGGCTTTCCTTAAAGAAAGCCGCACACGTGGCCGTGCCCAGCGTTGCGTGGCAGGAAATCCGGGTACGCTCCGGTCGAGATGACAATTTTGTTGTGGATTAGACGGTGTTTCTCTCCACGAGTGATTGCCATCTCGACCAGGAGATGCCATGGACCTGTGGCCCATCCAGGGTGATGAAAAAGCCGGGTGCCCCACACCCCCGATTTCCTGTGGAGCTCAATGAATTCGGTGAACCTCATGCGCCTTTCCTTAAAGAAAGGCGCACACGCAATCCTGTCCCACGGCAGCGTGCAGGAAATTCGGGGCATCTCGCTCGTTTTTCGCGAGATGTGGGGCACCCAGCAGGCCTGGTTGTTTGCAATGCAAAGATTAATGGGAAATAGTTACTTGCTCTCTGGGTGCCGACCAAAGCCAGAGCAACAACAAGGTAAATAGCAGGAAAGCCGTGACAAACTTCAACCAGACTGGCGCCGAGGACGGAGACAAAAACCCTTCCAGCACCCCGGCGATGGCAAGCATAGGCACCACCCCGCTCACCAGGCGAACGGACTCCGACCCAGCCACCGCAAGCGAATGACGGCGACTATAAATGCCCGGAAAGAGCAGTCCGTAAGCGAGGCGAAGACCTGCTCCCCCGGCGATGATGATGGCAGGTAGCTCCAGCGAACCGTGGGCGGCAACGAAGCTCCATAGCTTGATACTCATATGGGCCTGATGACAAGCAGTCGAAATCACGCCAAGCAAGACGCCATTCCAGATGATCATGTACAAGGTCCCAATTCCGGCAGTGATGCCTGCGGCAAACACCGTAAACGTAACAGCCAGGTTGTTGGTCATGATCGCACTCGAAGCCTGGGGCGCCATCGAATTCACAGACTCGGTCCACATTTGATGGCGCTCAATGGTCTGCGTCATCGCCGGCCCTAGGAAATGCCGCTCGAACTCGGGGCGCACCACCGTCAGCAGACTGCCCACAACCGCGCCGGCTAGAAACAGCATGAGAGACGTGAGCGTGAACGGCAGCAGCTGACGAAACAACCGCGGGTATTCCTGGGAGAAGAATCGCCATACGTCAAACAAATCTGTCTTGCGCCTGGAATAGATGATGGCGTGAGCCTGACCGAGCAGCTGGTTGAGCTCAGCTTCAAGGTTACGTGCACTGCGTTCCTGGCGCAGTGCGGAAAGATCGCCCGCGATCTGCCGGTAAAGCAAGGCCATTTCGCGCAACTCGGCTGGGGGCAGGCTCGCCACTCCAGTCGCCTGCAAGGTTGCAATCAATGCGCGCAAACGGTCCCAGGAACCTCTACGCTTCTCGATCCAGCGATTGGATATCATGGTGTCCCATTCCATTCACGGTGAACAGGTGGCGGCGATGAGCAATGAAAGCATCGATCTTCGGGATCAGCTTAGCATCGAGACTCCGGAACTGGTAGGTATCGAGTTCCCGCTCGCAGGCATCGGCAGCAGGTGTGTCGCGTTGCTGGTCGATTCCTGTGTGCAGGGGTTTTCTTTTGTCGTCTTCCTGATCGTAACCATCTTGATATTCGGCGCTTTGCCGCACCCTGCGACCGTGCCGCACCGTCTCCAGCCCGCCGACCCGGCAAAGTGGGCGATCGCGCTGATGATCCTGATCCCGTTTCTGCTCCAGTGGGGGTACTTCGCGCTCTTTGAGGCTTTCTGGAACGGGCAAACCCCGGGTAAGCGGATGCTGCGTCTGCGGGTAATCCAGCAAAGCGGCCGGCCGATTGGCTTATTCGAATCGATGGGCCGAAACCTCATTCGGATTATCGATATGCTGCCCGGTTTTTACCTGGTAGGCGCAGTCTGTATCTTTGCCACTCGCCGCCAGCAACGGCTGGGCGATATGGTCGCCGGCACCCTGGTCGTCCACAGCGTTCCGACGGAAACATCCATCCTCTCGGCAGGAACCAGAACCTTCACCGCCGCATCTCTCGAACCACCGCCCCAGCCCGTACTACGGACGACTCTGGAACTACCTGCGGATGGAGTCGCCCGTCTATCGAGCGCGGATCTGCAACTGATGGAAAACTTCCTGGCACGCCGGCTCGATTTGCCCCTCGATGTCCGAGCGAGCCTGGCGGAGAGACTGGCGGTCCGCATGCAAGAAAAAACCCTGCTGGAAGTGCCATCCGGAACCAGCAACGAAACTTTTCTGGAAGCCCTGGTCGTCGGCCTTCGAGACGCAGGTGGAATGCATTCGTGATCAGCCGCACCTACGCGGAGAGCCCGCAGAGGCGGCACTCAAGCTAGCATAGAAGCAGGGAGATCCTACGCGGCCAGCATGACTACCCAGATCGTCGACAACAATAGGGTCCGGAGTTCCGCTCCGCTTCAAGACGGGACAGTATATCGAGTGTTGGTAGCGGTGAGCTTCTGCCACCTGATGAACGACACGATGCAGTCTCTGCTGCCCTCCATCTACCCCATCCTGAAGACCGCGTTTCATCTGGACTTTGGTCAGATAGGGTTGCTGACCTTGACGTTCCAGATGACGGCCTCAATTCTGCAGCCCTTTATCGGACACTTTACCGACCACAAGCCGCTGCCGTATTCCCTGCCCATCGGCATGGTCTTCACCCTGGCCGGGCTGTTATTGCTGTCGATTGCGCCTACCTTCCCCCTGCTGCTCCTGGCCGCGTCCTTGATTGGCATGGGCTCGGCGGTCTTCCATCCGGAGTCTTCGCGCGTGGCCCGTCTTGCGTCCGGTGGACGGCTTGGACTGGCGCAGTCGGTGTTTCAGGTTGGGGGAAACACCGGATCCGCGATCGGACCTCTGCTGGCAGCATTCATTGTGCTGCCCCACGGCCAGCGGGGAGTGGCATGGTTTTCGCTCGTAGCACTGGTAGCTATTGTGGTGCTGACGCGGGTGAGCCGCTGGTATAAGCCCCGCTTAGGGTATTTGAAAAAGCGGTCCACGGTGCATGCGGATCAGGAGACCGGCTTATCGCGCGGGCGAGTGGTCTCGGCGATCGCAGTCCTGATCGCACTCGTCTTCTCCAAGTATTTCTATCTGGCCAGCTTCACCAGTTACTACACCTTTTACCTCATGACTTGTTTGCTTTTCTGGGAGCCGTCGCTGCCGGCACTCTCATTGGAGGCCCGATTGGCGACCGCATTGGGCGCAAGACGGTGATCTGGTGCTCTATCCTCGGCGTTTTGCCCCTGACCATGCTGCTGCCCTACGCGAACCTGTTCTGGACCACCGTTTTGAGCGTTCTCGTCGGGTTAGGTTTAGCCTCTGCTTTTCCCGCGATCCTTGTCTTCGCGCAGGAACTGGTGCCCGGAAGAGTAGGAATGATCTCCGGGCTATTCTTCGGGTTTGCCTTCGGTATGGGCGGCATCGGCGCGGCCATCCTGGGCAGAATTGCCGACGCCACCAGCATCCTTTTTGTGTACAAGATATGTGCCTATCTTCCAGCGATTGGATTATTGGCGGGGTTTCTGCCTTCCATGTCGCAGCGGCCTCTCCGGATCAGCAAGGAAGTTCAATAGGTGCATCGCCTGGTTTACGCCCGCAAATAAGCCAGGACGGCTTTTACGACTTCCTCTTTCGCTTCTGCGAGCGAAAGCGTCGCAGGTCGACGAAGGACTGCTCCGTGAGAAAGCGCCTCGACCATGTTGGCCACGATGAAGGCGGCTCGGTTGAGATCACGATGGTTCTTTAACTCAGAGGCTCTCGCCGAGAGGGCAAGAAGAAATGCGCCGTGAAGACGCACCGCGAATTCCCGCGTTCCGTCCGCTTTGTGCGGCACCGCGGTGAGCAATAGTTCATAGAGTTCCGGGTCAGTCGTATGCGCGTCGATCATCGCCTCAATCATGGCCCGCAGAAGCTCCTCCATCGACGAGGCAGCATGGTTGACCAGCGTGCTTTGTATGACGCGGTCGATCTGCTCTACATGACGTGTATGCAACGCGGTAAATATGGCCCGCTTGTCGGGGAAATATTGATATACCGAGCCGATACTTACCCCCGCAACCTCGGCAATGCGATTGGTGGTGATAGCCGCAGTGCCTTCGCGCTTCAAAAGGCGTATCACGGCGTCGAGCACCGCCTCGACGGTATCACGCGCGCGGCGCTGTTGGGGACGGCGCCGAACCGAGGCTTTTGCCTGCGCAACCATGAACAGAGCCTAGCAATAATATGAGCAATCGTCTACATAGTGCTGTAACGAATTGATGCGTATGAATGAAAGCGATGATGCAAAGGCGAGTTTACAGGCCTTCTGATGAAACGTAGCCTTGAGTAATCGTGAGCTTTTATACATATTTATGATCGAAGGGACCAAATGATTTACTTGATAACCGGTGCGACGGGAGATGTTGGCTCCAAAGTTGTGGAGTGTTTGATCAACAGCGGAAAACGGCCGCGAGTCTTCGTGCGCGACGCAAACAAGGCACGCTTGCACTACGGCGATCGCGTCGAGGTCTTTGTCGGCGATCTGGCAGACGGAGCATCGTTGCGGACGGCGCTCGAGGGAGTCGATGCGTTGTTCCTGGTCAACAGTGGCCCGCAAATTCCTGTGCGAGACGAAGTAGCAGCCCTCGCCGCCAAAGATGCCGGCGTAAAGCATCTCGTAAAACTGTCGTCCATGGATGTTCAGCAGGGCCTTGCGATCGGTGCATGGCATGAGCGAGGCGAGGCCGCCATCCGTACCAGCGGCGTGCCCTTCACCTTCATCCAGCCCACGGGTTTTATGTCGAACCTGCTTGCCTGGAGGAGGTCGATCAAGGCCGAAGGAACTGTTCGCTCTTCGACCGGGGAGGGCAGGAGAGCATTCATCCACTCCGACGATATCGCGGCCGTGGTGACAAAGACACTTACCGAACAGGACTTTGTGGGACGGTCAGTGCCCATCACCGGCCCGGAAGCATTGAGCTTCTCCGAAGTAACGGCGAGGATCGGCGCCGCAATCGGAAAATCTCTCAGATTTATACCCATCTCTGACGAGGAGGCGCGCCAGCGATATTCAGCCGTCAGTGGATCCGTCGAAGAGACGGAGGCTCACGTCGCGTTGTGGCGAGCTATCCGTGAGCAGCGTCTCGCAAGCGTCAACGACAATGTCGAGCAGATTGTCGGGCGAAAGGCGATTGCACTGGACCAGTGGATAACGGAGAACATCGAAGCCTTTCGCGCATGAGCCGAGTTAGAGGTCTTCAAACTTCTTATTCAGGATTGGGTACTGTTTCCAATCCTTATAGTCGAAGTGCCACCACTCTGTCGGGTTGACCATGAACCCCTGCTTCTCCATTGATTGTTTGAGCAGTGCGCGGCGAGCACGTTCTTCCGTGGTGCCGCCCGGATAGTCGGCATAGGCTCGTTTGGTCATCTCGTCGTAGCCGCTAGGCATCTTGACCTCTTTGCCCGTTTTCAAATCGTAGAGCGAAAGGTCCACGGCGCATCCGCGGTTGTGTCTTGAGCCTTCCGCCGGGTTGGCGACGAAGAGTTTCTTGTCGTTCGGTGTGGCGTCCCAAAAGATTTTCGTTACGTACCAGGGACGGTAGCCGTCATGGATGATCAGGCCATACCCTTGCGCCTTGAGCTCGCGATGGGCGCGGACGAGTGCCTCCGCGGCGGGGCGCTGTAGGAATGCGCGTGCCTGGGTATACAGAGGGGTGCCGAGAAAATCGTTCGTGGTGGCGTAACGGATGTCGAGCTTGATCGTAGGGTCAAGCCTGGTCAGCTCCACCAGATCTGGCTTGCGGAAACTTCCCTGCTCCTGCGGCGGTGACGCTTTCAGCGCCTCTGCGCGCAGTTCGGGCACCGGGCGCAGAGGTGTAATACGAAAGCTGACCTCTTGCGCGTAGCCGATACGTAACCAGAGCAGCAAACAACAAAGGGCGCTGAAGCGGACTATTCGGGGCATGCTTTCAGTCTAACGTCTTATGCCAGGCCGAGCTTCTCTGAAGCCATCGCCGTGCCCTCCACACGAGCCGCAATTTTTTTGAATGCGATCTCTCGGGCCAGGTCGGGTGAGCCGTGTCTGGGTTTGTGATCAATGCTGAAGGGAGAAAATCCGCAGTCGTCGGTCGAGCCGAGCCGTTCCTTGGGAATATGTCTGGATGCCAGCAGCAGATCGCAGCGAACCTCCTGCGGCGTTTCTACCCGGGGATGGAGCGGATTGATGACGCCGACAAAGCAGATTTGGGCCACGCCGTTCGCATCCTCGCGGCTGTACTTACCGCAGAGTCTGTAAACCTGCTCTTTGTCTTTTTCGCTGGCCACCTGCATCAGGAAGTAGCCGGCGTTCATCATAAACATGCTGGGAAGCAATTCCGCGTAGTCCACCTCCGCGCTATGGGTTGCGTCGCAATCTCCGCCCGGGCAGGTATGAATGCCGATATTCCTTCGCTCGTCCGAACTAAAGCGATTGATGACGCAGTTGTTCAGCTCGATAAATTGCGACAGCATGGACCGGCCCGTCCACGGATTCTTGGGATCGTTCTTGCACGCCAGCCGTCCTTCAGTAAAGTCCATCGAGACTCGCTTCGCGCCAGCGGCAAAGCACTGGCGGATATCCTTTTCACATTCGTTGCAAAGATCTTCGTGGAATTGCTCCCGCGTGTAGCCCGGAACCTCGCCGTCCAGCGGATAGAGCAACGCGAGCATGGAGGGCGCGATCACCGCCTGCTTTAACGGCTTCCTGGCCATCGCCATGGCGCGTTTGAGGTATTCGGCGGCATAGGTTTTGTATTGGAAGGGGCCGCCTGTCAACCGCGGCAATTGGCGATCATGCCCATCGCTGAATACGGCAAAGCACTGGCCGTCGGCGGCCAGATTTTCCGCCAACCCGGTGCCCCCAAGGGTGTCACTCAAGGGATAGGTGGCAAAGCTGGAAGCGCGCTGCTCGCCGTCAGAAACGATGGGTGAGCCGGTCGCTTCCATGTTCTGGATTGAGTCCTGGCACGCAGCATCCTGCTGCCTGGTCAGCTGTTCTCGTGTGATCTTCCCTAAATCGTAGTGCCGAAGTGCGGTTTGTAGTTTTGCCGGACGCGGTAGTGAACCAACGTTCTCCGTAGGAATTGCCATGGCCGAAGTCCATCCCTGCTAAGCCCAAATTGCGTGTGGATGGTGACACGCCGCGAGGCAAACAGGCAAGTGACTGCTTTTGGTCGGGGTCGAGCGGGAGTTTCAGCACGGCGGCAAGACGCTCATAATGAGCATTTTGACGTAGAATGGCCGCGGTCCACAGTAGTCAGGGGGCATCCGTTGGAAAGCACTCGAAGAACGTTCCTCAAACAAGCCGCGGGCCTCTCCGCAGCCTGCATTGTCGGTCTTGACGGGCAGACCAACGCGCAGACCGCTCGACTTTCGGCCGCTCCGACCAGTCCAGGGACGACCTCCTGGTACGACCGGCCGATGCGATGGGCCCAACTGAGCTTCGTCGAAGACGATCCGGGCAATTACGACATGCAGTTCTGGCTGGACTATTTCCAACGGATCCATGCCGATGCCACAGTTCTGAATGCCGGCGGGTGCGTCGCCTTTTACCCCACGCAGATTCCCCTGCACTACCGCAGCAAGTGGCTGGGAAATATGGATACCTTTGGCGAGATTGCGCATGGCTGCCGGAAATTAGGCATGAATGTCGTTGCCCGCACCGACGCGCACGCTTGCCATAAGGATGTTTACGACGCGCATCCTGACTGGCTGGCGGTCGATGAGAACGGAAAAAAGCGCCAGCATGCGTCGGATCCGGACTTCTGGCTCACCTGCGCCCTGGGGCCCTACAACTTTGAATTCATGACCTCAGTCCATCAGGAAATCATGTCGAAGTACATGGTGGATGGGATCTTCACCAATCGATGGGCAGGATCGGGCATGTGTTACTGCGAGCACTGCCAGAAAAACTTTCACGATTTCTCCGGACTGGACCTTCCCCGGACCAGCGATCCGCAGGATCCGTCGCAACGGCAATACATCGTCTGGCACCAGCAGCGCTTATTTGAGTTGTGGCGGCTGTGGAACGGAAAGATCCAGGAAATCAATCCCAATGCGAGCTACATTGCCAACGCCGGAGGCGGCGCGCTGAGCCTGTTGGACATGAAGACCATCGGCGAGTTGGCGCCGACTTTGCTGGCGGATAGGCAGGGGCGCGCGGGCGTTGTCGCGCCCTGGGCCAGCGGCAAAAGCGCCAAGGAGTTCCGCTCCACCATGGGACGAAAAGCGATCGCCGGGATCTTCAGCGTCGGCCTTGAAGATAAGTACCGCTGGAAGGATTCCGTTCAGAGCGGCGACGAAATCAGGCTCTGGGTGGCCGATGGCATGGCGCAGGATTTTCGTCCGACCTTCACAAAGTTCAACGCGAAGCCTTACGACAAGCGCTGGTTTCCGGTCGTGGAAGAGATCTTCCAGTGGCACTATGCGCACCAGGATTACTTTCGCAACGAAAAATCCCTCGCTCGAGTGGGCATGGTTTATTCGCAGCAGACGGCTGCGTTTTATGGGGGACCCGATGCGGCTGCCACTGTCGACGATCCTGCGCTGGGCTTTTATCAGGCACTTGTCGAAGCTCGAATTCCGTTTGAGATGGTGCACGACCAGTTGCTCGATCGAGAGCACACGGATCAATTTCGCACCTTGATCTTGCCTAATGTCGCGGCTCTTTCCACGGCACAGTGTGACCAAATCCGTGCCTTTGTCGAACGTGGCGGCAGCATCGTTGCTACTTATGAAACTTCGTTGTACGACGAATGGGGCGTGCGACGACAGGATTTCGGGCTCGCCTCGCTTTTTGGAGCTTCCTTTGCCGGCAGTAAAGAAGGCCCGATGCTCAACTCGTACCTCTCGCTGGAAAAGGATCCCCCTTCCGGCCAATACCATCCCGTGCTGGCGGGCTTTGAAGATGCAAACCGGATCATCAACGGCGTACACAGGGTTCATGTAACTGCCGCAGGCGGGAGCCTCTCGCCGCCACTGCGCGTCGTTCCTACCTATCCTGACCTGCCGATGGAAGAGTGCTTCGTGAGGCCGGGTGCACCTCATGACGCGGGAATCTTCCTGCGCGAAACAGGCAAGGGCCGCGTGGTCTATTTTCCCTGGGATATCGATCGTACCTTCTGGGAAGTACTGAACACGGATCATGCGAAGCTACTGCGCAACGCGGTCCTCTGGGCCACCAACGAACCGGCTCCTCTTTCGGTGGAAGGTAAAGGGGTTCTCGACGTTGCTATCTGGTCGCAGAAAAACTCCATGACCGTGCACCTGGTGAACCTCACCAATCCGATGATGATGAAAGGACCGGTGCGCGAGGTCATACCCATTTCCAGCCAGCAGGTACGTATTCAGGTTCCGGCCGGCAAAAGAATTACCAAGGCCCATTTGCTGGTCGCCGGAGTGGAGATCCACTACCGCAAGGACGGCGATGCGATCTTGATCGAGGTACCTTCGATCCGCGTGCACGAAGTGATCGCACTGGATTTCGCTGGATAAGAACGCTCAAGGCTACGCTCGGGATGACAAAGGAAAGGGCAACGGTTTCATAAAGAGTGGTTGCTGAACCGAGGCGTTTGTCAAATCTAATTTGGACAGGTCTGATGGCAGATATCTTCGACATTACGCGCCGTGAGTTTATTCGCACTTCAGCTCTGTTAACCGCCGGCACAGCGTTGGCCCATGCTGCGGAACTGCCGCAAGAAACCGCAGCCGCCCATCCGAGTGCGCCCGTTTTCCCTTATGGCGCGGTCTATTTTCGCAAGACAAATCCTCCTCCGGAAGACTGGGCTCGCGACCACCAGACCGCGGCACAGACGGGGATGAACATTTTCCGCCACTGGTTCATGTGGTCGGCCATTGAGGTTGCTCCGGGAAAGTATGACTGGTCCGACTACGACCGCATCATGGATCTTGCGGCGAAAAACGGAATCAAAGTGATCCTCGAGGAATTGGTCGGGTGTGCTCCGGAGTGGGCCTTCCGTAAATACCCCCATGCACGATACCTGGGTAGCGATGACTTCGTCGTCAACAGCACCGTATCCGAGAGCAGCGCGACCGGTGGTTTTCCCGGATTGTGCCTCGACAATCCGGAAGTACAGGCGCTGGCGCATACGTTTCTGGTGGCCCTGGTCGAGCATTACCGCGATCATCCCGCGCTGTTCGGGTATGACCTGTGGAATGAGGGCACGTCCTTCGGAGGCAATCCGCATAGGATGTACTGCTATTGCGAAGGGTCCAAGCGAAAGCTTCGGGAGTGGCTGCGGGTCCGCTACGGATCGCTCGATATGGTCGCCAGGCAATGGCACCGCTACAGTTACCAAAGCTGGGACGACATAGAACCGCCTCGTTCATTCTCCGGGTATCCCGACAGCCTGGACTGGCTCCAGTTCCGTATCGACAATGCGTACAGCCTGTTTGATTGGCGAGTGAAGTTGTTTCGCATGCTCGATCCTAAACACCGCATCACCGCACACGGGGTCTCAGGTACGCTGATCAGCCTTGCATCCGCGTCCCATA
>Ga0302325_10033583_pt1 | contig 10511 bp, 9 predicted proteins | sample Palsa_T0_2_FD_201948 | JGI IMG/M metagenome (GOLD analysis project Ga0302325, IMG submission 201948) | Peat permafrost microbial communities from Stordalen Mire near Abisko, Sweden - Palsa_T0_2 | ecosystem: Environmental > Terrestrial > Soil > Palsa > Peat permafrost | place: Sweden: Abisko...
ATGTGCTCGATCGCCGCCTCGGTATCCCGATAACGCTCTCGGTGGTTTACCTCGAAGTCGGCCGTCAGCTTGATCTCAATCTTTACGGCGTTTCGTTTCCGGCACATTTCCTGGTTAAGGCAGTCGATGAGCGAGGCGAAATCGTGATCGATCCGTTCAACGGCGGTGCGATTCTCGGACTCGAAGAAATCCGCGCCCGCCTGACCCAGCTATACGGCCAGCCGGTCGAACTGCAACCCGCGATGCTGAAGGCAGTGGGCGGACGGCATATTCTCGCGCGCGTGCTGCGCAACCTTAAAAATATCTATATGAATGGCGGCGACTGGACGCGGATGCTGGCGGCGCTCGATCGCATTCTCCTGCTCGATCCGCGATCGGCCGACGAGTTGCTCGAGCGCGGAGGCCTCTACGAGAAGCTCGAATGCTTTCGCGCGGCGCTCGACGATTTTCAGAGCTTCCTTTCGCGGGCACCGGAGCATCCGGGCGCCGATTCGGCCAGGGATTCGGTGATGCGCCTGATCCATCAAGTCGCTCGGATCAATTGATCGGCAACACGGTTTTCACCAAGACGGATTCATAATGTCTGACCCGGTTTCGGAAACAGATTTCTTCAGCGCCAGCATCAAGGCCGTGGCGGATACGGAGTTGCGCCGCAAGCTCGCCAACGCCAGCGGCCGCAACAACGTCCATACCGCCGAAACCAAGGCGGCCTTTCCAGCCTGGAACGATGAACGCGATCGCGCACGCGCCATCAAGCGCGAAACGATCGAGCATCTCGACGAACTCCTCATCCAGTTGAAGAGCGGCCTCGAAGCCAACGGGTGCTCGGTGTTTTTTGCCGAGGACGCCGCGGCCGCACGCGACTATATCGTCGACGTGGCGAAGAAAAACGGCATTCGCCGCGTCGTCAAGGGCAAGTCGATGACGACCGAGGAGATCGATCTCAATCCCGCGCTCGAAGCCAATGGCGTCGAGACGATCGAGACCGACCTCGGCGAATATATCGTTCAGCTCCGCCACGAACGGCCCTCGCATATCCTGACGCCCGCGATTCATCTGTCGAAGGAAGATATCGGCAAGCTGTTCGAGGATAAGTTCGGTATCGCCTACACCGACGAGCCAACCAAACTGACGGCGGTTGCGCGCGATCGGCTGCGCGAGGTTTTTCTGAGCGCCGACATGGGTATCACCGGCGTGAACTTCGCAATCGCGGAGACCGGCACGATCGTACTGGTCGAAAACGAAGGCAACGGCCGTTTCTCAAGCACGCTGCCCGACACGTTTATCGCCGTGATGGGCTTTGAGAAGATCATTCCCCGGCTGTCGGACCTGAGTCATTTCCTCGAAGTGCTGGCCCGTGCCGGCACTGGACAGAAGCTCACGACCTATACGAACTTCGTCAACGGACCGCGCCGTCCCGGCGACCTCGACGGCCCGCGCGAAGTTCACGTCGTCATTCTGGATAACGGTCGGAGCGCGATGCTCGCCGATCCTGTTATGCGTGAGGCGCTCTATTGCCTGCGATGCGGCGCGTGCCTCAACGTCTGTCCGGTCTATCGGCGAATCGGCGGTCACGCCTACGGCTTCACTTATCCCGGTCCAATCGGCTCGATAGTCAGTCCGGCTCTGTTTGGCGACGCCGCCGGCCATCTGCCGTTCGCTTCGACGCTGTGCGGTGCCTGTCGCGATATCTGCCCCGTAAAAATCGACATCCCGCGAATTCTTCTGCATCTGCGCGCAAAGCAAAACGAGCGCGATTTGTCTTGGCCGCGTTCGGCCAAGTCGGCCCGTAGAGGCGTCCGGCGCTTCGCGCGAATCGCTCGTCATCCGGTGCTTGCGCGGACGCTGACGGCCTTGATGGCCATCGCGATGAAACCGTTCGCACGCGACGGCTATCTGCGCTGGATGCCCCCGCCGTTTAGCGCCTGGACCCGCGGCCGCGATTTTCCCGCGTTCAAACGCAAAGGCGGTCCCAGCCGCGCCAACGGATCCAGGCCGTAACGAAGATGGGATCGTTTCTTAAGGTCCTGGCGACCGTAAAAAGCGCGCTTGAGAACGATCAGCCTGCCCATCACGACGGCCTCAACGGCGCCGGAGCATCGCCAGTCGAGCCGCCAACGCGTCAGGCAGAACTGGTTTCGACGTTCGCGCGCGAAGTCGAATTGCTAAGCGCCGGCTATCTGGGCGCGGTCTCCGCCGCCGAAGTTGGCGCACGCGTCACGGCGCTGGCCGAAAGCACCGGTGCCCTCGGCGTCGCGATTGGGAATGGGATTACCCTCGATCTCGACGCTGTCGCCGTCGCGCTCGAACGTGACGGCCGCGAAGTGATGCGCGCGACTGCCGCGCCCGATGACGATGCGCGCAAAGCCTGGCTCAGCCACCTCGCGCGCGTGGACCTGGGAATCGTGGAAGCGCGCGGCGCTATCGCGTCGAGCGGCACTCTCGTCGTCGTCTCGACTCCCGACTCTCCCAGTTCGTTGACGCTCGTCCCCCCGATCTCGCTGATAATCGTCCGTGCCGACCGCATCGTCGGCGACGTCGCGCAGGCAATTGAGGCGATCGGCCCGGCGACCGTCAGCGGCCATCGCCTCGTGATGATCACGGGACCTAGCCGGACCGCCGATATCGAGAAACTAATCGTCCTCGGAGTGCACGGTCCCAAGGAATTGCACGTACTGGTGGTCTGGCCTGATGACGTCTGAAGTCCGTCTGCTCAACACCTGCCTGGTCGAACAATTTTATCCGGCGGTCCCGGACTCGGCGGCCAAGGTGCTCGAAAGCCTCAACGTCACCGTGCGGCCGATCCGGCGCGCGTTCTGCTGCGGACAGGCGCCTTTCAATGAGGGGCTGCGCGACGAGGCGCTCGGTCTGGCGCGCCGCCTGCTCGAAAGCTGCGAGCCGGGAATTCCGATCGTCGTGCCGTCGGGATCCTGCGCGAGCATGATCCGCAACTTCTATGGCGATCTTTTGGTGGATCATCCGGCGCTCGCCGCGCGCGCGGCGGCGCTGCGTCCCTGGGTTTACGAGTTCTCGGAATTTCTGGTCAACGTGCTGAAGGTCAAGTACGTCGGCGCCCGCTTCGACGCCCGCGTCGCTTACCATCCGTCGTGTCATTCGATGCGCGAGCTGCATCTCGACGCGGAGCCGATGAGCCTCCTGAGCGCGGTCAAGGATATCCGGCTGTGCGAGATTGCCGATCGCGACGAATGCTGCGGATTCGGCGGTCTGTTTTCGGTCAAGTTCCCGCACATCTCGGTCGCGATGCTGGAGGAAAAGATCGAACGGATAGTGGCCAGTGGCACTGAGGTGGTCACGGCAGTCGATTGCGGCTGCCTGATGCAGATCGGCGGCGGCCTCCATCGTCGCGGAATCAAAGTCCGCACGCTTCATCTGGCTGAAATTCTCGCCTCCCGCTGAAACCCCGCGCGCGAGCAGGATCAACCCTTCCGGCCCGGATGGAATTCTATCCATCTGGATAGTTCTATTTATTTCGCTTGACAAAACGGGGTCGTCGGCATTATTTTCAAGATGACGCCCGCACAAGGCGCACGCCGACAAAGGAGACGGGGAAAATGTTCAAGACCAAGGGTGTTCACCATATGGCCTTCCTCTCGAAGGACATGGACGAAACGGTTGCCTTTTACACCGGGATAATGGGATTCGATCTGGTCGTCACGCTGCAGCTTCCCGATTCCGATCCGTTTCCGGGCGCGGTACCGGGCGACCTCGGCGGCGCCAAGCACTACTTCTTCGATATCGGCAACGGCGATCGCCTGGCATTTTTCTACTGCCCCAACGACGAGCTGCCGCCCAACTTTGCCCGTATCGGCGCCGGCAACCATATTGCCTTTGCGCTCGAGTCGATCGAGGAACTCGATCGCGCCGAGAAGTACCTCAAGGAAAAGGGCGTCAAGATCAAGTCGCGGATCGATCACACGTTCTGCCAGTCAGTCTATTTCGACGATCCCAACGGCATCTCGCTCGAGCTCGCCGTCTATCAGCATCCATGCACGTCCGCGCAGCCGTTCCTGCAGGATCCGACGCCGACGCCGTCGGCCCGCGTACACCTCGGCGCCAAGCAGGAAAAATTCCTTCTCCGCTTCGGCGATCATGGCAACGCAACCGTGCTCGAGCGCAACAACGAGCCGGTTCGTCCGCAGGCCTGACGCAACGTATCAGGGCGACCTGCGCGCTAGCGCGCCCTGATTCTCGTGATTTAGCGGCGGAGGCTGAGTCGCTTTGTCGGTTTGGCCTTCGCCGTGCGTTTTCCGCGCGAAGGCTCCAGGAGCTCAACCCCTCTTTCGAACAGACGTGGCGCCGACTGCGCGATCGTCTCCCACATCGGATCGTGGCGCTTGCCGCGGCGATGGAGCATCAGGTTGAACGCCGTAATCACGCCGAAGCGGTAGCCGGCAAACGCGCGGAACCATCGCGCCGCCGCGTCAGTGGCAGCCGGTCCTCCCGCCTGCCGATACATTTCCATCAGCACTTCGGGCTGCGGAGCGTTGAGAGGAATCAACTCTGACGACACCCAGCTCGCGCGATCCGAGAACAGGGATAGCCATCCGATATCGAGCAGGACGGCTCCCGTCTGCGCCAGTTCCCAATCGATAATCGCGGCCAGATGGCCGCCGCTGAACAGGCAATTCGACCAGTTGAAATCGCCGTGTAGGCATCCTGTGGGCGTACGCGCTGGCCGCGTCTTGATGAGGAGTTTGCGCAGCCGCGGCGCCAGGGCGACGGCAGCGGGATCGAGCGTGGGCCGATCCAGGAGCCGATCCAACCGCTTAAGTTCGCTCGCCAATCCGATTCGCGGCCCGAACGCCGACCGCATCGTTGGACCAATCCGATGGAGCCTCGCCAGCGCCGCAACCGCCTCGCGGGCGGAATTTTCCATTTCGGCTTCGCCGAAGGTCCGACGGCCCAGCGCCGGCTTGTCACCCTTGACGAAACCGGCGATGAAAAACGGCCGGCCGAACCATCGCGGATCGTCGCCGTACCATCGGATCGGCGGCACGGCGACGCCCGAGCCGTCGCCGAGCGCCGCCATGATACGCGCCTGGCGAACTACATCGTTCGGCCCGACCGGTGGTGCTCCGATCGGCGCCAGACGAATCACCAGCCGTTCGCCGTCAGCGCTGTTCCCGCCGTCGCGTCGCAGGACAAATCCGTAACTGACTCCGGCGTGCCCCGGCAGCGCTTTCAGAGCACCGATGCGTGCACGCACATTGCCGTTTTGCGCGCGGACAAACGCGCGCAGCCGCTCTCGCAGCTCAGCGGCCTGCTGATCCTTCATCGATTTTCTGGAGGTCGGGGTTCGACAGACGCTACCCGGCCATCTTCACCTGCGCCGCCGCGGGATGCAGACTGGCGGTCGCACCGGGCCGTGCGCCAACGCGCTTGAACCATCCATTGATGTTCGCGAGCCCCGGATTCAGCGGCTGGCCAGCGGTCGCTCCGAAGTCGAGCGCCGCATACAGGATGATATCGGCGATCGTGAACCGGCCTGGCACGATCCAATCGCGCCCCGCGATCAGTTTGTCGAGCCATCCGAGCCGTTCCTGCACGACGGCTTTCAGGTCCGCGGCTGCCTGCGGAATCACATGGATCCGGGTCTTGAACATCTCGACCCCATCGCTGAAGCGGAATGCCGCGTAGAGAGGTTCGGTGATATTGAGCTCGATCCGCCGCTGCCACATGCGGGTCTCGGCGCGATCCTCGGCGGTTTTGCCGACCAGTGGCGGTGTCGGATGTTTTTCCTCGATGTACTCGAAAATCGCGACTGTCTCGCCGATCACGCGGCCGTCGTCGAGCTCGAGCGCCGGCAACTGACCGCCCGGATTTTTATCGACGTAAGGAGACTTGCGATTCTCGCCCCCGAGAATGTCGAGCTCGCGCGTCGGGATCTCGATACCCTTTTCGAGCAGGAACCACCGCAGCGCGCGCGGATTTGGACCGAATGACCCGTAAATCTGCATAATCTGCCCTCCCCTGAGCAATTGTCGAACTCTACCCTAAGATCGCCCGCGACCGGAAGGTTGCGCGGGTGGTTTGGGCGGGATAGGTGTTTTGCGAGATGAAATTTTGTCCGTACTGCGGGGCGCCGGTTGTCGCCGGGGCCGGTTTCTGCGTCGAATGTGGTGAAACCCTGGGCCCCGTGCCGGCCACGGCCGCAGCGCCGGCCGCCACGCCCGCCTCTGCTGACGTGCAAACTGCTCCGCCTGCGCCACCAGCGAGGGTGCGGAGTCCTCGTGTCACTCCGGCGTTCATTGGAGTACTGGCGGGTATCCTGATTATCGGGCTTGGCGCCGCGGCGATCGTGATGCGCGGGCTGCCGCAACGCGACCGTGAGATTGCCGCCGCCGGAGTCGGCAACAGCGCGCCCGACGCTAATGGACTCCCCGCGGGCCATCCGGCGATCCAGATGCCTAAGGAGGCGATCGATTTCATCGCGGGGCTCAAGCGCAACGCCGACGCCGCGCCCAACGACGTGGCCGCGTGGGATCGCCTCGGCGACGTGACCTTGCGGGCTGCCCTGTTCGATCCGAAATATTACGCCGACTCCCAGACCGCATACGGCCACGCCCTGAAACTCGACCCGGACAATGCCGCTGCGCTGCGCGGAATCGGCAATATCAACTACGACTTGCACAATTACGATCAGGCCATCGCCGCCTACGAGCATTATCTTGCCCGCAAGCCGGACGATCCCGACGTGATGACCGACCTCGGCACGATGTACCTGTCGACCGGCAACGCGCCGCAGGCGGTGCTCACCTACAAACGGGCGCTGCTCGCCAAGCCCGATTTCTACCAGGCGTGGTTCAATCTCGGCGTCGCCTATGACGAGGAGAACCAGTCAGTCGACGCGCGCGCGAGCTTCCAGAGGGCGCTGGCGCTTGCACCCGACGAGACCACGCGTAAGCAGACGCAGCAGGCTCTGGCCGCGCTCGGAAATGCCGGACCGCAGGTTGCCTCGGCGGCCAGTGGCAACGCCGCGAACGCGCCGACTTTTCAGGGCGCTCTCGAGCAGCTCGCGCGCGCCCTGCCGATCGCCGGTCCGAAGGTACAGACGGTCAAATGGCCGGCCGCCGATCATGCCGAGCTCGTGATGCAGGATTTTCCGATGGATTCGATGCCACCGTTTGCGCGCGCCAAGTTCATCGAGGATCTGCAGAGTTCTGTGACCGATGCGATGAATGCCCATCATGTCGCCGGTCCCATCAAGATAGACGTGATCGACGCGTCGAGCGGCGGCGTGATGCAAACCGTCACGGTCGCGGGCGGTTCATCAACACAAGCGGCGGCGGACTCGCAACAGCCGCCGACGGCTCCAGAAGCTGATGGCGCCACCAGTGCGAATTCATCATCGGCGCCTGATGCGAACGCTCCCGCCGCGGGCGCGGATGCTTCAACGACGGGTGCCGATGCGGGCGGGTTTCACGGGGCCATCGCCAGCGCGATTCACGCGATACCCTTTGCCGGCAACAAGGTCGAATCGATCGAATGGCCCACGAGCGATCACGCCCGCGTGATGATGACCAACTTTCCGATGGACGCCATGCCGCCATTCGCGCGCGCGAAATTTATCGACGATCTCAAAGCCGGCATCCAGAACGCGAAGACCGCCAGTCAGATCAACGCACCGGTCGAAGTCGATATTGCGGATGCGGCCACCGGGCGCGTGATGGAATCCGTCACCCAATAGCGCGACAATAAGTGCATGAAGAGAGCCGCGACGAATCCTGCGAATCGTCGGCCGGGACGGCGCGCCGAGACGTCGGCCGATTCCGATACTCGCGATCGAATCGCCAACTGGTCCGCGATTCCGTTCGCCCGGCTCGTTCACTATGGCCGCAAGACCGACGATCCCTATCGGGTCACGATATGGTTCGTCACGGACGGCGATGCGATTCACGTCATCGCGGGGCGGCGCGGCAGTGGATGGGCGCGCAATCTTAAAGCGAATCAACGGGCGGAGGTGCAACTCGGGAGCGATCGATTTACCGGCCACGCCACGATCGTCAGCGATGAAGCCGCGCGCGATCGAGTGCGCGCCGCCTTCGAGCGAAAATATTGGTATGCCGGGCCCTTTTTCTGTGCCAGCCGAATCTTTGTCGGGATCGGCTTAATCGATCAATGGGGAATCGGCGACACGATGTTCCGCATCGCGCTGCATTCCGATCCGGATGCGGAAAGCCTGTGGGCCGCAGAGGCGCTGCGGCGCGCCGCGGAACTCAAGAGCGGTAAGGCCAGGGGATTACCCGCCGAAAAGGTGCTCAATAAAGCTCGCAAGTCACGTCGGTGACTACGAAATTCCGGCCTGATCCGGGCGGTTTTCCTCAGTCGCGGACGGTGATCGACAACGCACGCTCGATGAGTTCCGGCTGCCTGATATCGCCGTGGTCGGGGCAATTGGCGGTGTACATTCTCATCAGCATCGGCGCGCCGTCTACTTCGACTGACAATTCGGCGGAAAATTCACGATGACATCCCGGACAACTAATCGTATCCTTCACTACAAACCTCTAAATTGACGCTTATTTGTGCCCGATTGGGTCTTGCATCATTTAGTTATCTTTTCCGCAGTCCTGAAGCAAGGGCATCGAACCGGCAAAGGCGGTCGGAATTACCCGGCCATGGGTGAGAAAAAGGGGGCCGGTATTACCCGGCCCCCTGCCGCCTCCACATCCGCCACCCAACCGCCACACTTCCGAGGTGGGAGATTTACTCCCGCCTCGCGATGATTATTGGCGGCGCTCAAAAAATAGCCCCGGGGAAACTCCATCACCTCTGCGCGACTCCGCCGCCAACCGGCCCACCCATCGCTCTCCGCCATCGCGTCGCGCGAATACTTTTCCTCCACCTCACGCGTCCCCCCGGGGACTAAGAACGATCGTTAGATCCTGTGCTGTATCTCGACAAAACGGATTTCGGGAAACCCAGTTCAATGCAAGCTGCCCGTTGTGGACCCTCGCTTCGGCCTCCGAAGTGAAGGTCACGCCTGGTCGTTCAAAGACAAATGCCCTCAGGTATCGATTTGAATCATGACAGTGCAGCTCCGCTGCAGGGACCCAGCAGCCGTTGGACCCTTGGAAACACCGATCTATTATTCGAATCTGCATCAGATCACTTCCTCACGAACATCCGCTGGTGGCGCCGCAGTTCATGCATTTGTAGCAGGCACCGTTGCGCACCATGATGCATCCGCAGTCGGGGCACGGCGGCGCGTCGGCCTGATTGATGAACGCCTGCCGCAAGCCGCTATCCTTACCTTCACTAAGCGTCGGGACCGCATGCAGATGGACGCCCGGCGAAGCGGCCGGAGCGTCGGCGGCCGGCTGCACGCCGATAATCCCGACTTCGCGCTTGGACTCCTCATCGAGGAATTTCGACGCCATCCATCGGAACAGGTAGTCGACGATCGACTTCGCATACGGAATCTCCGGATTCTTCGTAAACCCCGACGGCTCGAAGCGCATGTGGGCGAACTTGTCGACCAGGAACTGCAGCGGCACGCCGTACTGGAGCGCGTATGAAATCGCGGTCGCAAAGGAGTCCATCAGGCCGGAGATAGTCGAGCCCTGCTTGGACATCATCACGAAGATTTCGCCCGGCGTGCGGTCTTCGTACATGCCGACGGTGATGTAACCCTCGTGGCCGGCAATATCGAACTTGTGCGTAATCGAGTTGCGCTCGTCGGGCAGCTTATGCCGGGCGACGCGGACCTCATCGCCGAGCGACGCCGCGATCGCGCGCGCACTGTCGACGGCATTGGCGGCCGGCGCCGATTTGCCGGTGTTGAGCGGCTGTGTGCGCTTTGATCCGTCGCGATAGATCGCGACCGCCTTCAGATTGAGCTTCCACGCCGTGATGTAGGCCTCGCCGATTTCCTCGACGGTAGCCTCGGCCGGCATGTTGATCGTCTTCGAGATTGCGCCCGAAATGAACGGCTGCACCGCGCCCATCATTTTCAGATGGCCCATATGATGGATCGTGCGCGAGCCCGCCCGCGGCTTGAACGCGCAGTCAAAGACTCCCAGATGGGGGTCGGACAGATGCGGCGCGCCCTCGACCGTCTCGTGCTCATCGAGGTACTCGACGATCTCCTGGATCTCTTTCGAATCGTAGCCAATCCGCTTGAGCGCGCGCGGCACCGTGTTGTTGACGATCTTGAGCATGCCGCCGCCGACCAGCTTCTTGTACTTGATGAGCGCGATATCGGGCTCGATGCCGGTGGTGTCGCAGTCCATCATGAAGGCGATGGTGCCGGTCGGCGCGATAACGGTCGCCTGCGAATTGCGGTAGCCGGCGCTCTGGCCGACGCGCAGGGCGTCGTCCCACGCTTCGCGCGCCGCGCGCAGCATGTCTAGCGGCACCAGCGCCGAGTCGAGCTTGTAGGCGTGGCCGCGATGGCGCTCGATAACTTTGAGCATCGGTTCGCGATTTGGCGCGTAACCCGCAAACGGTCCGAGCGCCGAGGCGATCCGCGCCGACTGCAAGTAGGCCTC
>Ga0302325_10033584_pt1 | contig 10510 bp, 8 predicted proteins | sample Palsa_T0_2_FD_201948 | JGI IMG/M metagenome (GOLD analysis project Ga0302325, IMG submission 201948) | Peat permafrost microbial communities from Stordalen Mire near Abisko, Sweden - Palsa_T0_2 | ecosystem: Environmental > Terrestrial > Soil > Palsa > Peat permafrost | place: Sweden: Abisko...
AATTTGCCAGGTCTGGTCGTCAAAGATGAAATTATTTACATGACCAACATCGCCGTCCGTAGCATGAATATGATAGCCGGTAACCTTTTTCGAGCTTCTTAAATGCCTGTCCTCATGGGGAATTTTTGTGCGGTCGACTTCTCTGATCGTTCTTGGATCAATAAGGGGGGTGGGCTGAACGATGCCCCAGACACCGCCGGGATAAAAGCCGGTACCCCAATAACTCTGCCATGGATAATACTTCGCCAATTCCGCCTCCTGCTGGCGGGAAACGGGCTTATCGGTATCGATGTCCGGGCTGTTGCGGACCTGTTCCTTTGTCAGGCCGACTGAGAATGTCCCGGATTCCCAGGAACAGTCTGTCAGGGCCTCAGAAGCGATCAGGACTTCCCGGGTGGACAACCAGTCACCTGTTTTCACGATCAGGTATCGTATGGTCCATGTTTCATCGTCGAAATAGAGATCCTTTACCTTTCCGATTTCGCCATCTTTGGCTGCTATGCGGAATCCCATCAAGTCTTTGATATTGCGTAACATAATTATTTATTCAGTTTAAAATTCGGTTTGGAGTAAAAATAGCATATAGTTCCAGCAGGACAGTTATGCAATTGTTGGTTTGTTTTACAATATTCACACGTTCAGCGATAAATTCAGGAAGGTTGAAATTGATACTTTTAAGCTAGTTGATGAATTTATTTTAAATGTGGGAAATGACTCTAATCGTAATATCTTATCCGGGGAACTTAATAGTGATAGTAGTCAAGATTTTAAAATAAATTGATTATTTTTATATCTCCACCCGTAAAACGGTCTTTTCGCGCCTTGAAGATTCTCTCGATTACAGCCATGTTTATTTTAAACTCATCTGTTTTGCTGATCTACATTAAAAATATGGTTTCGGGGCGATGTAAGATGATCGTGAAGGAGATATTGATCAGGCTTGGTTTTCATGCCTCCAGGGTAGAACTGGGTGAAGCAGATATTGAAGAACAACTCCCATTCGAGGATCAAGTTCGGCTTAGGTCGGAATTGCAGAAGGTCGGTCTTGAATTATTGGAGAATAAGAAGAGTGAATTGACCCGGGATATAAGAAATATAATCGAAGATGCGGTACAGCATTCAGAAGAGCCCCCGGGCGTTAATTTTTCCGTCCATCTTTCGCGGCAACTGCATCATGATTATACCTATTTGGCTAATCTTTTTTCTGAAGTGGAGGGTCTTACTATCGAGAAATTCTTCATTTCAAAAAGAATTCAAGCGGTGAAAAAGCTTCTAAGTGAGACCAAGCTTACACTTGGTGAAATTGCCTTCAGGATGAACTATTCCAGTGAAGCGCACCTTTCCAGTCAGTTCAAGAAGGTTACCGGACTTACACCCGCCCAGTTTAGAAAGAATAAAGATGAGAAGTCTTTGAATTTGTAAGACCTGTAAAGGAATATTTCATAATGGATCATGTTTCCGGGTTTTCAGATAGCAGCAGAAGGGGCGCTTTTTTGCAAGTTCATTTAGCTTTAGTATAGTGGTTTCGGCAGCCGTCGCCTTTTTTCGCACCGAAGAAATCATTGGCCGGATCTTATCCGCCTTTTTTGCCGGCTCGGCATATTTAATCGTGGAGGCGCTATTCATACTTCACAATCTTTGAGCGTTAAGGTAGGAGATATCAATCCGCGGTTGCATATATAATTACATGAAAGATTTACATAATTCACACATTCACTCCCGTTTGCTGAAAAGTATGAATTATATAATTATCATCCTGAATTGAATAACGACATGCGGGGAAGGGCGGCTTAACTTCACTATAAAATGTCAGCTTTGGCCCTGGGCATCCAATGCGCCGAGCTCCGACCACGACGCTGCCGGATAGGAAACAGGTTCTTTTCACTTTCTACTGGCTGCAGGCGGATCATTGGGAGGGTAAGGATTTCCCGGTGAGCATCTCCGCGGAAGCGCAAGAGGGTCTTGTATTGTTAATTTTTTAAAAAAACATTATGAAGCATTCTATTTATTTTCCCCTGAAGGCCTTTTTTTTAGGCTTTATTGCCTTGACTTTAACGCAATTAAGCGCCCAGGCGCAAAAAGTCCATTTTATAGCATCCACGGTTGTGCCCGCTGCACAAGGGATCGTCAAGGTGAGTACTGATAAGGATAAGGGCTATAATATTGGCATCAGTATTTTTCATTTGGCCGGCCCGCAGCGCCTGCAACCGGCTGCGAAGACCTATATCGTATGGATGGATACGGAACGAAATGGCACGAAGAATCTTGGCGAAATGCAAAGTAAAGACGGCTTTTTATCCAGCACTTTGAAAGCCAGTATGAAAACTATTACTCCTTTTAGACCGACACGTATTTTTATTACCGCCGAGGATGTGGCTGCCATCTCGAATCCACATGGCCAGCAGGTGCTGACAACGAGGACGTTTAACTAATAGCAGTATTAAAGACACTATATGAAAAAGCTATTGGGTATTTTGGTATTTGCCGTAATTAATCTGACTTTATTTGCGCAGGAGCCCGTTCAAAAAGATAGCGTTCTGCCCTATTATATTATGATGAAACATGGCAAACTTACAGAGGTCAGTCATGGCCGGAAAAATTTCGTCACCAGGAATATTACCCTCGTTAATGAGACGACCATACACCCGAACGGCAAGATAAATGTTTCTAGTGGGCGAACGAAATACTTGCGCGAAGGACAATATATGACCTTCGATGGCCGGATACGAAGATTAAAGGATATGCCATCTGTCGGAGTGCTTAGGCTTTGACGCATTCGCGGCCTGAATGGGGGGACTATGTTCGATGCTGCCGCCGAAAAATCTACGAAATTATTCGGACATTATCCGCCATCGGATATACAATTGTAATAGATTTAACGCCCATCACGCCAATTCATCGCAGCAAATCCTGTCCGATATTGGTTTACCCTTTAATTAACAGCGGCGATAAGGCAGTACACCCGGTAATAGTGTAACATTGATGTGGATAATTCTTTCCACTCAATAAATTCTAAAAATGAAAATGAAGAGCAAGGCAATGCTTCTGGCTGCATTTGCAGTCACCGGAAGCTGTTTATTTGCCCGGGGGCAGGGACCTTTTACAAGTATAACGGATGAAAGCAAAACGCCTGTTGTCAAGACTGCCTATATCAAAGAGGCTGAGCAACCGATAGATTTTGAAAAGGCGGCCTCTGCCGCTGTGCCGGCCGTCGTGCATATCAAGACTACGACTAAATTCAAGGAGGCGGACGGTCAGGAGATGCCGGATCAGAGCCAGGAGCCGCAGGAACAAGATCAACGGGCATCCGGCTCGGGAGTGATCATCAGCAGTGACGGATATATCGTCACCAATAATCATGTAGTGAATGGAGCTACGTCGATCACGGTTACCCTGAACAACCGAAAAAATTACGTTGCGACGGTGGTGGGTGCAGATCCTAATACAGACCTGGCATTGATAAAGATCGACGCTCAGGATCTTCCTGTCATGGCGATAGGAAATTCAGACGATGTCGTACTGGGACAGTGGGTGCTGGCGATCGGGTATCCTTTGAACCTGGACGTGACGGTTACCCAAGGTATCGTCAGCGCGAAATCCAGGAACATCGGCATAAATACCCAGGCTGCCGCGCCAGTGGAATCTTTTATTCAGACCGATGCCGCCGTGAATCCAGGAAGCAGCGGGGGCGCTCTGGTAAATACCAATGGGGAGCTGATTGCGATCAATTCGGCGATTGCCTCTACAACAGGTTCCTTTGCCGGATACGCCTATGCCATTCCCTCCAACCTGATGCAAAAAGTGATCAGCGATATCATGAAATACGGCTCAGTGCAGCGGGGCTATCTCGGGATCAGCATGGCGCCCGAAGGCCTGGATGACGAGAAGAAAAAAGAGCTGGGGATAAACGATGATGTCGCGGGGAAGGAGGTCTGCAAAAGGGAGACGTGATCATAAAGATCAATGACGAGGAAGTAAATGCAGATGCGCGGCTCGCAGAACTGATCGCCACCCAGAAACCGGGGGATAAAGTGAAGATCACGTTCCTGCGAAATGGGGCAGAACAAAATACGGAGGTGGTCCTGAAGGATAAACTGGGTGCATGAGCAATAGCCACGTTCTTTACCTGCACTTTTTGCCTGCCTCATATTTGATTTTACGCTCTGCAAGCAGGAACAGGGAAGTGCCCGCCCACATGCCAACAACGGGGGCGACACAATACAACCAAAAGGCGGTCCATTGCCCGGCGACGATGGCGGAGGCAAAAGTACGGGCCGGGTTGATGCTCATGCCGCTGTAGGGCGATTCGAAGGTGATGAAGAGGGTGATCAGGGCGGACACGACGAGCGGGGCGAATTTTTCGATCCTTTCTTTTTTTTCCATAGCCAGGACGATGATGATGAGTAGAAAGGAGAGGAGGAATTCAAGCAGAAATGCGACGGTCGTACCTGATTTACCGGGAACGGTAACGATATAGTTAACGTTGGGACTTTTCATCCAATGAGGAAAGAGCAGGACGACGAGCCACATGCCGAGGGCGCCGCCAAGGAATTGAAAGAAGATGTAGAAGATGCCGTCTGTCTTGTCAATGTCCCCGAGGCGGTATCGGACGAGGGTGATGGCTGGGTTGATATAGGCGCCGGATTTTCGTCCAAAGGGAGAGGTAAAGATATAGAATGCGGTAAGTCCCATGGATAGGCCGACCAAAAAGCGTCTCAATAGGGCGGAGGGCAGATGGTGCAAGATAGGCAGGCCGGGGTAATTGATAAGGGCATCAAAAAAACCGGCGGAAAACATGAATATACCTAAGCCGAGCGCTTCATCGATATATTTGCGAAAATGTATGGTCCGGTATAAAGGCAAGAGGGCTGGGTTTAACCTAGTAGGTCCATTAAGTGTTCGCCGACCCTTAACGCATTGGCCATGATCGTCAGGGAAGGATTTACAGCGCCGATAGAAGGAAAGAAACTGCCATCGACGACGTAGAGATTTTCGATATCGTGTGTTTTGCAATGGATATCGAGTACGGAGGTGGCGGGATCGGTCCCGAAACGGCAGGTGCCTACCTGGTGGGCAACGCCTGCAAGCGGAATATCCTTGCTCAGATAAATACCGTGATCCAAAAAGATATGTCCGGTATAAATTTCTCCGAGTACATGTTTCCATCTGTTGATCAACCGTTCGAATCCTTCGGTATTATTAACCTTATAGTCGAGGTGAATCTGTCCATTCGCAATCTGTACCCTATTATCAGGTACAGGCAGGTCCTCACTGGTGAACCACCAGTCAATGGAATGGGAAGCCATCTCGCTCAGCACGAAACCAGGCGTGATCGCGGGGGCATCGGGGGAGATCTGGTCTTTATCGGATTTGCCTAGCAATTGTATATGACCCATGGGAAAGGCGAAGCCTGGTTCTCCCCAATAGTAATCGTTAACCGCCAGGGTCTTTTGGAATTTTGTTGGATTGGGCGTGGTGCTTAGGCCGAGCATGGCGGCGCTGAGGTGCTTCATGAAATTTCGGCCTACCTGGCCGCTGCTGTTGGCCAATCCCTGGGGATGATTGTCATCGGCGCTTTTCAACAGGAGAGCGGCTGAGTTGATCGCTCCGCCCGCTACGACCACGATGGAGGCTTTGAAACGCACGGGCTCATCGTTGTAAGTCACTTCTATATAGTCGATTTCCTTCCCATTGGCGGTGGTCACGAGGCGTTCAACTTTCGCCCCGGTGAGCAGTGTAACATTATCGTTGGCCAATGAAGGCCGAACGCAATTGATATCGGCGTCGCTTTTGGCGTGTATCATGCAGGGATATCCATCGCAGGTATTGCAGCGGATGCATTCACTGTTCAGCCGGTCGGCCTCATTGAGTTTGACGGCAATGGGCATATAAAAGGGCTGATGCCCTCTATGGACAAGATGGTCATGCAATTCCTGGATACGCGGCTCATGGCTAAGATGCGGGAAAGGGTACTCTCCGCTGCGGAATGGTTCGGTGGGATCGATGCCCATTTTTCCATGCACGCAATATAGTTTTTCAGCTTCAGTATAATAAGGTTCGTAGTCTTTGTACTTCAGTGGCCATTCGGGCGAAATGCCGCCGGCGTGTTCAACTTTTTCGAAATCACGTTCTCTCAACCGGAAAAGGGCTGCGCCATATACTTTTGTGTTCCCGCCGACCCAATAGCCGGTGCCGGGATGCAGGTCTTTTCCTTCGGCGGTTTTCCAGACTTCTTTTGTATGATAGCGTTCATTTTGAAAGACTTCTTTGCTGTTCCAATTTTCTTTTTCTCTGGGAAGGAAGCCGCCTCTCTCAAGGACCAGTATCTTTTTACCGGAATTTCGCAATTTGTGTAATAGTGTACCGCCCCCTGCGCCCGTGCCAATGATGATGATGTCGTAGTTGTCTGCCATGGAAAATTAAGTCAGATTTATGAAATGAAAATGACTTGTTCTATCAGGAAACCCTCACTATGAAATTTACACCCTCCCAGCAGCCTGCCTCCGGCCAGTAAAAGGTGAATTGTACCGATCCGCCCTTCGGAAGTCCCATGGTTGGCAAATCTGCGTAATGTATTCCAAGTTTCGTATCGACGGTTTTCGCGTCACTCGTCGTTTGCCAGTCATCATCGCTCCAATGAATGACGGCCTCGGTCAGCGACTCAATACGGAGAATTTTACCCGACTCCATCTTTTGTATCTTGTGATTAAAACGCCACAATGCCAGCATGGATTTGGTGTTTTGTTTAATATACCGGTCAACAGTTTGCGGCGGCAAGTCGAAGACCTGGCCGTCAAGCAGTGAACGCTGCAGCTTAAGGTATTCGGCATGCGCCCAGACCAGGGGCATGGCCGACCCGGAAGGCCGTCCGAAATAAAGCTCCCGAGCCGGTATGTCTGGCTGGTCCCATACTTGTTCGGAGATCAGGCCGCCTTCGTTGGAAAAATACTGCATCGCTGCTTTTAGTTCTTTTGCTTTTTCTTCTCTGCCTGCCATGAGTTCGTAATGACCCCGTTCCCCGGTGAGTAGCGGCCACCCTCGTCCGATGCCTGTCCCGTCGAATGGCGCGCCATCGGCATGTTCGCCATAGCCATCGTCGTTGTACCGATGCCAGGTGGGACCGCCGGGAGTCTCTATCTTCAGCAGATCGTCGATGATCTTTATCGTATCGCGGATGCGCGGATCGTCGGCTGCCCGTAACCCGAACCTTACCAGGGCCAGCGCGTCCGGACTGATCAGGTGAATGGCCAGTCGCGTCGATTCGTCCGAAGACACATTCTTTACATGGACGGGATTCATGAGCAATGAACCGCTTTCTCCTTTTTTTACCGGCGCAGTCCGGACATAATATCCAGCCACTTCGTGTTTGCGGGACCAGTCCGTGTCTGATACATAGGTCCACTGTTCAATACAGCCATTCCAGGTGTCGGCAACTTCCCGGAGATAAACGGCGGTCGACTTTTCGTTGTTCAACTCCGCCATGTCCGCCGCCGCCAGGAGCGAGGCTATTTCCGCACCTAATGTAAAGGAAGAATAGCCGGGATCCTCCTCCCATCGGTCCTGGGCGCTGACCGGACCGTTACGGGCCACATAAGCCGCGGCTGCCCGCATCATAGGCCAGAACTGGTGCACAGCTTCCAGGTCCAAAGCTTTTTCGCGATAGGCCAGGTTCAACAGTAGAATGGGTAATGCGGTCTCATCCATTTGGAGGCCATTCCAGTATGGAGTGCCATCGATCCACATATTCTGGGGCCAGTGTCCGTCCGGCTGCTGCGTCGATCGTAAATAATCAAGGGCCCGACGTGTATCACTGTGTGCGTGTGCAGCCAGCAATCCCCCGGCAGTTTCTACCATATCGCGGGTCCAGACGAGATGATAACCGCCCTTGTCCTTGTCGCCTTTGCTGAATCCCCATGGTAATGCCAGACTGGCAATGAAAGCCCCGGGTGAACTCTTCGATTCGTGCGTTCGCAGGACAGCAAGACTGATCTGTGAAAGATGGTCCGGGCGGAATATTCCATTTCTCAGCGAGGCGTGTGACTTTACCCAATCATGCCATCCCGCGATATAATCTTTCTTCGCCGTATCAAACCCCTCCCGGATACTATCGATGGCATTCCTGGCGGCACTTTCTGTATCTTTTCCGAAGCCGAGCGCCAATACAAAATTTCCATCCGACCCTACGAGATCGATCCTGCCTAAGAGTGCGGTATTGCCATTTTCCGCACGGGTATATTCCTGGATCATCTCTTTGTAAGTCTTGAGCTCGAGCCAGCCGTCCGATGTACCGACGAATCCGGCGGAACGTTTCAGCCAGGAAGCCGAGCAGGCGAGTGCCAGCGTATTTTCTCCCTGCTGCGCGAATAATAACGGCACTTCGTCGAATGTTCCCACCCAGGCAGTATTGCCGCCTCCCTGGTTGCCCAGGTGCGGCGCCAGCAGGACATGCAGCTGGTACGACTCCAATGTGCCGCCCAGCGGGACGAACGAGATCTTCTGCAAAATTGTATTGCGATGCGGATCGGCAACGACCTCCTTTTCGATACGGTAAAGATTGTTCTTGCAGGTATTGATCAACCGGTAAGCGGGTGCTCCCTCCGCCAGCCATTGCACCGTCGAGGTGGTATCACGCTTTTCTTCGGAAAAAAAATCCGATCCATCAGTGATGATCAGTCCCATATCGCGGATGGCGGCATTGTCCGGGCGGGGATAATAAACCTCGTTTAAAATACCATGACTCAGGGTGAACCATACCTGACTTTTGTCGCTTAGGGCAGTTCCGATCCCCGTTTTGGCGCTGGAAGTCCAGCGTGCGGGGATTCCGGGCCAACCCGGCGCAAAGCGATCCGCGACCGTCTTTATCTCCGATCGTATGGCCGTTGTCTGCGGTTCCGCTGTTTCTATCATAAAGTATATTTTTAAAATGTGCTATCTGGTGAAATAATGGGGACATTCAAGAACTATCCTGTAAACTATGCACACTATGATGCCGGCAGGGTTCTAAGCAGAATTTATTATTCTCAGCAACTTTCCGTTTTTACGGAAATACAACGTATGCCTTTTGCCGCCCTCCCGCATTGTGACACGATACACTGTAATTCGATCTGTCTTATTGTCTTTGAATATTTCTTCCTTGTCACCACCGATTTCCCAGGTCTTATATATACTCGTCCGGATCGCGTGAGTAATCTTATCGGGTAAGGCAGCACTCATATTCCGGTGGATGGCTATTTTTTTACCGGTTTTTGTATAAAAGACTTTGTCGAGTGTATCGTTATGAGTGAACTCCACAACATAGTTTTCAGGATTATTTTTTGAATAATAAGAGGGGTCATATTCATACCAACTCGATCCGTTATCAAACTGCGGATATCCATACCAATTCACAAATCGTTTCACCGGATATTGTTTGTTAAACATTTCGGTGACTATCCGTGGAACTTTGCTTTTATCCAGTTTTCCAGCGGTTTTACCGGTTGTCGAACCAGGTTGAGGACCGGCCTGGCCGAAAAGAAACATGGGAATAATCAGAAATCCCAGGCATCCTATAGGCAATTTAATGCGGGTATTTGACATATTATGCGGGTTGGAACATAAAGTTCCCGATACAATCGGCAAAATCCTTATATAATTGCCCGAAAACATTACATTATTCCTCGTCTTTTTAGCATCACTATATTTTTCTATCTGGAGCTGACAGGTCTGCAATAAATGTAATATCCATAAATTATTTCCTGGTGTTTAAGAAGGCTATGATAGCAGTCAGGTCCTCTTTTTTAAGTATGCCTCCATAGGCAGGCATATTGGTTCCTCCGTTGACAATGCGCACGCGCAGATCCTCGTCGGAAAGCCGCCGGGCGATATTGGTCAGTTCAGGCCCTTTCAGTCCCCCGGTATTATCTACCTTATGGCAGTAGAGACATCCTCGTTGGTAGAGGAGGGCGGCCCCATGTATGACCAGCGTATCCGAGGAATGAATGGCGGTCGGGGTCAGGGGTTTGGCGGTGAATTGGGGTGACCAGGCGGATTGTTCGCCCAGCAGGAAGAGGCTGAAGACAAAGACGATGACGCAGATCGAGCCGAATACGGCCCAGGGACGGCGCAGGGCGCTGCGTTCGCCCTTGTGGGAGATAAAAGGCAGGCATAACAGGATCAGGACGGTAAGGACGGGGCCGACGAAGATGACGACTGATTCGATCTTAGGCGGCATGAGGGCGAAAAGGGAAAAGATGGCGAGCATATACCAGTCGGGTTTAGGATTGGTATAGATGTAGGCAGGATTGGGCGGCTGTGTCAGTTCGGGCGGTCCATAGATATAGGCCAGGGCAATGATGGCGATGATAGTGGCAGCGCCGAAGAGGATATCCCGCCAGGCGGAATAGGGCCAGAAGGGTACGCCGACTTTTGCCAGCATGTCCTTATACCATTGCCGGTAAGTCTTCGGATCGACGGGCCGCCCCATCTTTGGAGGCTCTGAAATACCGTTCCGGATAACGAGCATCAGGTGGAA
>Ga0302325_10033586_pt1 | contig 10510 bp, 14 predicted proteins | sample Palsa_T0_2_FD_201948 | JGI IMG/M metagenome (GOLD analysis project Ga0302325, IMG submission 201948) | Peat permafrost microbial communities from Stordalen Mire near Abisko, Sweden - Palsa_T0_2 | ecosystem: Environmental > Terrestrial > Soil > Palsa > Peat permafrost | place: Sweden: Abisko...
GTTTGCAACATCTTTTAACGGTCGGGTGGTGCCAGGTTAGGTGACAATTCTGAGTTGGGAAAGGTGGGAATGAGCTTTAGAAGATGAGGAGGTTGACTCTGGTCGTTAAAAAGATAGAAGAGGCTCAGCTGCCAAACGCCCAAACCATTCAATCACTCAAACCTCGATTTGACCACAACAACGCCACAATTTGGAGAAACTGACGTTATGTTCGGGCTATTTAGAGTATTCCCTATAATCTATGAAGTTTTCGGAATTTTCCAAGCACTTCGAAAAAAGTCTCAAATTTCTAATGTTCTTGAAGTGAGCGGTTGAGTGGTTTGGGCACTTGGCTGGTGAACCTACCGAGGCTAATGCCTAGGGCAGGCTCTTAGGCTGTGAACCATCAAAATGTCATGTCAAAACATGACAACATATAAATAATAAATAAACAAAGTACTTTCAAATCCTTTCTTTTTAATTAAATTATCATTTTAAGATATCAAAAGGGTTTAAATAAGTAAAATCAATTTACTTAATATATAAGAAGCGGGTTAATAAGAATACAAATATATCAAGATAAAGGGAGGAGAGAAGAGTAATGGGCGAGGGGGGTCCTTCGCTTAAAGTATGGCACGTGCATAATATTTGTACGCTACCCCCTTGTCTAGTGAGACATACAGTACGGCCGCACGCGAATATACCTTGTTAGGCCAGAATACAACCGTCTCCTCTAATCAGGCAATCCGCATTTATCCCTTCGTCCGGTAAGACATAGTCCATGCTAGCATGGGGGTCGTGCATATAGACATTAAGCATAAATATTATATACGTTTGCATATAAGTTTATAAGTAATTTATATTATTCAAATAGAATCGCGCCTAATAGTCCCCTTCTTTATAAAGGTAGACATTATAGAGGCACTAATCTAATTTAAAAAGGAGGAGGTTTAATTGATAAGTATATAGCTAGCCGGAACGCAACTTTTATCCCTTGCTTAGCCTTTGTTTATAATTATATATAATACGCTATAATCCTCTACTATATTACTGACAAATTTATATGCAAAGCTATATAATATTTATGCTTGATGTCTATGCGCGACCCCCTTGCTAGCATGGACTATGTCTTACCGGACAAAGGGATAAAAACAGGCACTCATGCCCTAAAGCCGAAAAGGAGTTTGCGTTTTCGCGTTTTGACATTTTGATGGTTCACAGCCCAAGAGCCTACCATACAAGCGCCGCCGGGGTAGGTTACATGGCGCCTTACCGAATACATAGAACACGGTTAAGTAATAATGAAAATTACTTATGTCTAGATCAAGGGGTTTTGTAGCTAGCTTTTCACTAGATGCCATAGTTTCTGTTCAAAACTAAGACAGCCTCTCTGCCCTCGTGCCATACAGGACCTATTCCTCCGAACTCCATTTCTCGAGCTTCAATCTCACTAAACCACAATAACAAACTTCCCACCCCCTCGCTGGCTGGCTTTCTCATACGTTTGCACACCATCCTCCAATTGCGCCTCATTCCACTCCCGGGGCTTCGCAGCCTTCAAAGAGCCATCCTCAAACTTCGAACTCAACCCCTTTAACTCCTCCGCAAAATCCTCCACCGTATACAACAGCGTATTACACCCCACCAACTCCTTCTCCTTCCTATAAAAATCCACCATCTCAACCCCCAACTCCGTGCTCCCGACCCTCGGCGCCGCAATAAACGCCAACCTCCCGCCCCTCCCCAACTTCGCAACCGCCGCCTTCGTCAACGCAGGCTGCCCCACCGTATCAACCACAACATCCACCCCTTTCCCCCCAGTCAGCTCATCCAACTTCTTCAACTCAGGGTCACTCGCAGTATTCACATCTCCCTTTTCATCCCTCGTCCCCGCTAACACCTTCGCACCAAGACTCTTCGCGAGCTGCACTACAGCCGAACCAACTGCGCCATTCGCGCCGAGTACTAGTACTACATCGCCTTCCTTCGTCCTCGCACGCCGTAACACAAGCGATGCGGTGGTAAACGGCACTCCTACCGTAGCCGCTTGCACGAAAGACAGATTCTTCGGCTTCGGCGCTACGGCTGCCTCGGACACGAGGATATACTCAGCCTGCGCACCATCGATAGAAAATGCCTGTGTGAAACCACTTGTGCCGTAGACTTCTGTGCCGATGAGATGAGGAGGTCCCTCCACGACGGTCCCGGAGTAATCGCGACCTGGGGTTCGCGGGAAGGTGGTGTAGGGGAAGGCGCCTTTGAGATTGAGGAGATCGCTAGGGTGGATGGCTGAGGCGTGGACTTTGACGAGGAGGTGGCCCGGTGTGAGGGTTGGCTTGGGGAGAGTCTCGAGGCTGAGGACCGGTGGTGTGCCGGGGGTTTCGCGGGTCAGGCGGAGGGCTTTCATTGTGGCCATTTTGGGGGGTGTGGAACGGGAGTTTTGTGGACTGATCTGAGGCTGATCATGAGCTGATGAAAGGAGTCTGGAACGAATTCACTTTTATATGTTATGAGTACGGTATCTCTAAGTTGAGGTAAGGGCTGACTGAGGTGACCAAAGGTATGCAGCACGCTTAATAACCTCGACGTGATTGGTTGGCTGAAAGATATTGTGGTGCGCCATGCGAAAAGCGAGAGGGGATTCGGCGGAAAAGAGCGGAAGGCGCGGAGATTAAAACTACAAACCTTTTTTTCCTATCATCAAGTTTGGAAACACAATCAACGACTAACTTGATCATCGGAATTTCACGGTTGAATTGCCTCAGCTTGCTTGGTAGCTTTGTCGACGGAAACCACATAGTAACCAGGTTACTCAACCTTTGGTTCCCAGCGGTAAGTCCACAGGCTTCTCGACAGCCACAAAGCAGGAACCACCTTCACCACAGAAAGTGTGGGCGAATGCGATGGAAATGAAACACGCTCGGGATATTTCTGCAGAGCCGAGCTTACTTACAGCGTGAGATCTTAGAATCAACGTCCCCGAAGTGGGGTCTTTCCCGCCACCCTCCTTGAAACCTGTCATCCCATCAGCCACGACAACGCAGCTTTCCCAAATCCATTCATTTCAAAATGATAGTCAACAAGACATTATTTGCAAAGTCTCGAGGGCTAAATTTTTGAATATCCTCAGAGTTTGAACGGATTTACCATCAGGAATTAACACGGCACCGGATCGACGCCTCGGTTACGAAGTGAAGTTGGCGCTTGACCTCGAATCGTATTTAGAGACAGCAGGAGGCTGGAAAGGGTATTTGTTCTTCGATTTAGATGATAATCTCGTTGAATCATCGAAATATTCACCCTCGAGTTTTAAGCTGGATTTTCTCAAATACTAGTCGGGGGATATGCCGCAGGAGTAATTTCATGATCTTCGAGTAAAGATGTATTTATATGCTCTTTCTCCCGTCTGATTCCTCTAATCTGTGTGCTTCATCCATATCATCATTTCAAGCACAGTAACATTCATCTTTCATCTCACCACTTCTTCTCAAAATGCCCTCCCCATGAACCCAATCAGCCTGGCTCACCGCCGACAAAACCATCCCCATTCCCGAATCCAACGAAATAATCATCTACCCCGGCGCCGTAGCCATCAACCCCGCCGACTTCGCCATGCAAACACGCGGCAAGGACCTCTTCCCCTTCCTCACCTACCCACGAACTCTAGGCATGGACCTCGCCGACACCGTCGTCGAAGTCGGCAGCGCCGTCACGAGATTCAAGACCGGGGGCCGCGTGCTCGCGCACTCGGACCAACTGAAGCAGAATTCGGCTGGGACGTTTCAGCTGTTCGTTGTGGCGCAGGATGACATGTCCTCGCAGATCCCAGACTTGATGAAATTTGAGGATGGGTGTGTCTTGCCCGCATGTTTGTCCGTTGCTGCTGTTAGACTTTTCCAGAAAGATTACCTCGCGCTTCAGTATCCCTCGGTTCTGCTTAAACCTACGGGAAAACGCTCGTTGTGTGGGACGGGAGCACAAGTGTGGGGAGCAATGCAATCCAGCTCGGTGTCGCGGTTGGCTATGAAGTCATCACCACCTGCTCACCGCGGAACTTCCCATACATGAAGTAACTTGGCGCGAGCCATGCTTTCGATTACAGCAGCCCCACAGCCGTGGCCGACATCCTTGCGATGCTAGAAGGTAAGATATGCGCGGGTGCCGTCGCGATCGGGAATTACGCATGTCCTGGAACGGAATGGCGGCTAGGGAGGCATATCTTCAGATCGTGGAGAAGAGTCAAGGGAAGAAGTTCGTGGCTATGGCGGTGATGCTCCAAGGCACCGTGCCGGAGGGAATTGATACGAAGTTTATTTGGGGGAGCGCGTTGAAGGATAATAAGGTGCGGAAGGTTGTTTTTGAGGACTATTTTGCCGGAGGCGTTGAAAGCGGGGAGTTATTTGTATGCGCTGGAGCCGGTGATTGTGGGGAAGGGATTGGAGAGGATTTAAGGGTTGTTCGAGGTTGGGAAGAAGAGAATTTTGGCGAAGAAGGTGGTGGTTGGTTCGTGATTTTTGGGAATGGAGGGACGGTGGCAAAGCTACGTTGGATGACTGCGTTAGATATAGAGCAATGGTTTTCCTCGATGCATACTGCAGCTTAGCAATGCAAACTCTATCTCCCCGTTTGCAAAGAACTCTGAAGTTGAGAGTTAAAGGTCATGAATCGAGTTCGAAATATTGGAGATAGTTCGATTGAACGGCTCCCGCTGTCAGGGGAATTGATACCTAAGAGCTCGGTATCTCGGAATCGGATTGGCTGGCTCTAGTGCCATTGTGAGCATGATTTTCGACTGAATAGTTGGAGAGACTCAAAGAGAAGAAGAGCTGGTTGAAACAATTAGATTTTTATACAGATTAGGAAATTAGGAAAGAGGGAGGTTATGTGGACGTTGTGTCCATGACTTGGTGACTAAGATGGCGTCGCGGGGTCTCGACTGTTCTCCCCACTAAAGTTCTTGCAACTCATGGCAAGCGAAATGTCAACAACGCAACGCCCCTGAAACAACGACCCACGAAATCCCATGCATCAGCGATCAGTTAAGCTTCGAGACATGGCTTTACTGTAGCTCCCCTCAAATTCTGAAATCCCATCCCTATGAAACGGGGAGTATTCAATTTAATCTCCTGTACCTTTGTAAGATTTATAATAAACATTCAAATAATTTCACTCCTCGGATGCCGGAATCATCACCGCTGCACGTTTGATTATTCACACAGCTTAAACGCCTCCCGTCAGCACCAACCACCCAAGCCGCCTTATGACGTACAAAAAGCTCCGCACCTCCCGCACCTCCCGCCCTTCTCCCCAGCTTTAGATCAAAAAGATAACACAGATCGACACACGCTCACACTCTGTTGCTCCTCACCCGCCATTCGATGCTCCCTCATAACTCCTCAATTTAAAACTTTAAAGCATGGATTCAAACCATCTCCAAGTCCCCGACTCCTCACCACAATCATCGCCACAAAATAATGGTGGAGGCTTCTCCGGGCGTCCGAGGTCCGGATCCCAGCGCTCGCAGCACTCACAGCCAGCCGAGATTTCCGCGAACGACTTCGCCAGACGCCCAAGCATCAGGATCCGGCGTGCACCTTCATATACACCACAACCAGCTGCGCAAAGTTCGAGCGCAGCTGCTGGAGGAGAGAATGGCCCGATCCCAGTGTTAACGGAGGGACATCGTGTGGGTGGGGGCAGGAGTAGGAGTAATTCTGCGCCCGCGCAGCCAAATCCGGGGGCGGGTGGTGGGAGCCAGACGAGGGCGTCGTATATGCCGAATCTGGCTGAAGAGATCTCCTCCTCTACTACTGGGAATCCCCAAGATGGGATTGCGGAACTACCTGCTGGCCCAGCCGAGGGGCCGATAATCCCGGCGACAGTGTCAAGTTGGCGGCCACTGAGGAGGGCGAGGACGAATATTGGGACAGCGCCTGAGCGGGATACAGAGCAAAATCGGAATGATGAATATGAGGCGGACCTGGTTGATATTTTAGATCTCGTTGGTGAGAGAGTTCTATTCTCTAATTGAGTCGTGGCTAACTGCTCAGATCCGGAAGTCTCGACGCTGCAGACTTTGACGAATGTGCAGAATTCGCTAATGATTCCGTATCTTGGGAGATATCTGAATAGGAGGCCGACATATACGTTAAGTAGGAGGCCGGTGGATAGCGAGGAGTCGGAGAGTGCGAGTGAGGCGGACGCAGGGGAGGGGAAACAGAAGCCGAAGCTGGAGAAGAGAGCGGCTGCCCAGAGGACGTATACGGGTGGCACGCTGAATACGATCACGTCGAGAGTCAATGATAAATATTATGCTGTGCTGCCGCATGGAGTTGCGTTGGAGGGGTGGACTGAGGAGGAGAAGCTGGAGCTCAATGACCATGTCAGGCACATGTTGCATTCAAAGCGGTCGAAGTTCAAGCGAGGGATGAAGGGGTTTGGACAATATGTTAAGAGGCGTAAGTATCCTTCCCTCACCCCCATGAACTTCACTCACAAATACCGTACAGCACTCGGCCTTTTCGTAACTGTCTACGCAACCCTAATCACCCTCTTCGGCCTCATCTGGGTGCTCTTCCTAATTGGTAAGTCCCCCCCTCCCCTATCTATCCTAACCTCAGCTGACATAACGCCAAGGCTGGATTAACGTCGGCGGCCGCCACGACTACATCATCAACGTAATCGATAACGTGCTCGTCGCGCTCTTCGCCATTATTGGCGACGGCCTGGCCCCCTTCCGCGCAGTTGACACCTACCACATGTGCTTTATCGCGCACTACCACCACCTAACCTGGCGCCTGCGTAGAGAAAAATCCCTGCCAAAGCTCACGGACCGCAACGACTTACCCGCTGTTCGGCCTGACCAAGTCGAGGATATCGAGAAGCAGGAATTCAGCGTGCTGAGTCCGCTGCAGCAGAAGCGGCTGGCGCACCATCAGAAGAAGTTCGCGCGGAGTCATAGCTTTTACAAACCGCACGAGACGACTACGCACCATGCGTTCCCCCTCAGATTGCTAATCGCCGTTGTCGTGTTGCTGGATTGCCATTCCCTGCTTCAAATCGCGCTGGGGACTTGCACGTGGTCGATCTCCTACCACGTTCGGCCTTTTGCTTTGACGACTGTTATTCTCTGCTGCAGTATTACTTGTAATATTACTGCGGGGGTAGTGATTAGTATCGGCGATCATAAGACGAGGAAGAAGGATGTTTTGGAGAAGGTGTTCCGGCAGGAGTTGACGGCGAGCGCGATGCGGAAGGTGGAGAAGAAGAGGGGGAAGGAGATTAGTCGGAGTGAGACGGAGGATGGGATGTGGGATGCTGTTGATGAGGAGGCAGAGGAGGCAGTAGAACGTAAAGAAAGAGAGAGGGAAGAAGATAGGGAGAGGGAAGAGGGGCAGGGAAGCGAGTATGAGACGCCGATGGAGACGCCGTTGAGTCCGGCGAGTGAGCAGGTCGAGTATATGCCGATTCAGATGTCCAGGCCGGCGGTGCAGCAGATTGTTACGACGACGACGTCGAATAATGGCCCGGGTGGGATGAGCACAACGACGACGACGCATGTTGGATAGCCATGTTAAATTGTATGATGTTTGGATGCGGTATATCAATGCCCATAGTATACAATACGTAGGTGAAATGTGGCTCTGTCGATTTAGAAACCTAATACCTAGCAAATGCCCAGTATGTATTATGCACCTTTATCAAAGTCACATTCAGGCCATCCTCACCTTCCGCCGTACAAAGACGCCCATCGCTGCATCGACGGAGAAGTTCCTAGGCAACAGTTGTCAGATTCCTGGAAAAGGCGAAGGCGACATTGATTCAATTCATCGACAAGAGAACAATCACATCATCGACTAGCAGTGACTGCTCAGAATACACAACGCCCCTCCTAACAGCTTTCATTCCCTTCTCTTCTCTCCCCGAAATCAGTGTCGAATCAACTTTACAACCTTCTAGTTAATGCATTCACGATCGAGATTGGCCTACTATGCGCTACAAATATTTCCTGCTTTCTTCTAGTCAGCTTCTCCTCATGGCCGCTTGAATATTTGCGACTTCAACGACTGGGAGTTGGGCAGCTATTGCTAGCGTATCGCCACAATCAGGACTTGTCTGAAGGCTGATTTTCCATAATGAGGGCCTCTTTATACTTAAACTTTGCACGCTATTAGTTGAAATCGCAATCGCAATGCGAATATGAGTTAAGAGAGAGTGAAATTAATGCTTATAAGCAAGCCCATTTTAGGAAGGTGGGGGGGGGTTCACCAGACTCGAGGATCACGGAATGCGTATAAGTCTTTTCAACAGCTGTAGTGCATTTATAGCGGGATATAAATATTTGATAGCCCGCTGACAGGATATTGACCCTTTAACAGATCAACTTCAACTTCAAGTTGGCATTCCACTAGGTGGTGCTCGGTGCTTGGTGCTTGGTATTTGTTCCTTCAATCTACCGATAGATAAACCGACTGCTGATCTTCAAAACAAAAGATAAATAACACTCTGGACTACTAGTAATCTATCGAGGGTGTGACTTTCTTGAAGTTGTTGTCAACTACCCCTCTTGCTGTCAGATTCATTCTTGCTGTCAGTGGAGGGAAAATTTCCAAGATGACAATATGTTGCTTTCGTCTATTCCTCTTTATTCACCAGAACCGCCTCCTCCCTCGTGGATCCGCAGTGCACTGTCAATAACTTGGCATAGCCATTTCGGGTGAATTTAGGTTCATAGATTACGGTGATTGGTTATGGATTTTAAGATAAAGTAATGAAGTCGCAAGAGCTGCTAGTGGTAGATAAGACTGATCCTAAACGGCTCCGCCATCAATGTGCCCCTTGGAAACTAAGACGCGCTCAATTCCCAAAGCACTAGCGGGAATCGACCTTACGAATTCACAACGACCGACGAAACCTCAACGGAGATCTTTGGCCTTGGTGATGTTAAGGGGAAGAAGCTGCTGGGTCGACTTGCATTGCTTCTGCTAAGGTGGTCCGGTTACATAAGTGGTATATCTTTTGGGATATTTGCTAACTAACCCCTGCTATTAGCTGTACTTTTATTGTCACCCTTGTCAAGAGATCAGAGATTTCACCCAAATATTAGGTGCTAGTGCTTAGCAATGGCCTTGGCCATGATTTCATGTAGCCGCGCAAGAAAACTCCACTTCCAAGTAAGCAAAAGCAAATCTTGATCGTTAACCATAGTAAAGGCCAAGAACTCGATGTTCCTGTTGAGAAAGTTGAAACGAACTATTTAGATATTCTTTGAAAAACCTCAGCGGCTGAACGAAGGTCATCTTATTTTGCCACTTAGTATAAGATTGAATATAGTTGCTCTTTAGTGTGGAAAAAGGTGATTGGCATCATAGAATCGACGCAGAACCCCTTGATCGACGACATGTTTACTATCATGGGCTAGTAGTTATCGCTGTCCGAAAATTTGCTCATGAGTCATGCTAAAGCAAAGAACTTCTCCGAACATGCAAACAACTAGTCAAGATGCGCCTTTGAGAAGAGAATCTCGAGCTGCTATAAATTCTCAAGGGCATGGAGTTCCTTAACATCGATCTTCTCCAAACGAATGTCGACGAGGGTTTCATGGTTGATACTACTCGGCAGCCGACCAATACCCACCAGGAAATAATGATAGAACTACATGCATACGATTTACCCGCACTATTTATTTGTCCCTCCCACTACATGGTGAAAACTAGTCGCTACACAGATTCGTCCTATCTTTGTCCGATGATCGTCCGATCCAATTGACAACGGATGCGCTGACAGCGATTTCATCTTATGACTGTGACATTAGACTTGGTGAAAATCAGTGCATTGCTTGGCCGATCGGATTTTCTTCAAAGGATGTGTAGTCTCCTTCGATATATGCGATAGATGCAGCATACCCTGTGTCTGGGTTTCCACACAACCGGCTTGGCTTTGATTGTGGAGACCGGTAATACTTTAGTGGTCTCACACGACTTTTGTTTCCCCTATTTTCTCAAATTAGGTTAGTAAGTCTAGCCGCTTCAACTCAAGCGCTAATCACCATCAGCTCAGTTGACTCGCCTAAGCTCCTTGAGCAGCCCCCTAGGGACCCCAACATCTCATCATGTGATCCGGCTTTATTATTTCTTAGTATATCAGAATTGGTTTGGCCTAACGTTCGTTCTATTATATCAAATTCGTCAAGTTCGGACGAGATGCTCATATTTTATAAAGCCCAAACAAGCCTCCAGGGATCCTAAAGTAGTCACCCTACCCAGTGATTTATCTGCGGTGTAAAGTAGTTTAAAATGCATATTATTGTGGATGCTGCAATTCCCTCTATAAATTAGTATATATTATCGACGTGTATTTCTACTTCTCAGCCATTCCTAGTTCGAAACAAGAATTTGCAATACCACTAGCTAGTTTGGACTTTGTTGCCTCACGCTTGTACTGAGTTGTTCATCAAGATTTCTTGATGCAGTAACTGGTATCTTCATTATTGTAACTCAGTACTCTGGATTGAAGTGCCTTGAAAAGAGGC
>Ga0302325_10033587_pt1 | contig 10510 bp, 7 predicted proteins | sample Palsa_T0_2_FD_201948 | JGI IMG/M metagenome (GOLD analysis project Ga0302325, IMG submission 201948) | Peat permafrost microbial communities from Stordalen Mire near Abisko, Sweden - Palsa_T0_2 | ecosystem: Environmental > Terrestrial > Soil > Palsa > Peat permafrost | place: Sweden: Abisko...
AAGTCGATTCGCACGCTAGCACCAGGATGGACAAGGTGCTCTCGGACCTGCAGCACGAAATGGCGGGCGTGCGTACCGGCCGCGCTTCCGTGAGCTTGCTGGATAACGTGAAGGCGGATTATTATGGAACTCCGACGCCGCTCAATCAGCTCGCGACCCTGCATGTGCCGGAGCCGACGCTCGTTAGCGTGCAGCCCTGGGACGTGTCGCAGATCGGGATCATTGAAAAAGCCATTCGCGCCGCCGATTTGGGTCTGAATCCCTCCAACGACGGGAAGCTCATTCGCGTGCCGATTCCCGCTCTCACCGAAGAGCGCCGCAAAGAGCTGGTCAAGAAAGTCCACCATATCGCCGAGGATCATCGCGTCGCGTTGCGCAACATTCGCCGCGACAGCAACGAGCACATCAAGAAGCTGTCGAAGGACAAACTGATCAGCGAGGATGAGGATCGCCGCGCGCACGACGAGATCCAAAAACTGACCGACAGCTATATCGCGAAGCTCGATCAGGCCGTCAAGACCAAGGAAAAAGAGGTTCTGGAAATCAAGTAGAAGTCACGCCGTCGCCGAACCCGCCACCCGTGGAAAACCCCGGTTCGCGATTACTTCCTCGGCCTGCCGCGCGTGCCGCTCGCAGTGCGCCCCCAGAAACAAGAGCCACTGGTAGCAATCCAATTCACCCAACTCGGGATGCGCGAAAAAATGCCCGCGCAAATCGCTTTGCGTGACCGCGGCAAAACGCAAGCTGCGCTCGCGGGCCGCTTCAAACCGCCGCAGCAGCTGCGAAAAATCCGTCCAGCGCCTGCGGGGTAGAGCATCCGGCGGAGAAATCAGTCGTGGGGACCGGTTCGGGATACTGGCTAGAATCTCGTCGTCCGGCACACCCGCGCGCCATGGATTCTGGGGCGGGGATTGGGAAGGGAAGAGCAGCACGGCTTGAATCTTCTTGAGGACTCCTTGCTCGGTCAGCGTAACGTGCTCCACGCAGTCGGCCACCGACCAGAGGTCCTCGGCGGGACGAAAACGTTGCTGCTGTTTGGTCAACCCGTCTATCTGCTCCAGCAATCGTTCACGGCTGGCGGCGAGATACAACACCAGAAACTCACGCTCCGCCTTTTCCATGTTTGGCCTCGGGGCTAACCTCTGGGTTGACTTCGGGGGTTTGTTCGCTGCTCTCATGGATGCGAACGCCGGCTTTCCGCCCGACAGGATATTCCAGCACCAGAGTTCCGGCCCGATCCGTTCCGGCCGCCTGCATTTCCTGATCGTCCGTCTCCACTAAATACGAATGCCGCGGTTTTAAACCGATCACTAAGACGGTCCCGCCTTCCCTCGAAAATTGAACAGGAGTGCGCCCGAAAATGACGCTTGTCTGGCCCATCTGAATGGGCTTGGGCGCCGCTGATCTTGATGCGGTCTGATCCACCACCGTCACGCGGCCTGCGTGAAACAGTTGTGCTTCTCCGCCATGCATCCCAAACCAATCGGCATCTTCCTCCCAACTGGATCGGACGAACAACGCTCCAGAGTTCTCGTCATGATACAACAACGGAAGCTGAAAGTAACTGAGTCCGGGCTGATAAGGATTGGCCCAGAGAAACTCGTAGGGCGCGCCGAAGGAAGTGGCCATCGAGAAACGATCCTGAATCAGCCAGCCTTGCAGGAATTGATTTTCCAATCCGTTGTTGTCGTACGCCACCATGCTGAGCCCGGCCGCGCGGGCAATCGCGGCGCGCTCCAAATCTGGCCGGGCTTCGCTTGCTTCGAAGCCGCCAAGATACATCGGAATTCGGAATTCATTTTCAGGCGCGCGATAGGGCGCCGGGTAGTTTCCCATGATCAGATACTTCGGAAGATGCGCGAAGTATCCGGGTGCGGACTCGCGCAGATCGATCCGCAAGTTATCGCGGACGGCGTGCAGGATTTCAAGCAACGGGTAGACCTCGGGAAGCAGCGACGCGGCTCTTTCGCCATCCAGCGCGGGAGCATATTGCTTTTGCCACCATTGTTGCGCTGCCTCTCGGAGCGGAACTTCCTCGGAATGCTGAGCGTCATCGGCGATTGCGATCCAGGCCAGAATCCTGTCGCGCTCCCGGGCAACGTTCTGGACGGCCGGATTTTGGAGTAGCCGGCGGATTTTGGCGGCCAGCGCGGTGGATTGCCCAGGGCTCAACACCGGCTGGCACCAATCGTAGACCAAAGCCAGTTGTCTGAGGTCGGCCCCCGGACCCAGGGCCCAATCGATCGCCCGCCGGCCCGCGGCGTCGTCCCCAGCCACTGCGTAGTAGAGCGCCAGCGCAAAGCCCGGCTCCGGCAAACTGGCCGAGCCTTTCACCAGCACGTCAAGCTGCTTCCAGCGCGGGGATTCACGCTCGCGTTCGCGCTTCAGCAACCGCAGGCGCTGCGGGGTCAGGATCAGCCGGGGATGCTCGGTATAGACTCGGAATTCGTTGTCCGCGTCCTGCGAGCGAGCCGCCAGGGTCGTTAGCAACAGGCACGGTACGATCGTAAAACGCATGACGGTTGTTGGTTCTTGGTTGTTGGTTCTTGGCCTGCCAAACAGCCAACAACTAACAACCAACAACTAACAACCAACAACTAACCAACAACCAATAACCAGCCACCCATGATTGTGTCACACTGACACAGTCCTGGCAGCTTGGCGCCCCAAGCAACGCTCGGAGCGTTTTGAAAACAAAGGAACAAGTGGTGGCGGACGGCGTGCTTTTGCTGAAGACGAATTGATGAAGTGACCTTTGAAACCTGCCCTCTGCTTGCAACGCGTGGGAAGGGGTCATGAGCGGGCTGGTGAACGGCGTGCTTGCGGGAACCGGTGCTTAAGATTTTGCAACCGCTCTAGACTCTGATCGGCGAGTTGCAACAGAGGGATTTTTTTTGGGTCGCTTCGCGCATGAAACCGATTCGTCTCTCATTTCGGAATGGTTTCGGCGTCGTCTGGGATTCGGGCGAGGATAGCAGGACGCGGGCCTCGCCAGGATGGAGCTGAAAGTTAGTTTCCGGCCAGACGTGCCGACGCTAGATCCTGACCGCACCGGAAACCAGCGGCTTTCGACGGTCCCACCAGCTGGTTCCCCGGTGCGGCTTTCTTGTAACGCTTTCAGTGTAAGCGATCGTCGTTAACGTTACAAGAGTGTTATACGCTCGCCGCGCGCTTTTGGAGAGTCTCCCACCAACAGGATGACTCGCCTCGCTTTCTGCCCTATAATCAGAGCAAGGCAAATCATGATTTACCGGGCCGCTCTTCTCTTCTTGGCTGTTGCGTGCTTGTACGCCCAATCTCCGGCGCCCGCGGCCAAACCGGATCCCGTCTCCAGTGGCCAACCGCCTCCTGCGGCGATTCCCGGACCACCTCCCATTCGGGTACAGGTGAACGAGGTTATCGTTCCCGTTACAGTCACCGACGACAAGGGTCGCTTCGTATCCGATTTGGATCAGAAAGATTTTACGGTTTTTGAAGAGGGCAAGCAGCAGGAGATCCAGTTTTTTACCCGTGAGCGCAGCCAGCCCGTGGTGGTGGGATTCCTGTTAGATCTCAGCAACTCCAGCCGCCTGCATTGGAAAAACTATCAGGATGCCGCCGTCGAGCTGGTGCAAAACCTCATTCCAGGCGATAATCCCAAGTACAGCGGCTATTTGATCGGCTATTCGAATACCGCGGATCTGCTGCTGGACACCGCCACGGATCCCGAGCCGATGGTGCAGAAGATCCAAAAGCTGAGGCCCAGCGGCGGATCCGCTCTGTACGATGCCATCTATATGGCCTGCACCAGCCGTAAACTGATTCAAGGCGAGCCGATCGAGCCGCGGCGCATCCTGGTAATCGTCGGCGACGGGCACGATAACGCCAGCAAAAAGACCATCGATGAAGCGCTGGAAATCGCGCAGCGCAATCTGGTGACAATTTACGGCATCAGCACCTCGGCCTTCGGTTTCGCTAACGATGCCAACAAGAATCTGGTCCGGCTGGCCGAAGAGACCGGGGGCCGCGTGGAATACCCGTTGGAAGACGTATTCAAGGACGTAAGCGCATACCTTTCCACGCCGTCCGACGAGGGCAATTACCCTCTGAAGGTAGGCACCGGCCTGTACGCCGCCGAGTTGGCGAACGGCATGTACCGCTCGGTCGAAGCGGTGGTGGGCGAGGTAACCACGCAGTACATCATTCGCTACATTCCGAACACTACCGATACCAAGAAGCAGTTTCGGGATGTTCAGGTGAAGGTGAGCCTGGCGAACGTGAAGGTGCGGGCCAGGAAAGGGTACTACCCCTTTGCCGTACCCTAAGCCCCTGGCCGGGCGGCAATCGCCTCCGGCGGAAACTCTGACGTCCTCCTGGTTCCTGACCGATAAGATCTACTTAGCGAACATATCGACATGGCGGCAGCTGATACTTTCGAGACCCGTGCGGGCAAGTACTCGATCCTACAGGTTGATACCGCCGGCCATGGAACAGTCAACCTCGGGATTCTTTTAGAGGATCCCCAGGCCGATTCGCTGCACGTCCGCCTGCGGCGGGATCTAGAATCCTTGGCGCCGCCCACGCTGGATCTAGAGCATTTGTCGGTATTGAGCTACCTGGCGGACGACCTTACTCGGAAGGCGCGGGAAATGGGCGCCGAGCGCTGGTTTCAATATCTGGAAACCAACCTTTCCAATTCCATTCGCATCACCGATCGCGAAGATGTGCTGGTGTCGGACTTCGACCGCGCGCTCGACCGGCTGTATCTGAAAAACGTCCAAAGCAATGTGCTCCAATTTCAAACCCATCTGCCGCGCTATTCGCTGCGGGCGGCCGCGGGAAAGTTTCTCGAAAATCGGGAAATCCAGGAAGAGGGCTGGATCGAGGCGCCGGAAGATTTGCGGCTCGGGCCCGAGATGTTCGTGGCCGAAATCGCCGGTCATTCCATGGAGCCGCGCATTCCCGATGGTTCGCTCTGCGTCTTTCGGTATGGCGTCGTAGGATCTCGCACCGGTCGGCTGGTGCTGGCCGAACAGCGCGAGGATACCGGCGACAACCGTTACGCCGTCAAGCGGTATCGCAGCGATCGAACTGAGGCAGGCAAGTCGATTACGCTCGAATCCCTAAACCGCGACTATCCGGACTGGCTGCTCAATGCCGACGAAGAGAAATACCGCATCCTGGCCGAGTTCATCCGGGTCCTGGCCTAGGCTCTTTTGAGTCAGGGTCTCGCCGCCAACTGCCGCACCACATACGGCAAGATCCCGCCGTTGCGGTAATACTCGGCTTCCTGCGGCGTGTCGATTCGTACGATCGCTTCGAAAGTCTTCTCGCCGCTTTCCGATTTCGCGCGCACCCGCGCTTTACCGCCCGATGCAACCGACTGCGGGACGCCCTCAATCGCGTAAACCTCGAACCCCGTCAATCCCAGCGACTCGCGATTCTCCCCCGGAAGAAACTGCATCGGCAGCACTCCCATCCCAACCAGGTTCGAGCGATGAATGCGCTCGAAGCTCTCCGCGATGACGGCCCGAACACCCAGCAACAGCGTGCCCTTGGCCGCCCAATCGCGCGACGATCCCGAGCCGTATTCTTTGCCAGCGATGATCACCAGCGGCGTGCCTTCTTTTTGATACTGCAACGACGCGTCGTAGATAAACATTTTTTCGCCCGAGGGCGCGTGCACCGTCCAGCCGCCTTCAGTCCCGGGCGCCAGCATGTTGCGCAGGCGGATATTTGCGAGCGTTCCCCGCACCATCACCTCATGGTTGCCTCGGCGCGCGCCGTAGGAATTAAAATCACCGGGTTTCACTCCATGCTCGATCAAGAATTTACCCGCGGGACTGTCGGCGGGAATATTGCCGGCCGGCGAAATATGATCGGTGGTCACCGAATCGCCCAGCATCGCAAGCACGCGCATCCCGGAAAAATCCTTCACCGACGTCGCGGGATCCACCATATTTTCAAAATACGGCGGCTTGCGGATGTATGTGGATTTTTCGCTCCACTCATACAGATCCCCCTCCGGCACCTTCACCGAGTTCCAGCGATCGTCGCCTTGGAAAACTTCCGAGTACTCTTTTTCGAACATCTCGGCGCGCACCGAACGCTTCACTACCGCCTGCACTTCCTCGGGCGAAGGCCAAATGTCTTTTAGGAAAACGCCTTTGCCATCGGAACCGGCGCCGATTGGCTCGCTCGCCAGATCGATATCCACGCGGCCCGCCAGCGCATATGCCACCACCAGGGGCGGGGAAGCCAGATAATTCGCGCGCACTAAAGAATTAATGCGGCCTTCGAAGTTCCGATTGCCGCTCAGCACCGCCGCCACCGTCAGCTTTCCTTTTTGCACCGCGTCGGCCACCGGTTCCGGCAGCGGTCCGCTATTGCCGATGCAAGTGGTGCAGCCGTACCCCACCAGATTAAATTTCAACTCTTCCAGGTACGGCGTCAGGCCCGCATCGTCCAAATAATCGGTGACCACCTTGGAGCCGGGCGCCAGGCTCGACTTCACCCAGGGCTGCGTCTTGAGGCCCTTCTCGACAGCTTTCTTCGCCACCAGGCCGGCCGCAATCATCACGGAAGGATTCGATGTGTTCGTACAGCTCGTGATGGCGGCGATCACCACGGACCCATCCCGAACGGTGGACTTCGAGCCGTTGGTCGAAACCTCGGCCGGCTTTTGCGCCGCGTTCAGCGCGTCCAGGAAGTTCTTCTTCACATCCGGAAGATTGATGCGATCCTGCGGCCGCTTGGGGCCCGCCATGGATGGCACTACCGTGCCGAGATCCAGCTCCAGTGTGTCGGAATACTCGGGCTCGGCCGAATCGGGACCGAGGAAGAGTCCCTGCGCCTTGGCATACGCTTCCACCAGCGCGATTGATTCAGGCGGCCGATTGGTGAGCCGCAGATACTCCAGCGTCTGATGATCGATAGGAAACAGCCCGATGGTTGCGCCATATTCGGGAGCCATGTTTCCGATAGTGGCCCGATCGGCCAGCGGCAGCGCGGCCACTCCAGGTCCGTAGAATTCGACGAACTTTCCGACCACGCCTTTCTTCCGCAGCATCTGCGTGACGGTGAGAACCAAATCGGTCGCCGTGCAGCCATCGGCCAGCCGGCCTTGCAGCTTGAACCCGACCACTTCGGGGAGCAGCATCGAAATGGGCTGGCCCAGCATGCACGCCTCGGCTTCAATCCCGCCCACGCCCCAGCCGACCACGCCCAAGCCATTAATCATGGTCGTGTGCGAATCGGTGCCGACCAGCGTGTCGGGATAAGCCAGCGCTGGCGATTGCTTGCCATCCGTGAAAACTACCGGAGCGAGATATTCCAGATTCACCTGATGCACGATTCCGGTATCGGGCGGCACCACGCGAAAATCCTGAAAGGCCTTCTGGCCCCAGCGCAAGAACGCATAGCGCTCCTGATTGCGCTGAAATTCGAGCAGCGCGTTAAAGGCGAATGCGCCCGAGGTGCCGAACTGATCGACTTGCACGGAATGATCGATCACCAGATCGGCGGGGATCAGCGGATTCGCACGTTTGGGGTCGGAGCCCATCGCGCGCAGCGCGTCACGCATCGCGGCCAGATCCACCACGCAGGGAACACCAGTGAAATCCTGCAGCAGCACGCGCGCCGGGCTGAAGTTGATCTCCTGAGCCTGGGCGCCGATTTTCCATTGCGCGACATACTCGATATCGGAGGCTTTCACCGTCGCTCCGTTTTCGGTTCGCAGCAAATTTTCGAGCAGAATCTTGATGGAGTAGGGGATGCGGGAGATGTTGGCGCCGCGCTTCTCCAGCGCTTCCAGCGCGTAGTAACGGTACTGGCGGCCGCCCGCGGTCAGGGTGGAAGCGGCTCCAAAACTATTCGATTGTGCCATTCAATTTAATTGTAGACGCTGGCGCTTAGGCAGACCGAACGCCCAAGCCTATCCTCGGTCGAGTTGTTCCCGCAGCTCGCTGGGGTATAGAGATTTTAGCTCGGGATAGCGCTCGGCAAGCCGGATCAGATCCAGTTCGTCTTTTTTGCGCTTGCTTAGCCGCCTCTCGGGATCACCGTACGCCCAGAGCCTGCCCTGCGTCACATCCTCTCGACGAGCCACCTTTACCCGGATTCCGAGGACGTTCGCTTCCACCGCTCGGCCCACGAATGCTTGGTACCGATCGTCGGTGGTGAACTGAATCCTAAGTGTGCTACCGGGCGAAAGCGCACTTACCGAGCGCTTATGGACTTCGGTTTTGAAGCCCTGCGCTTCGAGGTGCTTCGTCAGTTCGGGCAGGCTCTCCGCGATTACAACTAGATCGGCATCCAGTGTGTACACCGGCTCGACGTAGCAATTGACAGCCAAACCATCGATCAGACAATAGGGACCGAACGACTCGCAGGCGCCGATCAGCCGTGCAAAGTCGGTGGAACCTCCCTGCGTTGTCAATTCGTACGCTTCCACTTCCGTCACAACTCCACTCTATCTCAGGATGCACTGCGGGCAAGCTCGAACACGGGCGGGGCATTGTGTATGCGTCACATATACTCCGGCACCGTAATCCCCAGCACCGTTAGCGTTCGCTCCAACTGGGCGCGCACGTAGGTCGTCATCCACAGCAGGAAAATGCGCTTCCCACGATCCTCTTCGCTCAACACCTGCGTCCCGTGATAGAAATTGTTGAACGCCTGCGCGAGTTGGAACGCGTACTTCGCGACGTGTGCCGGCTCGCCCGACGCAATAGCGCGCTCGATGGCCGAATCGGACTTTGACGCCATCAGCAGCAGCTGCCAAAAGTCTTCCGAAGCTAGCTGCCGGGCGAGAGCTTCCTGATCGAGTTCCTTTCCGAAGTCGGGCAGCACCTCACCGCGCTCGGCGAGCTTGCGCAGGATGTTTCCGGCCCGCACCGCCGTGTATTGCACATAGGGTCCCGTATCGCCTTCGAAGCTAAGCGCCTGTTCGAGATCGAAAGCGATCACGGAATTTCGCGTGAAATTCAGCATGAAGTAGCGCAGCGCTCCTATGGCAATTTCGGTCGCGATCCGACGCCGCTCGTCGGACGCACCTTCCGGGTGCCGCGAGTCCACCTCATACAGCGCCTTTTCGATCAGCTTGTCGATTAAGTCGTCGGCCTTGACACCCAAACCCTTGCGGCCCGAAACCTCGACATAGGTTTTCTTCTTGTCTTCCTCCGAGAGCTCAATGCCCAGTTCCACGCAGGTACCTGGCGTGAGCGCCACCATTTCGTATGAAAAGTGGTTGGACCGGTCGGCCTGCTGGTTGTAGCCGAGAGCTCGCAAGCCCGCCACCACCACATCCTGCAAGTAGGACTGCCGCGAGTCGATGACGTTATAAACCGATTCCGCCTGGCCGAATTCACGCTCGGCAGGCGGCTGCGGAGCCGCCGTTGTGATATACACGTCCTTCGCAGCCCACCACTCGTAATAGAAGTCCTTTTGCAACAATCCGAACTTCCACAGCTGATACGCAATGTCTTTGCCAACGTACGTGACCGTGTTGTTCGAGCGCACGATTACTTTGCTGTCGTCGGTCTCTTCACCGGTCTGCTCCTTGAACGCGCTGGCAGGCATCACCCAGCAGCCCGCGTTCTTGCCTTCAGTCTCGAAATAGATCGCCTTGCGCTCCTTCAATTGGTCGAATGCGGTTTCCCAAAACTTGAGCCAGACCACGTCGCTTTCGCGCGGGAGCAGATCGTAGCTGACGCCCAGCCGCGCCATAGTATTGAGGTGATAGCCAACGATTACGTCGCTGACCATCGCCGCCAATTGCACCAGTTCCCCCTCCCGATGCTCGATGGCGTGCAGCGTCACTTGGCGCCACTCCTTCAACTCGGGATGCGAGGAAACCTCGGCATACAGATCCCAGCAGTAGTAATCGAACCGGACGTTCGGATCCCGAATGAGATTTTCAACGTCGCCGTACGACATCTTTCGCAGAAAATGAAAACCGGCGACCACATCGGCCACCTGCACGCCGGTGTTGTCGATGTAGTTCTGCACCTCGACAGTGCGGCCCCCAGCGCGCAGCATCCGCACGAACGTATCTCCCAGAACAGCGTTGCGCAAATGCCCGATATGCGCCGCTTTGTTGGGATTGATGTTGGTGTGCTCTACGATGATTTTCCCGGGCATGTTCTCGCGATTTTCGCTCGCCCCCTGCAGCGCGCCATACCCATAAGCGCCCCGATCCAGCCGCGCATTGATATAGCCGTTGCCCGCCACTTCCAGCGACGCCACGCCTTCGATCGAGCCCAGGTTGGCGACCATTTCCCGCGCTATTGCCGCCGGCGCCTGCTTCAGCTTTCGCGCCAGATGGAATGCCACCGGAATAGCCAATTCGCCAAACGAAGACTGCTTGGGCTGCTCCAGCGTCCCGGCCCCTTCGATGCCATACTTATCGCGCACGTACTCCGAAACGCGCGCAGAAATCCTCTTCTCGATGGAATGAAACACGTCCTTTCAGTATGCACACGTTATAATGGGACGTGCCCAAGGTTACGATTGACGGCAAGACCGTTGAATT
>Ga0302325_10033589_pt1 | contig 10509 bp, 12 predicted proteins | sample Palsa_T0_2_FD_201948 | JGI IMG/M metagenome (GOLD analysis project Ga0302325, IMG submission 201948) | Peat permafrost microbial communities from Stordalen Mire near Abisko, Sweden - Palsa_T0_2 | ecosystem: Environmental > Terrestrial > Soil > Palsa > Peat permafrost | place: Sweden: Abisko...
CGAGCATCGGGCGTGCGTCCGCGAATTCCGAATCCTTCGGACACCGATACCACTGCGAGCCCATCCCTCGCGAGATACTCGGCGATGCGGCGCTCTGCCCGGGAGAACTTCTTCGCCCGCTCGTCGACCACGCCGAGGCCAACCCGGTCGACCGTACCCTCATCGAGCGCGGTCCGCCATTCGGGCCGCTCGATGGCCGGCTGCGCTGCTGCCCATGGCTGCACGCGACGGAGTTCGGAACGGCAGGCCAAGAAGACGTCGTGACGGTATTCCAGTCGGGAACGAGTTTCCGCCGGTCCGCTGGCCGACGGGTTGTCGCCGCGTCGGCCTGGGCCACCATGATCAGGATGTTCATCCCGATATCCGTCATTCGCATCCGAGCCGCGGTAAGGCCCGTCGGTAGCCATGCCAACTCTTCCCGCTACTCGCCTGACGATGACCTTTAGTAGAGAGCCGTTTCCTGAGCGTAGGCTACCCGGGGCAAATCGGAAGGACCAGTGGCCGACAGCGCGTAGCCTATGAGGCGATGGGCGGGCTCAAGGTGCTGGCAGCCATGTCTGGCGGAGTGGACTCCGCGACGGCTGCGGCACGGGCGGTAGACGCGGGTCATGAGGTGACCGGCGTCCATCTCGCGTTGTCCGCCAACCCCAAGTCGTACAGGACCGGGGCCCGCGGTTGCTGCACGCTCGAGGACGCCCGGGACGCGCGGCGGGCCGCCGACGTGATCGGCATCCCGTTCTATGTCTGGGATATGGCCGAGCGCTTCCACCGCGACGTGGTCGAGGATTTCGTCGCCGAGTACGCCGCGGGCCGCACCCCCAACCCGTGCCTGCGCTGCAACGAGAAGATCAAGTTCGCCGCGGTCCTGGACCGCGCCCTGGCCCTGGGCTTCGACGCCGTATGCACCGGCCACTACGCCCGGGTCAAGGACGGGATCCTGCACCGGGCCGCCGATCCGGCCAAGGACCAGTCCTACGTGCTGGCCGTGCTCACCTCCGGGCAGCTCCGCCACGCCCTATTCCCGCTCGGCGACACCCCCAAGGCCCAGGTCCGCGCCGAAGCGTCCCGCCGCGGGCTGGCCGTGGCCGACAAGCCCGACAGCCACGACGTCTGCTTCATCGCCGACGGGGACACCAAGGCTTTCCTGGCCCGCCGCCTCGGCCAGGCTCCCGGCCCGATCATCGACCAGTCCGGCACCGTCCTCGGCGAGCACGAAGGCGCCTACGCCTTCACCGTCGGCCAGCGCCGCGGCCTGCGCGTCGGCACCCCCGCCGCCGACGGCCGGCCCCGCTACGTCCTGGACATCGAGCCCGTAACCAGGACGGTCACCGTCGGCCCCGCCGAGGATCTCGACATCACCGAGATCACCGCCACCCGCCCGGTCTGGACCGGCTGCCCCCCGCCCTCCGAGCCCCTCGATTGCCTGGTCCAGCTCCGCGCCCACGGCGAGATCCACCCCTGCACCGCCTGGCTGGACGAAGACAACCTGCGCCTCCGCCTGCACCACCCCGCCCGAGGCATAGCCAAGGGCCAGGCCGCCGTCCTCTACGCCGGCGACACGGTCCTTGGCAGCGCGACGATCAGCGGCGCGTCGGCGGTCACCCCGTTGGCTCGGATCCACTAACGTCCAACGACCGCCGTTTGCTCACGTACCGGGATCGTAGTGCTCGCCCCGCGTCCGCAGATTGCTATTTGGTTGTCGGAGACTGGCGAAGCGCGCACGACCGGCCGCAACACGGCTGCCGCGCAGACACCTCGCATTCCCTAAAACGACGGCGCTTGCAGCTCAGGCCGGGCCGAAGAGATGGCGGTGCAGTAACGGCGGACGGGTGGATTCAGGCCACGAGTCGGTGTAGAAGTTCATCACCGCCACGATCCGCACGTGCGATTCCCTAAGCAGGGGACGCGCATAGTGCGGGTGCCGTCTGCCGTCGAAGAAGATCAAGCCGCCCGCGTCGGGCCGCAGGACCGAGCACTCCCTCTCAACTGCATCGACGTCAGACGCGGCCGGATCGTGCGCGAATACGAGTTCGCCGCCGGCTCCCGCCAGGTGTTCGGTGCAGAAGAGAAGGCCCGTCAGCGGATTCGAGCCGACATGGCATTCAAACCGCATCGCGGTCCCGCGCTGAACATTCAGGACGACGCCATAGCGATCGTCGAGTGCGGGAACAACCCGTACATCTACCTCTCGGTGGTCGTCGCCCTGCAACGCCAGCACGACGCCGGCTCAGACGTGGAGGCCGGGCTGGTCCCGATCACCGTTCCAGAGCTGCTGCGGCTCCTGCGCGACATCGTCATCCCGTCGCCCCGGCGAGACTGGGCTCACCGGCTGCACTGGCCGGCCTTGCGACGCCCCCATCAGCACCGCGCCCGCCAAGCCCGTCAACGCTGGAACGCCTGCGCCGAGGCAACACCGTGATCGCAGCGAACTTTCATCCCGCCCTATCAGAGACCCGTGCTGGGTCGTAACGTTCCCGGAACGTTGCGGGCCTACCGTCGATGCCGTGGGTCAGGCACAGCCGGCACTGGGGCGCGCACCGATAGCGACGAAGGTCAGCGGGCGCCGGTTTGCCCTGGCGTCGCCCATGGCGGCGACCGTCCTGGGCGCCCTGGCGCTGGTAGATCTGGCGGCCAGCGTCCCGCTGAGCAGCCTCAGCCATCAGCTGACGTTCTCCACCACCTTCGGCGGAGTCGCGATCACCGCCTGCTTTGGCGGGGTGGGTGTCGTGGTCGCGCGACGCCAGCCGCGTAACCCCCTGGGATGGCTGCTCATCGGTTTCGTTTTGCTGGCTGGCCTCAGCGTCGATGCCGGCTATTACGCCGCGCTGCGCTACCACCTGGGTCATTCAGGGCTCCCGCTCGGCCCCGTTGCCGTGCTGCTCACCCCCTTGTGGGCGGCCGCGTACGGCCTGCTGCCGCCGGTCATCTTGCTGTTCCCGGACGGCAGGCTAGCATCACGCCCTTGGCAGTGGGTGCTGGGGATCTACGCCGGGCTGGTTGCCTGCGTGCTGGCCGTCGTCTGCGCCCCGGCGGTCGCCACGGTGGCCGGTCACGACATCCGCGTCGATTCCTCCGGCGACGTCACGAGCGCACGTGATCTGGCGGGCTGGCTCGCTCACCCGCCGCCGTGGCTGGCCGACGTCGTGGTGGGCTTGATCGCGGCGATAGCGCTGTCGTTCGTCGCCCATCAGGCGTTCAGCTGGCGGCGGGCTACAGGCGAGCACCGCCAGCAGCTGAAGTGGCTCGCGTTCGGCGCCGCGATCACCATCGGCCTCGGCCTGGTGTCCGTCATTTTCAACATCTCCGGGATCGTGTCGTACATCCTCTCTGCGACAATCTTTGCTCTCCCGGTCAGCCTGGGGATCGGCATCTTGAAGTACCGGCTGTACGACATCGACCGGATCATCTCCCGCACCCTGGCGTACGCCATCATCACCGGCCTGCTAGTCGGCGTGTACGCGGGGCTGGTGCTGCTGACCACCCAGGTGTTCCGGATCCACACGCCGGTGGCGGTGGCCGCAGCCACGCTGACCGCGGCGGCGCTGTTCAATCCGCTGCGACGCCGCGTCCAGCGCGCCGTGGACCGCCGGTTCAACCGGGCGCGCTACGACGCCGACCAGACCGTGATGGCGTTCACGGCCCGGCTGAAAGACGCGGTCGACCTGGACTCGGTCCGCGACGACCTGGCCCAGGTGGTATCCCGCGCCCTGGAACCCGCGCACCTGTCAGTGTGGATCAGCCACCGCGAATGAGACGGGCCCCGGTCAGCTCCGCCGCCGTCGGGCCAGGCCAGGCCAGGTATTCCATCGGCTTCTCGCCGGCCACGGTTCCGGCCGTGATGGATCCTGGGAAGTGCGGCTGCCGTAACGGTTCACCCAGAAGGTAAGGAAAGAGTATCCAAATAGTTATAATGGATATAACAACATAAACTAAGCGGCTCCTCGCCCAAGTCGGTTAGTCAGAAACTGAGGTCAGATGGCAACGAGGTCGAACTTGGCGGTTTCTCCATATTGGCGAAGGGTTCTGTGAACTGTGAGCCGACAGAGGTTTCTGTAGACCTCGGGCGGCTGCTGAGTCCCGCTCCTGGTTTCTCGAAGAGTGCGCCAGACGGGTAGTCCGGATCAGCGCAGGTACCACAGGGCCTGAACCCTTTGCTCATGTAGTACTCGTGCAGCCCCGTGTTGGTGCTCCACACATCGATCCTGATCCATCTGGCACGATTCTTGCGGCGAACGCGCAAGCCGGCCCAGTCGATCAACTCTGCCCCCAACCCGCCACCCGCGTACGTTCTCGCAGTGATCAGGCGGTGTACGTAGACGGCCCGTTCGGTTAGGTCACATGTGCATGGCTGCTCTGACCAGACAGCCGGGTTGTGCGCCGTCGCGATCGTGACCGTGGCTGCTGGTCTATCTTCATCCCAAACGATCCAGGTCTTCCCGTTCTGCAATCCTCTAAAGACCCTCGCGTCGCGCGCTGAATGGGTGGGCCACGGTTTTTCCCACTGGTCCGTGGCCTTAGTGCGGAGCCAACTTCCCGCGTCCTCGATGAGGTCGAGCACCGTGTCTGGGTGCTGAGCGCTTGCTCGCGCGATCTGCAAGGCGCTACTACCGCTCCGCCCATAGCCGGCCGTGCCTAGGAGCTCTGACTGCATCCGGGCCCGCGGCAAAGTACGAGGTGAGGCCGGACGAAGGCAGCTCGTGGCGGGCTGGGCGGATGGGCGGCGGTGACGCTTGGCCATGGCACCTCTCTCTGGGCCCGGACGCTCTCCTCAACCGGATGGCCGACGAAGCGCTTTTTTCCTTATATCGATAATGGACCCTGACGGGCCCGTCGTTACGTTTCCCCGAGTATGATCACGATGAGGACTAATCCTTGCCGAAGAGATGACGGTTGAGTTCTGACGGGCGGGTCGATTCCGGGCAGGACTCGGTGTAGAAGTTCATGACCGCGACGACGCGCATGTCAGCCTCGGACCGCAGGGTGCGAGCGTAGTGCGGGTAGGTCTTTCCGTCAAAGAAGATCAACTGGCCCGCCTGCGGCCGGATGACGGAGCCGTCCTGTTCCAACGCCTCGATGCCGACCGCACCGGAATCGTGCCCGACCACGAGTTCGCCTCCGCCTGCCGGGTGATCGGTGAAGAAGAGAAGGCCGGTGACGGGATTTGAATCCACGTGGCATTCGAACCGCATCGTGCTCCCCTGCTGTACGTTCAGGACGATGCCGTATCGGCCGTCGAAGGCCGTTTTGACGGGTTCGCCCCAAGCCAGCTCGGCTAGTTCGAGGAAATCGCTCCGATAGAGCTTATAGAGCCAGGGCAACTGCAATTCGACCTTATCGGCGCGCACGCGGCCGCGAGTGATGTGTGTCACGTCATCCGCTTCGCGGGACAAGACGGGCGTGCGCGGGTAGTGACGGAAATCGGCGTCAGCGGCAACTGTTTTAATATCATCTGGATAATCCAGAGGAAGCAGTCTGGTCACGTCGAACGCCGTCCACCGGAAACGCTGCGCCATAGCAAGCCATCCTAAATAAGGGAAGGGCAACCAGCCGACCGGGCCTGACGTAACCGGTCAAACCGCGCGTCAGTACGTGGGTCAGCGGATTGCTATTGAGGTATTTTAGGGCTGACGGGGGCTTAGCGAGGGAACTTTCGCGCCGTGGCCCTCTTCTGTCATAAACAATTTGGTAAAGTCTGACCCCGCCACGTCCACCCTCCTCTGGAAGAGCGCCTGGGACGGGTAGTCGCCAAGCCCTTGCGGGTCCGGGCAGCGGGTAAAGCGCTGTGTTTTGTAGTAGGCGTGCAGCCGCACGTTGGTCGTCCGCACGTCGATACGGATCAGTTCGGCCCCGTGGTCTCTTTTCGCCACGTCGGCCGCCCAGTCCAGCAGGGCAGCGCCCAGCCCGAGTCGGGCGTAGTGCCTGCTGACGATCACTCGTCGTACGTACAGCACCGCCGGTCGGCCTTCTTCGGCCGGCCAGACGGGATGCTCGTCCACGTCCATGGGTTCGTCCGTGTCGATCGTGATGGTCGCGGCGATGGTCTCGCCGTCTTGCACCAGCCAGGTCTTGCCTTTGAGCAGGTCATTCAGGATGCGCTCGCGATGTCCGGCCGGGTCGGGCCATGGCTCCTGCCACTGATCGATGCCCATGCTGCGCAGCCAGGCGGCGGCTTCTCGAACGAGTGCGACAACTTTGTCCGAATCCCCCGGTACGGCAAGGCATAGGACGAACGGGTACCTTCCCACCGATACATAGTCACCCGTATCCGGCGCCCATGGTAGCTCTGAAGACGCAACTAAACCCTGACTCGCTCTCGGCCTAATCGCACGAGCCGAGCTTCAGAGCCCAGTTGGCCTGGCTAAACGCTGCTCAGCCGAGGTATCGCGCGATGCCTGGACTTTAGCGTTTCCGGACTCAGATCGGGTGAAATCTTTACCAGGCGAAAGTAACCAGCCTGCCCCAGTTGACCTCCCATTTCCCTGCCTCGCCAGCACTCACATTGACGTCTTGTCTCACGATCACCTCAATGACCACATTTCTCGCATGAAACCCCGACGCTACAAGGCTTGCGCGACAGTCAGCCGGTGCTGGACCCAGCCGTCGACGCTGCATATACAAGCCAGCGCCGACGGCTTACGCACTCGGATCCGGGCCGTTAGAAGCGGGGGTCGTAGTGCTCGTATCGATACTGGTTCGAGGGACGCGCATGCAGCTTCGCCATTGCGCTCGCCCCCTTTCTGATGGGCAGGAGTACTGTTCGGCTGATGTAAGACAAATTAACTTATCCCCGGAGGTTCTTCTCCGGGATCGTACAAGGCCGGAACGGCCTCAACCGGTTCCCGCCATAGGTTTGGGGCGGTGACCGGAAGACTTAGGGTGGCACTTTCTCGCTGGCGGACCAGGAATACCGCTCTGTTAAGATGTGACGATGACCGACGAAACACGCAATACACCTGAAGTCGCTCGACGAGATGAAGGTCTCGACGTGAAAGTCTATTTACTTGACCGTACTACTGAGAGGTCCCAGTTTCCTCGAGTCCTGGTACGTCTCCTACGTTGATAATGAACTGGTTCCGGTCCGCCGGGTAAACGGTCACGCTTACACGCATGGGCCGCCCGTTGCCGTCAAAAGCCGTCCTGGTTATCTCATACATCGGGACACGGCCGTCCGGAGGCAGTTTGAAGAAGTCCGCCTCGGTCGTGTTCGGCGGACGCACGTTGATCTGGTCGCGATAACCGACCTGACGAATGTGGAGCGTATCGGCCAGGTACTTTACGGTTCCGTCGTCTATGTCGCCGGCGCTCCTGAGCCGGTCCGCCCCGCGGGCGGCGAACTCCACCGGGTAATAGGAGGTCTGCATCGACCAGGGAGTGCCGTCGATGAAGCGCCGCTCATGTCGGCTGATGACCTCGGCGTCCTTGGAGATCCCCAGCGCAGTGGCCATACCGTCCGAGGTTCTCTGGATCTCGACCTGGACCGGGCTCCTCTTGGGCTCCCTCTTCTGCTTGTCCACTTCCGAGCCGTAGCTAGCGCCTTCGTCGCCGCCGACACCGGTCCTGGGATCGCCGGTCAGCGTGGTGACGAACGGATCGATTTTCTGAACGACGAAGGTGCCCTGGCCCGGTTTCGTCTCGACCAGGCCGAGGTTGGTGAGCCACTTGATCGCGTCGCGGACGGTGTTCCGCGAGGCGTTGTAGTGCTCCCGCAACTCAAGCTCGGTCCGCAGCTGCTGGCCGGGCTCGATCTGGCCGGACTCAATCTGCTCACGTAGGTCTTCGGCGATCTGCCGGTACATCGGGTTGGCCATTGGGCCCTCCTCTCCAGTCGAGCGCGTTCCGATCGGGCTGATCCCACTTGTCCAGACCACCTGGGCCATCAGCCTGAGCGGAATATTTGGTCCTGGCGGGTTTATACCCAACTTCGGCGTGGTAACACCATACCAGATGTTCTAGAGGTTGGGATGGCTTGGATGGCAGGAAGCATAGGCGCAATCCTAGCAGTCCTACTGCTTGGATGCACTAGAACCTGCCGGATGGTTCGAGCGAGTCTTACAGTCGGGCTGAACCAAGCCAACTGGATAGTACTTACAGATCGCGGGCAGAGCGGAACACCGTGGCCCACGAGCAGCAGGTCGGCGAGAGCCGCTCGCCAGATCGCGGTCGCAGAGAGCGGGACCTGCGGACGGAGGTCCGCGGGACGGAAGTGCTGGAGGCCATCATGGCCGGTGTCGTAGTCGTCGCAGTCACTGTCTTCATCGCGGGCCTGGCGGTGGGGGTATTCGTCATAATCGCCATCGCGGTCCGCCGCGAAGACCGCCACTACACACTGGCCGGCGAGGCGCCCGACCGGCTGTCGAGGAGCACCCGCCGGCTGACCGGCGTCGGCCGCCGGGACCTGGACCCGGAATTCCTCCGGCCGGCGAGCGGGCTCGTCCGCTAGCGATCGCGGTCAACCGGGCGGTGCGCTTACCCGGAGGCCTTGCTCGCCGGGGCAGCAGGGACCTCCGGGCCGCGCAGGTCGCTGAACAGCTAGTTTGTGATCGTTCGGGTGCATCGCGATCGGCTGTGGCCGGGCAGGGTCCAGCGCTCACTATGCGCGATGGTCAGGCCATCCAGCGCTTCGGGCCGGTGCGCCCCAGCTTGGCTCTCTCGGCACGTCCAGCACGGCACATCCAGCACGGCACGTCCAGCACGGCACGTCCAGCACGGCACGTCCACCGCGGACCTCCACGGCAGCGCTGCCATCTACTGGCGCCTTCCGCGGCTTCGATAGCTCTGGGGAGTTGCTGACGCGCGAAGAATCCTCGCCCGGCTTAGGTCCGGACGGTACCGGTCGCGACCGGCGTGCGGTCTCCGCTGCGGCCAGCTTGTACCAGCCATCCCAACTGCTGGGCTCGATCGATCCGGTGGAATCATCCCCGCCGTCAGAATAAATGGCACATCGCTGGTTTTGATTTCGGCGCATGCGGGTATCCACCCGATACGTACCAGACATTGGGATGGCTAGGACGATCGGTCAGATTCTAGTCATTCAGCTGCTTGGTCACAGAAGAACATGTCATACCAGTCAGACCGGACCAATGGTTCGCCTCAACCCGGCGACCGGGATGATATGACCAGCTAGCGGACCATTCACTGGCCGTCTAGCAAGGCCCGCGGAGTCTCTCCCGGGTCGCAGACAGCGGGGCCCGACACGCCCAGCGCGGTCGGCAGAGGTGCGGGAGGCTGGTGTGGACCGCATCATGGTAGCAGTGGCAATCGGGATGGCTCTCGTATTCGCGCTCGGAGTCCTGCTCGGATTCCTCGTGACGATCTCGATCGCCTCCAAGACAGAGGACCGGCTGGGCACGCTGACCCGGCAGCCTCCCAGCGCCGCGGCCCGGGGCGCACGGCGCTGCCACGGCGTTGGCCTGCGGGACATCACTCCGCGGGATACCGAGGATGTGCGGCGATGAGCGCGGCAGCCGTGATGGCCGTCGTCCTCCTCCTCTTTTTCCTCGTCGGTGTCGCGGTCGGAGTCCTGGTGGTTATCGCCTTGTCCGCCCGGCGAGCGCACCAGGCGGTTCCCCAGGTCCAACCAGTTGCCCCGCCCCCCGGCACATGGCCGTACCCACCGGGATCCGATTCGCAGGAGGGCGGGCCCGACGAGCCTCCTTGGTGGCACACGCGCGACAGCGACTAAGCGACAGTGACTCGCCGTGGTTGCGGGAACCAGAATCTGGGAACAGGAACTGGTAGAACCCCGGGAGGCAGTCATGACCGGTGTCATAGTCATAATCGGGGTCGCGCTGTTCCTGGCCGGGGTGATGATCGGAGTCGTTGCGGCAGTCGCTGTGACGGCCCGCCGCGAAAACCGGAGTTACCGCCACTGACCGGTAAGCCACTCGGCTCGCGAAGTACGAACGGCCTGGGCTGCCCGAACCTGGACGGAGCTGTTTCCTCCTGATCGCCAGCTGGTTACCCGGCCGTCCTAAGCTCGACGTATGGGTGATGACCAGAACGGGCCGCCGATTCCGTGGTCGGTCGGGAGCGCCACCGGGATCGGGTCGATGCCGGGGACCGATCCGGCCGAGGCGATGCGGGTCGTGGCGGGCGAACTGCCGGACTTCCCGTACCTGCCCGAGTTGCCGGACCGCGGGCCGGGCGCCGACCTGACCGGGCGGACCGCCGCCCTGCTGGTGGATATGCCGGTGGAGGTGACACCGCGCGGCTGGCGGCTGGCCGAACGCCCGGGCCGGGACGCGGCCCGGGCTAGATCCATGCTTTCCGCGGACCTGGATGTGCTGGAGGAGGTGCTCCAGGGCTTCGAAGGGCCGCTCAAGATCCAGTTGTGCGGTCCGTGGACGCTGGCCGCCACGCTGGAACTGACACACACGATGAACGTGGCGCTGGCCGACCCCGGCGCGGTGGCCGATCTGACCGCGTCGCTGGCTGAGGGCGCGGCGGCCCACGCGGCCGACGTGGCCTAGCGCGTGCCGGGCGCGCGGCTGGTGGTCCAGTTCGACGAGC
>Ga0302325_10033591_pt1 | contig 10509 bp, 8 predicted proteins | sample Palsa_T0_2_FD_201948 | JGI IMG/M metagenome (GOLD analysis project Ga0302325, IMG submission 201948) | Peat permafrost microbial communities from Stordalen Mire near Abisko, Sweden - Palsa_T0_2 | ecosystem: Environmental > Terrestrial > Soil > Palsa > Peat permafrost | place: Sweden: Abisko...
TTCAGCTATTCATGTGTCGGAAATGGATTCGCAACATTGTGGGGCGGAGCCAGGCGTCGGAGCGCCCGAGGACCGCTGAAGATCCAGCCTAAATGGACATACGCAATCGTCGGTTGATATGTCAGGGGCGTCAACTGGATATCACAATCATTCACCAGGCTCTATCACCAGGCTCTATCGAGCGCCTTTGATGGATCGAGCGTCATGGAGAGGAAACTTGTCGGCAACATATGTTGCTTCCAGCTCATGTGTTGTCACACTTCCCGGATCGACCGATTGCGGCCACAGCGCTCAGCCGTCGGTGGCCCTGCGTCGCGGGCTGCCGATCGGCCCGGGCGAACGCCCGCCCGTGAAGACCGGCCCGAGCTTCGTCACCGGCGATGCTCGCTCAACCGCCGTCCTGCCAGCCGTCTGGCCCCCTTCAGGCCAGGGACGACCATCGACCACGATGGCGCCGTGCCTGGACGGGCGGCAACCGGTAGGTCCTCAGGCCACCGAACGCGTCCGTCCGCACTCCACCAAGGACCATCCTGCCCGCTAGCTCAGCACGGGTAGGCATCGAGTACGCTTTGGCTGTGGCACCGAAACCCGGTGGTCGCTGTTCTGGTCAATCCAGGGCCGAACCGGGACGAACCGCGCCGTGAGCAAGCGTGTGTTGGTCTGTGGGGCGGCCGGGTTCATAGGAGGCCACCTGGTTCGCCATCTTTCGGGTGAAGGCAGCTGGGTTCGGGCCGTCGATCGCAGCCCCCGCACGTACGGTCCGACTCCCGCCGATGAATGGATTCTGGCGGATCTGCAGGACCCCAATGAATGCACCATGGTCCTTAGTGGTGGATTTGACGAGGTCTATCAGCTTGCCGCGGACATGGGTGGGATGGAATTCATTTCGTCCGCCGAATGCGAGATCATGTCCAACAACGTGGCGGTGAATGTCAATATGATCAAGGCTGCGGCGCACGCCGAAGTGGGGCGGTACTTCTACTCTTCGTCTGTGTGTGTGTATCGGGACATGGAGCCGGGCGAACCCTCGTTGTCGGAAGATGATGCCTATCCGGCACAGCCGGACAACGAATATGGTTGGGAAAAGCTCTACTCCGAACGGGTCGTCCAAGCCTATGGGCGACGGTTCGCCCTCCCCACTCGCATCGCCCGATTCCAGAACTGCTATGGCCCGGAGGGGGCGTGGCGCGGTGGGCGGGAAAAGGCGCCTTCTGCCTTGTGTCGCAAGGTGGCGAGCGCGCCTGACGGTGGCGCGATCGAGGTGTTTGGTGGCGGCGGGACCACCCGACAATTCGTGTTCGTCGAGGACCTGGTGGAGGCCGTGGTCATGTTGACCCGTTCTCCCGAGGATCGCCCGACGAACATCGGGGTCGATGGCGCGGTCACGATCCGTGATTTGGTGCAGGCCATCGCGGATGTGGCCGGCAAGAGGATCAACATCGAGGCGGTCGATGGACCGCTCGGCGTGCAATCGAGGAATTTCAGCCACGCCAGGATCCATTCGCTTGGCTGGTCGCCAAAGCACACCCTGCACCAGGGTTTGGCCAAGACCTACCCGTGGATTGAGGAGCAGGTCTTAGCCCAGCGAGGTCAACCGGTAGGCGGACTCCCGACGTAGTCGCGTTGAGACGCTCAAATAGATAGCAGGTTTCCCGGCCGGTAGAGGATGGAGGTCGACCAAACAAAGGCGTTGACCGGTCCGAGCCCGCGCAGCTCCAGTTCCCGAAACCCGGCCGGGACGAAGACATCCTCGAACGCTGCGTCGAACTCGAACTCCGGCATATCGGAGTTGTCCCAAATGACGACGCCTCCGGGCGCCAAGCAGTGGAGTGCCTGGCGGGCGCAGGCGGCCCGCCATTGCCCATCGATCACGATGACATCGAACGGCCCGACATGGTTGGTGATCTCGGCGGCATACGAGTCCCTATCGGGTCGGAATACGCAGTGAGCGTTGACAGGCAAGCGACGGGCGATCTCCTGATACCAGTTCTCGTCGCTTTCGACACTCGTCACCTCGCGGCAACGGCTCGCGTACCACAGCGAGGAGTTGCCGGCGCCGTACTCAAACACCCGCGCTCCGGGGGGCAATCGATCGCTCAGAAACGCTATTGCCGGATAGCTGTACCAGGGGAGGGGCAACCCGGCACGGGTCACCGGCAGACGGCTCCTGTAGCTTCGTAGCCACCCCTCGTCGCGCAGCGCTCGGAAGGAGATGTGAACGACGCCCTCGATTCGCAACAGCCTGAGTAGGTGACGCGACGCTCGTTCCGGTAGACGGGCCAGGCCCTTTGCCGATCGCGGGGTGAGGGCGACCGCCTGAACGGGATCGGTGCTTACCACGTCATCGGTGAGGCCGCCGTCACGGGCCGCGGTGGTATTGGGTGCTCTGACCTGGAAAGGTCGTAACCAAGCGCCACGGCGATGGTGATCACCATCCAGATGTACCGGTCGTAGAGCTGGTTTCCCACCAGGCCATTGCCCAAGAATCCGACTACCGCCGCGATCGCGCCGATCAGGAGGGTGTCGCCCGGTCGGTTGGGCCTGGATGCGCCCCAGTGATACCGGGCCCACAGCGGCCGGATCACGACCCAAGCGACGATGCCAAGGCCGAGGAGGCCGAGCACCCCGGCGGTTGCCGCCAACTCGAGGATGATGTCGTGGGTCGCCAGCGCGGCCTGAAAGCCCTGGCCGGTCAGGGGGTGCCGAGCGAAGGTCTGCAGCGCCGCGTGCAGCGTGTCGGCCCGGGCCTGGTCGCTGACGCCCGCGCCCCCACCGCCCAGCAATCGGGCGATCGCCGATGTACCGGACTGGGTGAGACGCCCGGAGGCGAAGAGGAGGGCAAAGACAACAGCCCCGGTCCCGGTCGAAAGGATGACCCTGCGATTGTGGGTCAGAAGGGCGACGACCGCCACGACCATGACCTCGGCGACCAGGCCGGACCGAGATCCGCTACTGAGAATCCCGATCGAGAGAAGCACGACGGCACCGAGCAGAATCACACGCGAGCTGCGGTGCGGCGTTTCCAGTAGCAGGCCGAGCGCAAGTCCGACCGCCATGAGGCTGGCGAGAGCCAGGTGATTTGGCTCGGTCGCCAGACCCTGAGCCCGGCCGACCACTCGGATGGCCACGATGCCGACCACCGCGCTCACGGTGGAGCCGACGACGATGGACCAGGCGAGGATCCGTAGCTCGGCGACGCCCGGTCGCCACAGCCCGAAGAGGATCGGCAGCGCCATGGTGGCAATGCCGAACTTCATCAGGCCAGAAAGGCTGGCACCTACGGATGCGGCGAAGAACGATCCAAGCAGGCCCCCGAAGACGATTAATACGATACCGAGCAGGAGCTTGTCCATGCCGGCGATGAGAAGGTCCCGCTCGCTCATCCGCATGATGACAATGAGTAACAGGGCGATGGTGACGAACCCGTCGCCCACCGTGAGATTTGAACTGAGGCGGACATTGTTCATCGGCAGCAGGAACGCGGCGGCCGTCACGAGCCACAAGATGATGTCGAAGTCGTGTCGGACGGACAAAACGATCGTGACGATGCTCAGAGCCAGGATGGGTATAAGAACAAACGGTGCCTCTCGACTCGACGTAATCACCAGACCCAGCACCGAGCCCGCCATCAGCGCGGCCAGTCGGGGCAGGACGGAGGACGGGTGGAGCTTCATTGGTTTGACCGGCGCTCCGCTGCGCCTGATCCCGACCGGGCCGTTGGCCCAGGTCTCGTCGGGACCTCGGGCTTTCGCCTCGGAGCCGTTTCGTAGTACCCGTGATAACCCTCGCCGTAGCCATAGGAGCCCTGTCCGGAAACACGGTTGAGGACGGTACCGAGGATGGGCGCGTCGACGGTTCGGAGCAGCTCAATCGCCCGGCCCAATCCACGACGGTTGGTCTGGCCCACCGTTGCGATGAGGATCGTGGCATCGACCAGTTCGGCGAGGACGACCGCGTCAGCCACGGGGAGCACCGGTGGCGAGTCGAGCAGGATGGTGTCGAATTGGAGTCGCAGCGCCTTGATGAGGCTCGCGGTACGGGCGGACGACAGCGCCTCGGAGGGATTGTCGAGGGGCGGCCCAGATGGCAATATCCACAGTCCCTCTATGCCATCCACCGGGTGGAGGGCAAGAGACAGGGGGACATCGCCGCCCAGGAACGAGGTCAGACCGATGTCAGTGGACAGGCCGAAGAACTCATGCAGCCGAGGGCGACGCAGGTCGCAGCAGCACAGGCACACCCGTTGGCCCGCGTTGGCCAGAGCAACGCCCAAGTTGGCAATGGTCGTCGTCTTGCCCTCGCCCGCGCCCGGGCTGGTGATCTGGACCACCTGGCGGTGACCCTCGGCGCTGAGGAACTGAAACGAGACCCGCAGTGTCCGATAGGCCTCGGCAGCAGGGGAGGTGGGACCGGTCACCGACACAATCATGGGCGGGCCGGAAGACGGCCAACCCGAGATTTCCGGCACCATGCCCACGAGCGGGATACCTCGGGCGCTGCTTTCGAGCTCTTCCTTTGAGGTAATGGAGTCGTTGAAGTAGTCGCGCAGGAGGGCCAAGGCAACGCCGAAGAGGAGGCCGACAACGACTGCCAGCGCCCCGTTGCGCAACGTCTTCGGGCTCGACGGGCTGGTAGGGACGGTCGCCGGGGTGAGAAGTTGCCCGGTACCACTTGGGACGGCCGCTTGAGCCTGGACTTGGTTGAGCGTCTGCTTTAGGTTCGTCTGTTCGCCCAGTAGGGCTTCGCTCTGTTGCGAGAGCTGCGTCTCGGTTGTCGAGTTCTTCGGGGCAGACGCTATTTCCTGATTCAGCGTATCGATTTCTCCCTGAACCTGCTGAATTTGAGTTTGGAGTTGGTTGCCGACACTCGTCAGGTACTGGAGGACCTGAGCACGTGAGAATGTCGTGTATTCCTGGGCGTAGCTGTTGGCGATCTCGGCCGCCTTGACGGGATCTGTTGAGGTGGCCTGAATGCGGATCGCATTACTCGTGCTGTCCGCTACCGCGTCGATCGGGGGAGCGGTCGTCAGATGGAGATCCTTGGCAACCTGGGTGCGGACGGCTGAACTCTCGAGGACATCGATCTGGGTCTGGATGTCTCGCGCCGGATCTATACTCTCTGTGTCCTGCGTGTTGAGTATCTGGCCCGCGCTGTTCGGCTGGAACACCACCTGCGCCGTCGCCTCATAGCGGGGGGTCTGGAGAAAGCTGACGACGAGCACCACCGCGACCACGACGACGACACCAGCGAGAACCGTGACACGCCTGCGCCGAAGTACATGGAGGTAGTGGCGCAACTCGAACTCGGAAGACCGTGTGTGTTCCGGCAACATTGTGGTTGCTGACTCTCTCCTCACATCTCCGACGTCGAAACCACATACCAGACAAAACCGTCCGCTGGGAGCCTACCGCGTTCCCCTCTCACCTCCGGATTGGCCGGGCCGGCCGAACGAACAGACGCAAGCGATCGTGTACGGTAGAACGGCCTTGACCACCACACAGGGATCTTCATCGTGGGTGCGCGGGGCGAGCACGAGCGCACCTGAGCGACACGGCGATGCGAATTCTCGCTGACGCCACGGCGGTCGGTGAGGGAGGCGGCGGCATCTGCACCTTCCTCCTGGGATTGCTCGCCGGTTGGACCGCAGCCGGATTCGAGGACGAGTGGCGGGTTGTCGGCATGAGCGATCTCCCCCGAGCGGTAGACGACCTGGTAATGTCGCCCGGTAGGGTCCTGCGCGGCCGGAGTCCGTCGGTCGTGCACCGGATCCTGGCGCAACAGGTGCTCCTGCCCGCGATGGCCTGCGGGTCGTGGTCGCCTGATGTCATCCTGGCAACGACGCCGGTGATCCCGGTGACGCCCCTGCGCTCCCCGGTCGTCGCCATGGTGCATGACCTGCGTTCTCTACGGTTTCCATCGGAATTCACCCGGCTCGTGCGCACCTACCGCAGGATCGCCTACCGCTACGGTCTCGCCCGCGCCGACGGCCTCTTGGCGAACTCCGATTTCACCCGCGACGAGGTCCAGCAGGTTGCCCGCCATCGCCGTAGCAACCCCGTTGTGATCTCGCTCGGTGCCGATCACGTCGATGACTGGCCGGCGGTATCCCCTGGGCCAGAAGATGGGCAAGGCCATGGGATCACCTTTGCCCACTGGTCGAACAAGCGTCCTGACGTCGCCATCCGCGCCTGGGCCCTTTTGCACGACACCGACGATGCCTTTGCTGCGAAGCTGCATGTGGTTGGTGGTCGGGCCGCCGAGATCGGTGGTCTCATTCGGCTTTCGTCCGAACTGCATATCAATCACCTGGTACAGGTTCACCCATTCCTGCCCGAGCACGAATACCGTGACCTCTTTGCTTCCTCCTCCGTCGTTCTGCTGCCCTCGACCATGGAGGGCTTTGGCTTGCCGGTGGCCGAGGCGCAGCGTCTCGGCATACCGGTCGTGGCAACTGCGGTCGGCGGAATCTCCGAGGTTGGAGGCGACGCCGCGCTCTACTCGACCGATGGTTCGCCTTCGTCGTTTGCTGCGTTGTGCGCTCAGATCCTCTTCGATCCGGGGCGCCGAGACGAGCTGATCCGGCGGGGGCGTGAGCGAAGTGGCCACTTCACCTGGCGCAGCACGGCTGAGCGCACCCGGTGCGAACTCGAACGGATCGTCGTCCGACGACGAGCGCGGAGCGTACGGCGGATCACGCCTAATCTACCTTGAGAGGTTGCATCGCGTATGCCGGACACACTGAAGTCGGACACACTGAAGTCAAAGGTACGTACCGCCGGTCGCAATGGCGTGGCGGCCGGTCTTCGGCTCGTCCCCGAACCATTGTTCACTTCCCTCCGCACATCCTTCCCGGCGACCGCCGCGACGTCCTGGCAGCACAAGGCCATGCGGGGCGTCCTGGAGGCAGTGAGGCACCGGGGGATACCTGAGTCGACAAATACCTTCCAGGTGGCTGACAACCCCGATCTGTCCTTCGTTCGGGCCGACTCGTTTGTCACCGAGCGTCTGTACTGGTTCGGTGAGCGGTATGGCTACGAGCCGGGCGGCATCTATTGGTGGCGCTACTTCTGCCGGCGGTCGCAGCGAGTACTCGAGTTGGGGGCAAATATCGGGTACTACACCGTGCAAGGTGCTCGTGTCGCACCGACCACCAGTTACACCGCGGTTGAGCCCCATCCCGGATGTGCCGGGACATGCCGGCGCAACGTCGAGGCCAACAATCTCTCCAATGTCGACGTGGTCGAGGCGGCTGCTGTCAGCACCTCGGCGTCGGGCCAGGTCACGTTGCGCTTGCCGGGCGGAAAGGACCACTACACCGAGGCTCCGTCAACAGGCTTCGTCGGTCGCAACGAGGTCCACCGGAGTGATGCCGACGACCCGTCCTACCGCGAAGTCATCGTGCCGGCAGTGGAACTCCGCAGCCTCATAACCGGGGTCGATCTCTTCAAGCTCGATGTCGAGGGTCAGGAGTACGACCTGCTTTCGTCGATAACCGAGGAGTTGATCTCTCTTCGCCCGACGATCTTCCTCGAGCTTCTCGACGACACCCCGATGCTTCGTGCGCTCGTCGCCAGCCTGTGCGACCGGGCTGAATACCACTGCTTCGTGCCCACACCCGACCGGTTGGTGCCACTTTCTCTCGCCGGAGTTTCGTCGCTGGATGTGCGCGCCCGGCTGGATACCAGAGACATCGTCCTCACCTGCCTCGACGTGCCATCGGGGCCGCCTGGAGCGTGACCCTGGCGGTGAAGGTGGGCGTTACGCGCGGCGCTTTGTAGGAGCGTACAAGCAGTCGATCTCGACGATGCGCCCACCTTCGCGCCTCCAGTCGAGCGGCCTGATGAGTTGCCAGCCGGCGGCTTCGAGGAAAGCGTGGCTCTCCCCGAACAGGGGCTGACCTTCATAGACGCGGTCGAAGGCCTGCTCGATGACCAGGGCGGCCGCGGATTCGAGGGTGGTCGTGGCACCGGCGAGCACCTCAAGCTCGAACCCCTGCACATCCAGTTTGAGCAGAACGGGGTGGCGCAGCGCACGACCTGCCAGAACGGCGTCGAGCCGTCGCACCGGGACCTCGACGGGCGGCAGCTGGCGCGCCCAGGAATACCGGCGCTGAAGTTCCTCGGGTACCGGTAGCGGCGAGGATGACAACGAATACTCGTGGGGATGAAAGACGATAGTTCCATCGTGTGCCCCGAGCGCCACGGAATGGACCTCGACTTGGCCGATTCGCCTTGGGTCGAGTCGAATCTGGCTGGCCACATCGGCCAAGGCCTCGAAGGCGATGACGTCGGCCTCCGGCCACATTCCCACCGCGGCTCGGGCAAATTTTCCTACGTTGGCGCCGACATCGATGACCGTGGCAAAGGTGAGTCCTTCTCCTGCAACGCCGCGCACGAGCCGGAAGGCAGCCACGGAGAACGGACGCCAGTGTCGTAAGGCGGACACGCCGCCTGGGGTCAACGCCACCTCGCCCAAACGGACGGCCTTGTCCAGCTTGTCCACGGCGTTGGTCCATCGGTAGCGGGCCGCAGTCATGGGCGAGGGAGCGCCAATGCATCACGATGCCTCTCGATCCCCCGAACGAGATAGCGCGCCCAGCGCTGCGGTGTGAACTGGCGCGCCAACTCTTCACTGCGGGCACGCATGGTCCGCAGCGAGTCAGGATCGGCGTCGGATATATCAGCCATGGCTCTTGCCAGGCCCTCGTGGTCGCCTGCTTTCACCACGGCGCCGTTGTACCCGTCCAGAACGAGCCGGCTGGCCGCCCCACATGCCGCCGTGCACACCACGGCGAGCCCGGCGGTGGTGGCTTCGTGGACCACGACTCCCCACGGTTCCCAGGTGCTCGGGAGCACGAGGCAGGCCGCCTGGTGGAACACCAAGGGGAGATCGGCGGGTTGGACGAAGCCCCGTAGCTCCACCCCCGGGACGCCTTGCATAGCAGCCGCCAGCGGGCCGACCCCGCACACCAGCAACGGCCATGGGTCTGACACCAGCCCCCGATAGCGGACGTAGGCCTGGGCCAGGACATCGGCACCCTTGGATTCGACCAGGCGGCCGACGAAGACGAACCGGGCCTGGCTGTTCGGGGTCGAATTGACGGGGCTGGCGTCGACCGACGGGGCGGAAAACTCGTCGTGGTCGCAGGTATAGAGCCCCCAGAGAATCTGATCGTCGCTGAAGCCGAGCCGCCGGGCAAATGCCGCCTGGCGCTCCCCCGGAAGGAACGCGATGTCGTAGGCCGGGCGAATCACGAACGGCGAGACAAGGACTCCGGCCCACTGTTTCGGTGTGGCCATCCAGGCGTTGTCCATGCACAGCACCCTCAGTGTCCGGCCTCGCATCGACCGGGCGACCCTACGGTACGCGCCCACGTTCCATGAGCACACCAGGATGGCATCGGGGGAGAAGGATTCCATCTCTCGTTCGATTCGCGCCTCGTCGGGGGCGTCGCCCCAGTGGTGGCCCGCGAATCCGCTGGCCATGCGAGTGACGTCATAGGGAGCGTTGCTCGCCGCTTCGGCATAGACGAGGTGGATATCCACGCCCTCGGCGGCCAGTGCTCGGAAACACGCCGAGGTATAACCTGCCAGCTGCATCCAAAGAATGGCGACCCGCAGCGGGCCGTCAGAGCCCATTGGGCGCCGCCAGTTCGACCACGCCGGTCCGGGCGTCCTCGGCCAGGGCTCGCCTGAACTGGCGCCACCAGACCAACGCGCCAAGCCACGAGGCGGCCGCCAGTCCTACCGCGAAGCCACGGGCGCCCCAGGCCGCACCGACGACGGGGCCGATGGCGGTCACCGGGGCGGTGATGAGCCGGGCCCGCAGACTTGCCTTGGCCGCAGCCAGGGCCCGCAAGCCGATGACAGCACCAGCCGCCGCGCAGTTGGCCAGGACGGCGAGGCCGAGAGGCACAATGACGCGACGCTCGGGGACCCATGTCGCGCCGAAAAACTCCTTCCCGAGATGGTTGGGTAGGGCGACGCCAATCAGCAGTGAGAACACGGCGACGACGACCAGAACGCATGACGAGTACTCCATCAAGTGGCGGAGCTTCACCGGTTGGGTCCGAAGCCGTACTCCCTCGGCTGCAATCGCCAGGAAGGCGCCGGTGTAGAGCACCACGATGGGCCCGAAGAACACCAGGGCACCACGTACCGCTCCCAGGGCTGCCAGGCCGGCTATTGCTCCGAGCAGGAGCAGCGCAACCTGACCCGTTCCCGTGGCCACGGCGTACTCGGTCGCATAGCGCCAGCTCAGTTGGCGATGCGCTTTGATCCACTGTCGGGCCGACCACAACCTCGGCACCATCGCTGCTTGGACGCATCCGACCAGACCCGCCGCCACGCCTGACCCACCCCACCACAGGACGAGGCTGAGCAGGGTGAGGTGCCCGGTCTGGAGGAGCACGACGAGGACACCGGCCTGGATCAGGCACCATAGGCCGTCATTGAACACCGCGGCACGGGGCCGTCCTGAGGTGACAAAGCAGTATCGCCATGCGTCCTG
>Ga0302325_10033592_pt1 | contig 10509 bp, 5 predicted proteins | sample Palsa_T0_2_FD_201948 | JGI IMG/M metagenome (GOLD analysis project Ga0302325, IMG submission 201948) | Peat permafrost microbial communities from Stordalen Mire near Abisko, Sweden - Palsa_T0_2 | ecosystem: Environmental > Terrestrial > Soil > Palsa > Peat permafrost | place: Sweden: Abisko...
CGAACCTCCTTTTATACGAATTGCCTTGCAACGGCATCCTTCCTTCCTTTTCTCTCATACGACGAGAGCATCCTACGAAGACGAATACGAGTCGAATACCTCCTTTTTGACACGAGACGCGCGCAAACTAGCAAAAGATCAAACTTGGAAGCTTAAATATAGGAAGAAACTTGAAACTTGCTTAGTAGCTTGCAGTATTAGACGAGTAGCCGCGAAGGCATAAGACTAACGGTATTAGGCGAAGCTATTTCCGAAGGATTAAGCTAAGAACACGAAAATCGAGGATATACTTGGATATTTGGTTTAGATCGGATAAGAAGTATGTTTTTGGAGCTATAATTAGACAAGAGCTTAAATCACATGGATAGGACTTGCTTGTTAATTGTAGTTCGCAGATGCAATTAATTAGCAAGCTCTTATTTACGCAATATGGCATATATATAGAGCTATTCTTGCTATTTTGGCTATCTCGTATGCTCGGGACGAGCACTTCTCTAGGAGGGACGAATGTGGTGGGGTCACGTGCGCATGCACGTGCCCTAAGCGAAGGAACATAAATGTAGTAATTCAGGACACCTGTACACTTAGTTCTTCAGTCAACAAATGCATCACCATTTGCACTCCCTCCATTTATTTGGTTGTACGCCTTGCCAACCCCCTTACAATACGCAATTAGCTAACTAGCCCGAATAATGGCTAAACCGAACACGAATTACTTATTAATAGCAAAAGGATTACTATAATATTTAAAGGGTATAGCTATAGCTAAAATCACTTACTAACTTACGCAATTAGAGGACGATTATATAATTTAGTCGGATGCTATATAAGGTATAAAGGACGATCGGAAATCGTTTTAAGGCTATATTCTAGTTCGGTATAAAGGATTTATTAGTTAGACCGCAAATCGGCAAAAGAGTATTGCGCAAAGTACTATAAAGGCTAAAATTTGTGCAAGCAGTAAAGGTGCACGCTAAGTAGCTTAATTTGAAAAGCTAGTAAAGGATTTAGATAAGAGGATAAATACTCCGATTTTAATAATCGATAATGCTACCGCCGAGGAATTAGCTAAAACTTGGAAGTCGCATAGCAAGGCAAAGCATATTAAGATTAAAGAGATGTTTATACGAGATAATATAGTATTGCGTAATAGGCTAGTAGTATAGTATACACCTAGTACAAAGAATATTGCAAATGCCTTGACAAAACAACTCCCGAAACCTATATTCGTACGGCATTTACAAGGGATAGGAATGGCGCAATCAAGCACTCTTGTACTATAATATAAGCCCTAGGGCTATAGGGTACTAAACTTCCTATTAGGGAGACGTAGGTACCGTGAGTTATAAGGAGGACTTACTATAGGAGTTAACAAGCCTTAAATAACCTTATTATTTCCTATTTGGGATATGCGCCGGTAGGTGCCGACGAGGGGGAGTGTTAGAAATAATAGTATGGTGGCACGTGAGCCGCTAAGGCCCGCTAGGTGATCTTGTATATATATGGTGTTTGCACCCTACTTAGCATCATCATTTGTACGCATTGTACACTGTATAAACATCACTGCAATCCCTCTACAATTGCATCCATTTATACGATTATTCCGCTGCCGATTAAGCTCATAACTTGACAAGATTTTTTAAAATCAGTATTGTAGCTGACATTCTCATCAGCAAGTTCTGAGACCAATGTATACAACTTAACATCAAAGATCCAGCTGAATTCATCGCAGACTCCATATTACACATCCCACGTAGCACTCTTCTTTCTCGATACGCATAGATGCTTTTGGCTTTCTCGGTATCGGGAGTCTCGCGTGTATTCGCGGATTCGGGTGGCGCCGTTCCAGCGAGAGAGTCCGGTGCACTCCGTTCCTTTTAGACACAGGCACTGTGAATCATCCTTGAGGATGGAGTCCAAGAAATATACCGAAAACTTGGCGGGAAGTCAAATAGTTGGTTTGCAAGGTTGTGGGATATATCTGGGTCCTGGTTTTCTTGAGTTGGTCAAAGTCAGTTTGGGTTTATCATGTTGTCTGAACGACGAAGAGAGAATCAGAGAGGATGCAATACTGAGGGTGTATGCGCTTCGTTCCTTAGTTTTGAACCTCTTCTAGTATTCATCTCTGGAATGAGGTCCGTTGGAGGTGATTCTTCCACCAAAAAATGCCCTCATGATTGCTGGAGGAAAGACAGGAGCTGACACATTTCTTGTTAGTAAAGTTTAAAATACCAACCAATGTTAACAAACTAGTTAACAATTTCTATTCGATTTCATCAGCTACTTAGTTTTAATATGTCTCAAGATTCTTCCAACTAAACCACCAGCTGCATCGCCAACCCACCAGCGGCGAGCGCAGAGTAGGGGATAAGCCAGCCGGCTGATCTGACTGCCTGACAGCTAGATTTTTAAGCCAATCAGTTAAAAATTATTCAACTTATAAGCAACTGATTAGCTTAAGTACTTAGTTTATATCATGTGTTGCGTGTTTTTAACTTATTGTTATAAGTTTTTTAAGTTATTAAATAATAGTTTAAAACTCAAATACTTATAAAGCCTATAATTATTTAAGAATATTAAAGAATATCTCTTATTTCTTAATAAAATAAGTGCTATAAAGGTGACGAGGGAGACGGTCACGTGGTAAATTTTGAATATCACTTTCCTTTGACCCATTGTGATTTTTTATATATAAATGGGGGGCTGAACAGCTACTGGTAAACCTTGTAAGTTAAGCAGGTTAGCTGCCAATGTACTCATAAGCTAATAGCTGACAAAACGCTCAGCTGATGACTGACTGACTGGCTTATCCCCCCCTCTGGGCGAGCGTCCCGGGTGCTGTGATGACAAATGAGGGACGGCAACGGATGACAGTTCGTGACACTGCAACTTCGGCAGAGGGTTTCGATGAACTCGGTGAAGATTTTGAGAGAGAACTCCGTAACTCGTGGTAAGATTGGGGCGGATGCCCATCTTTTCAAGTTGGATGATGCAGTCAACTATGCGCAGCGGTGGCTATTACTGAAACGGCCTCACATCACTTGACGGGTTTATCAAAGAACATTTCGAGGGATGGTAGATGAGGTTCGGCACTAGGCAAGGCCAAATTTATATCTTATTGTATCTTGTACTTTTGCCTCTGCAGGTGTGTGTTCAGTCTATGAACATATTCCCGTTGAAGTCGTTTGCCCCCTCATCACCGTCTTGAATTCTTAGTTCATGGTCCCTATCCTAACTAGATTTGATTGTACAGGATGTCGTCCATATCACTGTAAAATTCTCAGAATATCTCCGCAGCGGCCTCTAATGACAAGGCTACGATTTCGCCTCGCTGCACGCCATAGGAGCTGGGCGAATCGAGTTGAAGGTAACGTAAACTAAGAAAATTGCTGCCTGTTCATATAACCGCAAACCTCTCGCTACATAATTCCAACATAGTATTCCGTTCATTGTGCACAATTATTGTGACATAAAAGTGTTTGAACCGCAATAGCGCGAGCAGCAGAAATTTGCAAGTATTGTTCGAAGTTAATTCTACCGAAGCCTTCGCCGTCACGCCCAGATCATTATGCTAACATAGGCCTCCTCCGACAATCCAGCCTCCAATGCCCGGTATGCAATGTGGTCCAGAACCATTGCTCATTGGAGCGTGTAACGAGTGTCTGAATCCCAGATTTCGAGGAAGAAGACTATGACGACATACGCTTGGAGATGAGGTTCTTAGACACTCGGAGCTTTGGATTTGGCCTTGATTGGGGGGAATTGGAGGTTACTTTGGAAATCCCGGCCCACGTTAATTTCCATTTCCTCTTTTCTATAACGACTTGCAAGTCTGACTGTGAGTTTACCCCCAGCATATTCTCTGCGCCTTCGCTGATAGGTTCCACTGGCAGCGACTACCTCATCTCTCCCAATTTAGAAGACTTCAGCCACACTGAAAGAAGACAAAATTTATACACTGAAGTCATGGCTGCATAATTGTGAGCTAAATCATCCGGAATGCAAGCCAAAAGATGGTCAAATGCTAGAACGATTCATCGACGTAGGCCTGTCAGAGGGTTGTCCCGCTAGGATTATGAAGTGTACCAACTTGGGGAGTTCAGTGCAAAGATATGCTACGCTAAGTTACTGCTGGGGAGGTAACCAATTCAGGAGTCAGGACGTTTTGGGACGCAATAAATATTGCACGGGTTTTGGGAATCGAATATATTTAGGTAGATGCCCTTTGCATGGTACAAGATGACCTTATCAAATGGCAAAAGGAAGCTTCTAAAATGGAGGGTATATATTCAGGGAGTTCACTCATAATCGCGGCAACCGACGCCGCCGACAGCTCTGGAGGTTGCCTCCTCAATGCCGATGTGCATTCAATCACTGAATATAACAACACAACCGATGACATCGCAGGCCTAGAATCCGATGCTTTCTTCTCTACCCGCCTTCCTGAAAGCAATCGGGACACGCTTGTTCGGATGGAGCCAGGAGCGGTGAGAGAATCTACCCGAAATGCTATACTCAATACCAGAAGCTGGGTACTGCAAGAACTGGTTCTTTCAACTCGGACTGTCCATTGCATGCGCAAGGAACTTTACTAGCATTGTAAAACTGGCTTTAAAACTGTGACGGGTGTCGAGTGTTGAGTTTGATGCAATGGCTTTGCGAAAAGGCCCTATTCCGATCCTTCATCAAACATCGTCAGCGTTAAATGAATTTTGGTGGAAATGGATGGAGAACTACTCAAATCGATCCTTCACGATCCTAGAAGATCAGCTTCCCGCAATGGCTGGACTAGTTCGACACTATCAGGCTGCCACTGGAGATGTCCCGATCCTTGGTTTGTGGGAGTGCTCCTTCCATCAAGATCTGCTGTGGGTAAAATTACGAGGTAGAGCAGATACGGCGATTACTAGTCTTCCTAATATCACTTCTTGGTCATGGCTTTCTTGCTCTAACTCAATCGTGTTCGACCTTTGGCGATCTTCCTTGGGCAAAGAGGAGGATATGGTGACTGATGACGACGCGGCCCTCATAGACTGGGATGTGACTTGGACTTCTGATCCTCTAGTATCGAGTGTCAAATCTACTCGACTTGTTATAAATGGACTAGTTCACGAACTACGCTTGAGTGTCGTTCTAGCGGGTAGTGATTCCAACCCTCTATATCTCAAATTTGAAGATGGAGAGGCTAACATCGCTAATCAACCTATTCCTTGACGGTGCGCAGGCCAATTTGACGACCTACATCGAACGATTCTAGCCAAATATTTATATCTCTTATTGCGATCAAGAAGATCTAAGATTGAGATAGAACAGCGCTTGCGAGGAACATTCCTCATTTTGGAACCTGTAGCAAAGACCTTGGGTACGTACCAGCGAGCAGGTATAGCAGACATAATGAGCAACAATAGAACTTTTGATTTTTCAATTAGACGGACGTTGAATTTAGTTTGATATTTCTACGAAAAAAGCATTATTTGTGCAAGCATTGTGGCAGAGCTGAGGGTGATGGAGGTACTTGCGGTGAGCGTTCGACATTTTAACGGAGTGTACAACTGGTATGCAGAATCTTCAGACGCTTGACTGACAACGCTGTCTTTATATATGAATTGTAAAAGACTATCGCTTGTAATATCCTAACTTGATCATACACGAGACTGGTGCAGTTGCCATAACATCCAGCCTCAATGCCTCCCGGGGTCATTCCAAGAACGACCACGTCTGAGTCAAAGGAAGCTGCTTAGATAGAGCAGACTCGGTCAGGATTGTAAAGCACGATAATTTCTAGTGTCCATTTTCGCCCTGTTCAACGAATGATGAAGAGAACCTCAAAGTCGCACACGTCCTTGCGTGTTCCTGACTCTTCTTCGATATGCCACAAACGCCGAACTTTACAACAGAGAGCTTGGAGCTATGCCACTTGGGATCAGTTAAATGAGAGTCTAGGTGTCGAAAACTCGTTGAAACTTGATTGTGTCTTCAAGATGTGTGAGCATGGAGAAGTGATGCTTTTCTGTGGCGATATTCCGTGTCGACTCCGGCTAAATTAGGTTTAGCGCGTACGAGTAGAGCCATAGCACAAGTCTTCAATGTCCAAAAAAAAGTTGCGACACTGCATCTTCAACACAACAGCCATGGACGACCTCGAATCCCTCGAACTACTCTCTCTGGTCTCAAAAGTGACCTCAGAGTTGCAGAACCATCTCGGTATTAGTGACAAGACCCTCGCAGAGTTTGTCATCGCCCAGCATGCAGAATGCAAGTCCTTGGACGAATTCCAGAAGAAGCTGGAGGCGATGGGTGCAGAGTTTCCCCAGAGTTTGATCGAGAGTATTGATCGCCTGGTGAAGACTATGCACCCGAAGTACAGAGGGGCGAAAGGCAGGAATGGCGGGACTGAAAATGGAACGCACAGGGTGGAGGAGAAGACCAAGGTTTTCAAAGGCCTTGCGCTGCCTGACCAGGAGTTACCATGGCAAGGTTATGTGGATGCACAGATTGAAAATGGTGGTGCGAATCTAGGGCCGGATGCGATAGACGATACTCTTGCATTATTAGAAGGGCTCGAGAGCAAGGCGAGGGCAGAGAAGCCTGCGCGGACCAGCCGAAAACGAAGTCGGAGCCCTGACGATGACTATGAAAGAGAGCGAAGTCGGAGGGAGAAATACAGGTCACGATCACGGTCCGTGGAAGATAGACGGCGAAGAAAAAATGGCTACGAGGACGAGGACGATTATGGGAGGTCTAGAAACGGACACAAAAGCGGCAGACGAAGACGAGACGAAGACGATCAATTTAGACGACCCCCCACACCCGAGATTGACGACGAACCTATTCTGTTCAAGGTATACGACGGTCACATTACGGGCGTGAAAGATTTTGGAGCATTTGTGAATATACATGGGGTCAAAGGAAAGGTTGATGGGCTTGTGCATGTGTCCGCCTTGGTCGAGGGTCAGCGCGTGAACCATCCCTCAGACCTCGTATCAAGGGGACAACCGGTCAAGGTTAAGATCATCAAGATCGAAGGTACAAGGATCGGACTTTCTATGAAAGATGTTGATCAGGAAACTGGCAGAGACATGGCTCCACAAGCCAGAATACAATCAGGTGCGAATATGGAGAGGTTGGGAGGGACGAAGAACGAGTATGGTCTCATAGACGATAAGGTGCTGGTCTTTGAAGGCGACATGACGGGTAACTCTCGCAAAATGAAGAAGAGAATGACTTCTCCCGAGCGTTGGGAAATCCGGCAACTTATTGCTTCTGGAGTTGTGAAGGCTTCCGACCATCCAGATCTTGATGAAGACTACAATGCCACCTTGAATGGTGAGGGAGAAATGGAGTTGGAGGAAGATGTTGATATTGAGCTGCGAGAAGAGGAACCGCCCTTCCTAGCCGGACAGACGAAGCAATCCCTCGAGCTTTCTCCCATCAGAGTTGTCAAGGCTCCAGATGGTTCTATGAATCGAGCTGCTATGGCCGGGACTACTCTGGCGAAAGACCGACGAGAGTTGAGGCAACAAGAGGCGCAGGACAAAGCCGCTGAAGAGAGTTCGAAGGTCGACTTATCCGCACAGTGGCAAGATCCGATGGCAGCACCAGACGAGAAAAAATTTGCCAGCGACCTTCGGAGCATCAAACCCCTCACAGCAACTGAGATTGTGCCTGAATGGAAGCGAGCGACACAGAGCAAGGAGCAATCATTTGGGCGAAGAACAGATATGACCATCAAGCAACAACGAGAATCGTTACCAGTATACAGATTCAGACCAGAACTGATTAAGGCCGTACACGCGAATCAATTGTTGATTGTAGTTGGAGACACTGGCTCGGGAAAAACAACGCAGTTAACTCAATACTTGGCTGAGGCGGGTTTTGCAAACAATGGCATGATTGGATGTACCCAACCCCGTCGTGTTGCAGCTATGTCGGTGGCAAAACGTGTTGCGGAGGAGGTCGGTTGTCAGCTCGGTCAAGAGGTTGGATATGCCATTCGATTTGAAGACTGCACAAGTCCCGCGACCAAGATCAAATACATGACCGACGGCATGTTAGAAAGAGAGGTTCTGGTGGATCCAGAGCTGAAGAGATATTCGGTCATCATGTTGGACGAGGCTCACGAGCGTACAATCTCGACTGATGTCCTTTTCGCACTGTTGAAGAAGACTCTGAAACGTCGACCGGACTTGAAGGTCATCGTCACATCCGCGACCCTCGATGCCGACAAATTCTCCATGTATTTCAACGAATGCCCCATCTTCTCCATTCCCGGGCGAACTTTCCCCGTCGAGATCATGTACTCTCGCGAACCCGAGTCCGATTATCTGGATGCAGCTCTCGTCACGGTGATGCAGATCCATCTTACAGAACCCCCTGGAGACATTCTCCTCTTCTTGACTGGCCAGGAAGAAATCGATACGAGCTGTGAGATTTTGTTCGAACGTATGAAAGCGCTCGGACCAAGTGTTCCCGAGCTCATTATTCTCCCCGTATATTCAGCACTACCTAGTGAGATGCAGAGCAAGATTTTTGACCCTGCACCTCCTGGCAGCCGAAAAGTGGTTATCGCCACAAATATTGCAGAAACGTCCATCACGATCGATCACATCTACTACGTCATCGATCCTGGTTTTGTCAAGCAAAATGCGTACGATCCAAAGCTTGGGATGGACTCACTTGTTGTGACACCTATTTCCCAGGCCCAGGCAAAGCAAAGAGCTGGTCGAGCCGGGAGAACTGGTCCTGGAAAATGTTTCCGTCTCTACACTGAGGCCGCATTCCAGTCCGAAATGCTGCCTACTTCGATTCCAGAAATCCAGAGGCAAAATCTTTCGCATACGATTTTGATGCTCAAAGCCATGGGAATCAATGACCTCTTACACTTCGACTTCATGGACCCTCCACCTACGAATACTATGTTGACTGCGCTTGAAGAACTGTACGCCTTATCTGCACTGGATGATGAAGGTCTTCTCACTCGATTGGGTCGCAAGATGGCCGATTTCCCTATGGACCCTTCTTTGGCCAAGGTGCTCATCGCAGCCGTGGATATTGGATGTTCAGATGAGATTCTCAGTATCGTTGCCATGCTATCAATGCCAACAGTCTTCTACCGCCCGAAGGAAAAACAAACACAAGCCGATCAAAAGAAAGCAAAGTTTCATGACCCTCATGGCGATCACCTGACCCTCCTCAATGTTTACAACAGCTGGAAACAGAACAAATATGCCAATCCCTGGTGTTTCGAAAACTTCATCCAAGCACGATCCATGCGTCGAGCAAAGGATGTCCGTGATCAACTCGTGAAGATCATGGAACGATACAAACACCCTATCGTGTCCTGTGGCCGCAACACACAGAAAGTGAGGCAAGCACTTTGCAGTGGATTCTTCCGAAATTCGGCTAGAAAAGATCCCCAGGAGGGCTACAAGACACTCATCGAAGGAACACCAGTGTACCTCCATCCCAGTTCTGCACTTTTTGGCAAGCAAGCGGAGTGGGTTATCTACCATACACTTGTGTTGACGAGCAAGGAGTACATGCATTTCACGACTTCAATAGAGCCTAAGTGGCTCGTTGAAGCAGCACCTTCTTTCTTCAAGGTGGCACCGACGGACAAGTTGAGCAAGAGGAAAAAGGCGGAGAGGATACAGCCGTTGTATAACAAGTTTGCTGCTGAAGATGATTGGAGGTTATCAGCCCAGAAGAGACAAGGTAGAGGTGGTGGCGGTGGGACTTGGGGTTAACAGGGTGTATGTATACCTAGGCGTTGGAGGATGCATGCATTAAGGTTAGGTGCGCTACAGTATAGATTCAAAAGATCAACGTTGCACATACTTCCGTCTACCTCGTGCGCAGGATTTCGTCCCTCCTTTAAATGTGCTTATGGCTATGGTTTTCCATCACGGAATAAGAGGTTTCCGCGCTGCTAGGTAGCGCAGATTTGACCACAGAGTTGAAGTTGGACTTTTGATATCATTTTGTCTTTTTGAATGATATGCAAAGTGGCAACCTTTCACTAGTGGCCTTGAATCCCTTGATTCAAGAACAATAATAGTTAATACGACGTCAGTGTTTAAACATGAGTAGTTGTCATTTCTGCTTTTGGGCATAAACAAACGTTGCTCCCAAACCCTCTTCACGACTTAATACTCGGAACTCATAACGATGGGGTCCACCGGACAAGCCCCTAAGAAATCCATATTCTCATTCACCAACTCCATCATTTTTATATCACTGTCTCTGATTGGCCGAAATGGTAACACTATATTGTCCTCGTCGTCACCTACAGTATTATCCTTCTTCAAATTTGGAACAGTCCATGTCTGCCTGCAAAGTATGTGGTTTTTCCACTTAAACCGGTCTTCGAAGGAGAAATCACCATAGGCAAGGACCTGCAGGGACGGAATACCATCGTCTCCAAATGCCCAATGAGCAAAGGGCAGGAAATTTCTCGCTGTTTTTGTCAACTCTCTCAACTCATCCATGGCATTTAGATCGGCCCAATAT
>Ga0302325_10033593_pt1 | contig 10509 bp, 12 predicted proteins | sample Palsa_T0_2_FD_201948 | JGI IMG/M metagenome (GOLD analysis project Ga0302325, IMG submission 201948) | Peat permafrost microbial communities from Stordalen Mire near Abisko, Sweden - Palsa_T0_2 | ecosystem: Environmental > Terrestrial > Soil > Palsa > Peat permafrost | place: Sweden: Abisko...
TCCTACACGTGAAAACTTGACTCTTCTGCTATTCCTGATTCAGTCGCCGAGACAGCTATAGTCTAAACACGAGTGAAATGAATGTTCTAGTCTGTGTATATCTGAACGTCGTAGTTATGACTCGCCGCCCACGTACGCCAGTGACCACAGATTCTGAAATCAGCACGTGATGTCCGAGGGGGAGGGAGGGAGGGAGTTGCATATGCATAGTATAGTTACAGTTCAAAATATCTTTTAGAAGAGAGACGAGAGGATTCTTGCGAGTCTATGGAACTGATGGTACTGCCGTCAATGAGTGAGAAGAGCGCGGCTACTGGAGAGGTTTTTGGTAGCTGTGGAAATACGCCACTCGAGGACAATGATCGGGTACCTTTTCTTCAGTAGCTCGCGATCGTAGAGCATTAGAAGGACACGTTCGTGAAGTAGAGGCTGGTGTGTCACTAGCTGAATCCAACCAATTACCGTATTCCTTCCTACAAATCCTGGAAAGACATCAGTGACGCGACACGCGTATTACCACTGAGCCATCACCGCTTGTCACATTCTTCGCTATTTCACTTCGATTTTATCTTTCAAACGGAGTCGCAACTGTTCTCGGTTTAATTTGAAGCTGGTTTTGGGGCCAATTGTTGAGAAGAATAACGGTGAGGGGGTCCAATGAGGGGATGATATCGTTAGGTCCATGTAGCACAGACATCGCAATCGAATGGGTGACGTCGTATCCTACTACATAGTCTTCCACAAGATGACGCCTTACTTACCGGGGGTGACGATGGTCGTCCATCCTTGGAGGACAATGGGTATCTGATCTATTTTCTTGAGGCTTGAACCATATGATGGTCCCAACGAATGCGCATGTACAGGCAACTCCAAATATATTCCACGCGAGATAACGACCCAACGGCCAGGGTGCTTGACTATCAGCAAAACGACTCCACAGAACTCCACTGACGAGGGGCGAGAAGATCATTACAAGTGCCGTTATACCCTCTTTCACTCCGTTCAAGGAGCCAAGAGCATGACTGGGCGAATATTTTGTGATCTTGAATCAGTGTGCGCTGTTTGAGAGAATCTGTACCAGGATCAGGGAACAGCTTTCGGCGACAAAGTCCGCCGTGAATTTCACTGTCAACATACTACCAAAGCCAGCCCAAATGATGATGTCGGGGCCCATCAACGATGCCGCTAAGGGTGTGGTGTAGCAGACAATGCAGAGAATCAATAGACTCAAGCGATAGCAAGTGATGCTGCCAAGAGCTCCATCAAGCGGACCGAAGCACGTCGATTGGAATACGATGCTGATTACGAGGGCTGCGCTCGTGGCATATCCAATTTGATCAGGGGTGGCTCCGCGCCCGGTCGGTTCTGCGCTGCTGAAGATATTCAGAAGAAGAAGGAAATATGCTTGACCTGAAAAGGCGAATAGAGCGAACGTTATGATCACGAGTGACGCGTTGTTGAAAACGAAGGCGGAAAGATTGTATTGAGTGGTAGTAGATGGGGTATTCGATTGGTCTGAGGAGGTACGGGTCAGCAAAGGCTCCGTTTCACCGCCGCTGGAAATCGCAGCCGCACATTTCTTGTTCCACCACCGTCTGAACGTTTGCCAAACTGTCGGGTGGCTGGTGGTTCCGTCTTGACCTTGGTGTCCGAGGGGTTCGTGCAGAAATGAGATGATGATAACGAACTCAAGCAGTAATGCCAAGGCCCCAATCAAATTCGGGATGAAAAACATGTCCCGGCGTTAGGCAATTCAGTCAAGGTCTTTACGGATATTCTATCAGAAACTCCGACAGGGCAGGTTTTGTGTTGAGTGGTTTAACCGGGAATACCAAAGTACCTCCCATGACGATCCCGACCACAGCGCCAATGCCGCCGACAACGGGAACGTACCCGAATGGATTTTTTCGAGTATTGGTCGTTGTCGATTCGCCGATGACGGTGTATATCATCCCCGGATTTGCATTGACCAAGGCATAGGATACATGAGCAATAAAAGCCTATCATCAGTTCAAGTTGTTGACCGAATTTCATACCCAGGAGTAGTTTCTGCTTAATCCGAAGAGAAATGTGAGGAACGAGCCGCTAAGGCAGCCAGTCAAGAGGATTGGTTTTCGCCGCGAAGTTTTATCCGACAGCCATCCCCAGAACGGGTTGCTCAGGGTCCGAAAAACGTAGAAGACAGTGCACATGAAGCCAAGATAATAGCCAACGTCCGCCTCGCGGTGTACGATATCAAAACTCCGCACCATGAAGTAAAGGTAGGGGGTGATGGAGCTCGACACGACCCTGGGAATCAGCCACGAAAACGGAGGGGCCCGAGGGAAAGACTGTTCGGTAAAGACGCAGAGATATAGAACTATAAGTTGACGAGATAAAAGCGAGTCCGTGGGCGCAGGAGACCCATCCCTGCTCGCAGAAGACCGATCACGACTATCGTGGATGATTGTGCCTGCAGTCATCATCGATGGATTTGCACAGGATCGGAAGAAGGCATCGCTGATGTTTTAAATGACCCCATTTTGAGACCTTTCTGCACGTGATCTGATCTTTCATGTCGCCCGTTTGCATTCCCACTGTTTTCCAGTATATGCAGTATACCTCACCGATATAGAGATGACCGAGGCCCCGCAAGTGCGTTTAATATGTGTGGGGGGGAGGGGGGGAGGGGGGGGGGGCTGATTGGGCCGTGGCTGGCCCCAGTCATAATTATTTAAGCCACAGGCAAGTGACTACTTCATTACGGTCAAGAGAGATGTTTAGCCAACTATCCACACCCGAGAATAAACCGCTAAGAATCCAGACACCACCACAAAATCCCACCACACCATCAAAACCTCCGGCACAAAACCATCACCACCGGCATGCGCCGCAGTCTCCTCCGCCTCTCACAACAAGCATCGCATCACGCCCACGCAGCCGGCGGCGTGGGTTCTGCGCCCCACATCCATGAGCCGGCTCCCTTTTACAGATACTCTGCGATTGCGCTGGGTGCGACGACGTGGTTTTGGATCCTTTACAAGGCGAAGAATGAGGGTGCTGTGTTACTGGTACGCCCTCATCATCCCGATTGTCATTCCTGTCTTCGTGTCTTTCACGAGTATTCTTGTGTGTTTGTGTTTGTGTTTGTGTTTTTGTAGTTGTGGTTGTGGTTGCCACGGGATGGTGTACGGAGTGGATGGCTGATTTGTAGGGATTGAGACATCCTTGGGATCATCCGGGTCATGGTGGACACGAGGAGGCGGAGGGACATGCAGAAGAGGAGCATTAGAAACTGGTCGAGGGGTGTAGATATGGTAGTTGATGGGATGGCATCGAAGCCGTTGATAAAATGCTGTATGAACAGAAATTGAGAGATTTCAAGACGTGGAATGGATCCTCGGGTGTGAGAATTGAGGTGTGGATGGAGTGTTTTGCTTCGCTTGAGTGCATCCATTGGTGTTTCTTACGAACCTTGCTCCACTCTTGTCTGTTATTCAGTCGGATTTCCAGTCGAACGGATTGGTTAAAGTATTGACGGGTGGGAGAGGTTCGGATACAACCGTGTGAGAGACTTTTGGGCAACTTTAAGCGGACCCACGAACTGAGAGTACGCAGGATAGTCAAACCCCTCCCCTTGTAAGCATCATACGCCGGAATCCCTAATTCAACTATCCCATCTTTTCCCTCCTTGACGGCTTAGCCTGAAGATAAAATTCCCTCCAACCACTTGCAATCGGGGGATCGCCCAATTCACGTCAATCAATCAATCAGCCTGATCCACTCTGGCCACCAAGGCAACCACGCCCTCACCACCGCTGCCTCCTTCCGCGTCGTCTGCCCATGCTACCGAGCTAATACCGCTGTCCACCCTCTCCAACATGTCATCTCCACGGCTGTCCCGCCCCGTCGCCATCTCCGGCGGCTCAAGCTACTCCAAGCTCCCTCGCCGGTCGTCCTCGTCCATCCGCCGTCCACGCCAGGAATCCATCTCCTCGTCCACGATGCCCTACGATCCAGACACATATACCGACGACCTGATCCCCCAGGACGTCATCTTCGATGGCCCCAGCGCGTCATCCGTCCCGACCAGTATCTCGAATTTCGCGCACCGCAGGAGCAGCGTTGCCCTGGATGAAGCACAGCATCAGCGGTTCTTTGCAGAGGAATTTGATAGCGATGCAGAAGATGTGTTGACTGAAATCGATCCCGAGGAAGAAGACCGGCATTCGTTCATGAGTTCCCGGTCCGAGGCGTCGAGTATTGCTGCCGTGTCTGTGCCGGATGTGGAGAGAGGGGACCAGTGGCCTCTTTTACTACGCAGGAAGAGCAGTGACCAGCGCAGCGAGCCCGATGGTCAGGGCGCAGGCAAGGCTACACAGAGGATTTATCTTGTCGATGAAGATATGGTGGTTGTGATGAGTGGATTTAGGACTAGACGGCGCAGGATGTGGTTTTATGGTGTTTTGTGTGTCCTGAGTCTGGGGATGGTTTATTTGATCATGAGGTGGTTGCCTAGATGGCGGCTCAAGGTCCTCGCGGAACCAGTTCCTCTCTCCGAAGCACAATGGGTTGTCGTAGAGGTACTCCCTGTCCTTTACCCTATTAATACCCCCCACCCCCTGCCTTACGTCGTTTATCTTTTCGTTCAAAAGCTAATCCCAGAATCAATACTCCGAACTGAGCACCCACCGCGTCAGAAGCACTAACTACGGCCTTCCACTATCGAGTTGTTTTGCCCCCTCCACCCTCGAAGAAGCAGAAGACGACCCCGTCCTCGAAGAGATCCGCTACCTCGACTACCGCTACGTGCGCTTTGTGTTCCACCCATTGCGGGGCAAGTTCCAGCTGATGAGTAATTGGCGGGATCCCTCGTGGCGGAACTTGAAGGACGTGATGGACGGATTGGAGGGCGATACACGGGATGCCCGAGCGGGCTTGTTTGGCGAGAATGTCATCGACATTGAGGAAAAATCAGTTTTCAAACTGCTCATCGATGAGGTAGTATCCTTTCCATGTCCCCCCAACGTTGTGGTTCGGCTTCTTATTCCGATAGGTCCTCCACCCGTTCTACATCTTCCAAGTCTTCAGTATAATCCTCTGGGCCGCCGACGAATACTACTACTACGCCGCATGTATTTTCCTCATCAGCATCACAAGCGTGACCTCCACGCTGCTGGAAACGCGCTCCACAATGCGCCGTATGCGAGCCATGGCACGGCACATTTGCTCGGTGCGTGTCCTTCGCAATGGATTCTGGCGGACGGTGTCGTCGGCAGATCTCGTCCCGGGGGATATTTATGAGATTTCAGATCCGCATTTGAATATTTTTCCGTGTGATGCGCTGTTGTTGACGGGGGACGCGATTGTAAATGAGAGTATGTTGACGGGGGAGTCGGTGCCCGTGTCAAAGTTGCCATGTACAAGGAATGAGGTCTGCCTCTCCAGAACTCCCCCCCCCCCCCTGTCTTCGTTCTTTGTCTTCCGATACTATATCAAACCCCTTGTGTGAATTTCACTGACAACAGGTCCTCCACCTCCTCAGCTTAACGACAACCATCTCCCCCGAACTAGCAAAACACTTTGTCTTCTCCGGGACAAAAATTGTGCGCGTGCGCCGGGGCCCGGAAAAAGACGCCGGCGTCGCGACGGCAATGGTCGTCCGCACGGGGTTCAATACGACCAAGGGGGCCTTGATACGTAGTATGTTATTCCCCCGACCGAATAAGTTTCGGTTTTATAGGGACAGTTTTCGGTTTATTGGGGTTATGGCTGTGATTGCCATGATGGGGTTTTGTGTTTCGATTGTGAATTTTTTAAAGTTGGGGGTAAGATGCCTTTATGTTGTTTTAACTTCCCACATCTTTATTTTCCTGTATTCTTGTACTTCTTGGACACTTTCAATCCCCCGTCCTTTCACTTTATGTGTTTGCTTTTGTCGGATTTGGACTCGAGTCAAAGTATGGTGTATCTAACGAGTAGATGCACTGGCATTTTATTATTGTTCGAGCACTGGATTTGATTACGATTATTGTTCCGCCAGCGCTTCCGGCGACATTGACGATCGGGACTTCGTTTGCGTTATCCCGGCTACGCAAGAGAGAAATCTTTTGTATCAGTCCGAATAGAGTCAATGTGGCGGGAACCGTCGATGTCATGTGTTTTGATAAGACGGGGACGCTGACGGAGGAAGGTCTTGATGTCCTCGGTGCAAGATCAGTCATTCGGGAGACTAACACGTACCCACCCCAATCCCTGCGCATCCCAAAATCCCCCCAATCACTTTTTATTATTTATTCGTTCTTCGTCTGACAGATAGATTCTCCCCGCTTATCAAAGACCCCTCGAGTCTGTTGCCGGGGGATCTAGGCAAAGACGACGTCTTCTCCCCCGCTGCAATCCTCTACACGATGACAACATGTCACTCCCTCAAACTTGTCTCCGACGAAATCATCGGCGACCCCCTCGACGCGAAAATGTTCGAATTCACTGGCTGGACATTCGAAGAAGGTGGGCGGATCTACGAATTCATACCCGACGCCGAAGACACCAAAGAATCCAACGAGGAAAATCTTGATGAATTGGGATTGTTGGATGGCAAGGACGCGGATACTCCTCTCAGGGGTCATTATATCGCTCGCGATGGGAGTGAACGGAGTGGGATGGCTTGTGTCAGGCCTCCTGGCGTAGTACCTTGGTTTGAGAGGGGGTTAATTTGTAGGCTGAGTTGGAGTTACAGTTGATGAGGGTGTTTGAGTTTGAGAGTTCGAAGAGACGGATGAGCGTTATCGTGAGAAAAAGTGGGACAAAGGATTTACAAGTCTACGTCAAAGGCGCTCCGGAAATTATGACTGATATCTGTCAACAGTCGACTTGTACTTCCCCCCTCCCTCCCCCCTATATGTGATGTGGGAGTAATGTCAGTTCCCTCGGATTATGAGGAGATGTTGGATTTTTACACGCATCACGGATATCGAGTGATTGCCCTGGCATCGAAATCCCTCCCCAACATTTCCTCGAGACGTGCCCAGCGAATGAAACGACAAGAAGCAGAGTCTGAATTAATTTTCCTGGGCTTCATTGTTTTTGAGAATAAATTGAAACCCTCGACTCCAGGTGTATTAGCACAACTACGGGATGCGAGGATTCGTAGAGTCATGTGTACGGGAGATAATATTTTAACAGCCATCAGTGTCGCTAGGGAGTGTGAGTTGGTAAGTAAAGAGGGATATGTCTTTGTTCCGCATTTTAAGGAAGGTATTATTCCCTTACTATGTGGGATGGAATTGACAATTAGGTGATTCGATGACTCAGGATTCAGAGTTGGCGTGGACTTGTGTGCAGGATTCACGGCTTAGTTTGAATCCTCATTCCCTTGTGGTATGAATTTTTATCGCTCGAATTGATGGTAGCCATATCCCGTTCCACAAGATGCTTTGGCGGATTTTCCCACACATAACGCATATGGAGTATTTGACTACTCCCTTGCTGTCTCTGGAGATGTCTTCCGCTGGATAGTCGACTTTGCTCCCCTCGATGTCCTCGAAAGGGTACACTCCATCCCCCTATCCCTAGACCTTTTCTCTTCGGCTGTGTCTAACCTGTACTAGATGTTGATCAAAGGCCAGATTTTCGCCCGAATGTCGCCGGATGAGAAACACGAGCTAGTGGAGAAACTGCAATCCCTCGAATACTGCGTCGGATTCTGCGGCGATGGTGCAAACGATTGTGGCGCCCTCAAAGCCGCAGATGTCGGGGTATCCTTGTCTGAAGCGGAGGCCTCTGTTGCCGCCCCGTTTACCTCGCGAAGTTTCGAAATTAGCTGTGTGGTGCAACTGATAAGGTACATCCGTGCGCTTATAATCCATCCTGTTGAGGGGAGATAAATTAACTTTGTAGGGAGGGACGAGCGGCGCTGGTAACCAGTTTTAGTTGCTTCAAGTATATGGCGTTATATTCCGCGATTCAGTTTACCAGTGTCAGCATACTGTATCGATGGGGATGCAATTTGGGCGATTTCCAGGTATCTCTCGTCTATTTATTTACTAATGATAGTATTTGCTGATAGATTTGTTCCTTATTCTCCCGATTGCGGTGTTCAGTATCGTCCTCCAAGTGTATTCCTAATAAATAGTGGGATGGGCAGGCCCGTATACGAAACTATCGCCGAAACCGCCGCCCTCGAGTCTTGTGTCTAAATCAGTTATAACATCGCTCATTGGACACATTATCATTTTTGCTATGGTGCAGATGTTCTTGGTGTTCCTCGTCACAGACCAGAGTTGGTATGACTTCTTCTCTTGATGTGGTTGATGTTAGGTACATTCCGCCGATTGTGGATCCGGATGATCCTGAAATTCGTAATTCGGATAATACAGTGCTGTTCCTTATGTCGTGTTATCAATACATCATGATCGCCATCATTCTCAGCGTCGGTCCACCTTACCGTCAGCCCATGGTTCAGAACGGTACTTCCCATCTTCCTCCTTCAATTGGTTGTGGCGGGTATCTGACATTAGTCCCATTCATGGTGACGATCACGGTGGCGGTGATATTCACATCAATAACAATCCTATTCCCGCCATCCTGGCTGGCTTCAGTGTTACAACTAACAGACATGACAGTCCGGTTCGGATTCCTTTTGATAGCCCTTGGAGTGGGAAATTTCGTAATTAGTTGGATTTCAGAGAAGTTCATTTTCGTGCAAGTGAGGGAGTTATTAGATAGATTTTCTGCGTGGAGAAGGAAGGGAAAGAGAGGTTCAAAGGGCGGTAAAGCTAAGCGATATCAGGTTGTTGAGGAGTCAATGTAGAGTAATAAATAGAATTATCAATGTTATCATTGAATAAAAAAAAAACTGTCTCACAAATTGGGAGTTTATTTCCCCTCGAATGTCGGAGGGAATTAATAACCTCGATCATATTCCTGAGGATCTTCCTCATAACGACGAGAAGAACTGTCCTCGTTCTGATCGTTAGCAAGGCGGGGGATAGGGGGGTACATCTCGCACATTCAAGTTAGAAAAGGATTCTTGGACGGATGTCTCTTCATACCCTCCACGACCAGATTGATAAGATGAGGTGTTATACGAGCCTTGTTGGTACGTACTTCCACTTTGTCCGTAACCGCTGGAAAATCCCTCTCCCCTTTGTGAATAGGGGGGAGTCGCACGATAACTCTCGTCTAAAATTAGCTATGAAGAACCGTTCTGAAAACCTTCACGTTCTTGACGTTGAGCGTAAGGGGTCCTTTGCGGTGCGTATTCCTCACGTTGACCATAGGAATCTTCATCCGGCTGACGCGAGGAAGTATAGGATTGAGTTTGGTTGTAAGATCCAGAATCACGTTGACGAGATCCATAGGCTTCGCGTTGACCGTACCCACGATGTTCCTCATCTTCGTCCTCGTGCTTCTTGTGATGTTTTTCTTGGCGATGAGATGGTTGTCGATATTCCTCGTGCTCTTCCGATCTCCCATACCCAGTCTGTTCTCGGACGTAGCCTCCAGAATCACGCTGAGGAGAGGAAGTGTAAGAAGACTGAGTTTGGCCGTAAGATCCAGAATTACGTTGATGAGATCCGTAGGCTTCACGTTGGCGGTACCCACTCTGTTCCTCTTCCTCGTCATCGTGTTTCTTATGATGTTTTTTCTGGTGATGAGAAGGTTGTTGATATTTCTTGTGCTCATCAGATTGACCGTAGTAACTCTCGGCTTCGGGATTATCGTAAACCCCCTGCTGGGAATAAGACTCAATTCTCTGTTCGGAGCGTCGTTCTGTCGTTTGCCGATCATATCCTCCTGACGAACCATGAGATTCACTGTACGAGGACTGTTGATAGGAGGCGTCCTGAGCTTCCCTCGATCCAGGGAAGAAACTGGTAGGATCTTGAAATCCCAGAGCCTGCGCTCCCTGCGAAAGATTAATCCCCCCAATGGAAAACCCGCCGCCCATTCCACCAGTATTATACCCTCCCTGAGTAGCGGGCGGCGGGCCATGAGAATGTCCCCCAGGTATCTTCTGTTCAATTTGTCTTTTCTCATCATCGTGATGTTTCCCCTGTCTGACACCTTCTTTCGTCAATCCCTGGAGGATCCGTTCCTTTTTGTCCCCAGGGAGAGTATCGATCCATTTTTTGACGGTTGCGAACATGTCCATGTGGAGTCTGGAGGAGCGGTTCAGAAGGGCCGGGTGGCAGAAACATTCGATTATACTGTCGATTGCGCGGTGGGGGTCGATGTTGCGGTCGGACCAGGCGGTGACGACTTGGGTTACTGCGTGGCGGACTATGACTTTTGCGAGTTGGCCGGCGGGGTCGTTCAAGTAGCAACTATCCCCCAGTCAGCGGATGCGCAATGGGAATAGGAGAGGTGGGAAATTCGTCACCGAGGAGATTGCACCAGATGGGATTTCCCCCATCAGATGAGGGAAGGACAAAGGCTGGGGGAAGTTTGTACCTGAAATGGTCTTTGGAAAGCATTGAGTGGGTCGGATCCGATGAGTTGGGATCATTCCAGACGAGGTATTGGTTT
>Ga0302325_10033594_pt1 | contig 10509 bp, 2 predicted proteins | sample Palsa_T0_2_FD_201948 | JGI IMG/M metagenome (GOLD analysis project Ga0302325, IMG submission 201948) | Peat permafrost microbial communities from Stordalen Mire near Abisko, Sweden - Palsa_T0_2 | ecosystem: Environmental > Terrestrial > Soil > Palsa > Peat permafrost | place: Sweden: Abisko...
CCTTTAATCTTTAAAAGGCAATTATTTCGCATTTTAATACCGAATTAACCTTCTATAAATTTACAAAGCAATATACAATTTACAACTAATCCTTAAAGGCAATTAAGGAACGCAAGTCACGTGTACACAAGCCTTATACAGATGCAAATAAGACAAACACCCTTACAACTACACTTGCAATTACGACTGCAACTGCAACCACGACTACCCTTCGTATAAATACCTTCCCGAATACAAATACTCTCCTAAAGCCTATATACTAAAATCCTTTGCGCTAGCAATTAAGCAATATAAGCAAGTGTTTTATTTACCGGGAATCGGGTTATAGGATAAATAATTGTCTAAAGCGTACAAATATTAAAGTTATCGAGCAGTCGAAAGAAGTTTTAAAGTTGTCGGAAAACGACAACCCTTAAAAGAAGTCTTTACTCTAAAGTTGTATAATATCGATAATTTATGCGAAGTGGACCTTAGTTAATTGCTTAAGGGGGATTCCTTTACCTTTCCTTATACGATTAATAGCAATAGACTAAAAATAAAGACACGTACACTTATTAATATTAAAGCAAACGGATATGCATTTATTAATACCGATTTTATAGCTATAGCTACCCGATTCTTTAATATGAAAGTATAACGACTACTTGTAGTATGCAATGTACAAGGATTTAATAGCAAGATAATATAACTTATTACCGATTATGTCGAATTAATAATACTTATTAATAAAAGACAATTAAAGGTATATATGCTAGTTGTAAAGCTAAGGGGCTAAGATATGATATTAAGACGCAAATGGGCTACAAAAACAAGAGTCCTAATTAATTGCAAAAACCGGCAATTAATATAGCTAGAAGATTACCTTAAAGATAAGGGCTAAAACTATATACTAGCAACTGCTAAGAAGAACTTATTGCTATAACCCCTGAACCCTATATATTAAAAGGATGCTAATTGCTATATAAAGCTAATAGCTAAAGATACCTAAAAGCTAATAGCTATCTTAAAGCTTAAAAATCGAGCCCGAATAGCTACCTTTTAAAGGACTAATTAAGAATAACGATATAAGGATATATATAACAATTTACAAGGCCGAACTAATAAGCTTAAGCTACGCAAGTAACCCACGATCGGGAAGCCCGAAAGGACAATTGACATATGCGAGATTAGCTACTTAGCATTTTATATAAACTTCAAGTACTCTAAAAACACCCTATTCTTATTATCTTTATACGAATTAGACTATAAGCTCGAGGACCGAAAACGAGGACAAGAATCGAAAGCAAAAGAGCCGGATCTTATAAATTAATAACCTTATAAATCCGAATTGCAATAGTTATAACGGATATTACTAAAGGAACTTAAGGAATTTGCGGATATATTCTCAAAGATAGTATCGAATAAACTGCTACTATACTAGCTATACGATTACAAGATTTAGCTAAAGGATCCGGATACTAGTAAAATAGGCTATTCTCCTTTACGCTAATAGTTTACACAAGAACTCGAAGAAATGAAGAGATTTTTAGAGGAGAACTTATATCGAGGATTTATCGAAGCTAGCTAATTGCTATTTGCATCTCCGGTACTATTTGTTAAAAAGGCTAATAGTTCCTTATAGTTTTATGTCGATTTTCGAAGATTAAATAACTTTACTTGTAAGGATCGATACCCGTTGCCGCTTATTAATAAGACTATTGCACGATTAGCTAAAGCAAAGATTTATATAAAGTTAAATATTCGATAAGCATTTTACCGGATATAAATAAACCTTAATTTAGAGGAATTTACTATATTTCGGACTTATTACGGGTCTTATAAGTGCAAAGTTTTATAGGAAGGTTTAATTAATAGACTTGTTATATATTAACGATATATAAACGATATTCTTTTCGATTACTTAAACGATTTTTGTATTATATACTTAGATAATATTATTATTTACTCCGAGGACCCTTTAAAACACAAATGCCATATATAAAAAGTACTTGAATAGCTTTATAAAGCAAGATTACAAGTCGATATTAAGAAATCGGAATTTAATATTACTTGTACAAAGTTTTTAAGTTTTATTATTTTAACAAATAATATTAAAGTAAACCCGGAAAAGGTTATTATAATAAAAAATTAAAAGGAACTAATTATAGTTAAAAGAATATAGTCATTTCTAGGGTTTTATAACTTTTATTAGCAATTTATTATAAATTACAGGCAAATTGTAAAGGCCTTAAATGAACTTACCCGCAAAGGGGCCGTATACTTATAAACAACGAGCTACTAGTCTATATTCAACTAATTAAAGCTAGCTATGCTTATAGCACCGATTTTACGATATTACTAAGCCGATTTACTTATTATAGTAAAGATAAATGCCTCGAATAGAGTTGTAATAAGCGTATTATCTTAATAAGACCCGCAAAGCAAGCTATAGCACCTTATAGCTTATTTCTTAAAGACTATACAACTAGCTTAGCTTAATTATAACATTTATAATAAAGAAATATTAGCTATTATCTTAGTATTCGAGTAATAGCGAGCTAAATTAAAAGGAATACAAATAAACGACCCCTTTTTAGTTTATTTAAATTATAAAGCACTTAAATACTTTATAACGACAAAGAAGCTATTAGCAAGGCAGGCCCGTTAAGTAAAATATCTCTCTCGATTCTATTTTAAGCTTATATACCGGGTAAAGAAGTCGAATAAATAAGTAAATGCTTTAAGCAAAAAGCATAAGGATATAAAAGAGCAAAGCAAAGTTATAAAAGAATATAAGACCCAAGTTTTGCTCCCTCGAACGAAAATCGATTTTGCAATTATATAAGACTTGCAATTAGCACTTATAAAGCCGGAAGAACTAAAACTTATAATAGACTTTACCCTTTAATTATATAATAGCATTTAGCTACTCGACAAGATCCTAATCGCTAACTGAACCTCCCCCAAATTAGAAGAGCTCCGTATAAAAGCAAAATTCGAGCAAGAAAAGACATAAACATTAAAAGACGGCTTACTATTATAATATAAGAAGTTATATATACTTAATAGTATACTTATAAATGAAATGCTATTGCATATAGCAATTATATATAAGGCATATAACTAACCCCTTTTAAGATACCCGGGGCAAATAAAGCTACAATTTCTGCTTTAATAGCGTTACTATTAGCTAAAATAGAGCAAGGATGTTAACTAATACCGAGCTAATTGCTATACTTGCTACCGCTTGCATATTTTTAAGGATAAGAAACTAGGGTTCTTGCACCCTTTGCTTGTTCCGGATCAGCCTTAATAGCATATTATAGTCAATTTCAAGAAATGTCTTAAAAGCAAAGCTAGCTATAATATAGTAGCTATATTTGTAGATTGACTAGGAAAACGTCTAATTACAATACTTGTATAAGACACGATTATAGCACAAGAACTAGCTCTATTATTCTTATTGCACGTGGTATAGCATGTTAGCATTTTAAAGACGATTATATCCGATTAGGGCCTTTAATTTATATTAGACTTTTAAAACGAGTTTTGCAAACGGATTAGAGTAAAACTTAAGTTGTCAACCGCGAATTACCCGCAAATAAATAAATAAACGGAAATCGTGAACTAATACTTCGATTAGCAATTGCGCCCTTATATTAATTATTATTAGGATAACTAGGACAAATGGGTGTTTATTATAAATTACTAACAAGCTGCCCTTTAATATGAAATTACGGGCTAATCCCCGTTCTTTATTAAGAAGGGCTATAAGCCGCGTATATTATTCGATTAGGATACGCTTATTAAATTAAAGTCGGGTATACTTAAGGAAAAACTAAATTACACGGAGGCTAAGGCCCTAGTAAAGCGATTGCACGAATCTTAGAGTGTTGCCTAAGGGAATATAGTACGATTATAAGAATAATATGCAAAACAAGCAAACAAGTACTATTGTGTAGTAAATTTTGGAGTAGGGGATAAAGTCTAGGTTATAGTAAAGCATTAGAAAAACGATCGACCGAGCTATAAATTAGCATAGCAAATAGATGGCTTATACGAGATTTTAGAGCAAATCGGGCACTCCTTTAAGCTTAAGCTGCCGGAATCGATTAAGGTGCACCCGGTATTTTATGCTAAAAAGCTACGCAAGGACCCTAGAAACTTATTACTTAGCTAAACTAATCCGGAATACGATTTAATAGAAGTGCAAGAAAGCGAGGAAGAGTACGAGGTATAAGAGGTATTAGCAATAAAGCTTCTTTGTAGTAAATTGCGGTATCGGGTAAACTAGAAGGGCTAAGATCCTAATCTTAATTAGTATCTTGCTTCTTTATTAAGCAATAGCCCTATTACTTTGCAGGAATTCTATTATGCGTACCTTAATTGACCGGGCCTCCCAAGGAACTTAGCATATTAGCTAAAATGCGCATAAAAGGATAAGTTTCTTGATGCTAAGGTAAATGATAATTTAGAAGGGTTAAAGCTTAAAAGTTAAGGCTGCCTTAGGAGAGGGAATTCCCCCTTTAAGGGCGGCTTGACAAACGAGGTAGCACGTTATGTGACTCGGCAAAAGAAAAGGAATTGTAGCTATTCTAGAACAAATCGGGAAGAAACTACGAAATCGATAGTACAATTATACAATTACGGAATACGAAGCTCGAGGACGAGCTTTCTCGAAAGGGGGGAGTAATGTTACAGTTTTGGCATTCTATTCTATGTCACGTGGTCACGTGTACTAGCGCGGCTAGCAAAGGCGGTGTGGAGCGGCAGAACTCGAGTATTTGTACGAACCGATCCTTTGTAAATAACCTCTTCTTTCCTTAGCTTTGAATAGTCGTAATTAGGACTATTCAACCAACGCTCGTTCCCGGGCTATGAATCTGGCGCTCGTGACACGTTTATAAGTTCTAATTATATAAAACTTTTTATACTTATTTAAAATTACTATAAGTCAAATATATTAAAGTCTTAAATACTTATAATTAGTAAATTATAAGTGAGATAAGACTAAATCTATCAAAATCTTATATAATTTTTATATTAATATTAATATATTATTAATATAATAATACAAGTAACTTATATTATATTATTAAAATTTATTAGCTCTTAATATGAAATCTTTAAACCAAATGTTAATAACTATATTATATAAAAAGTTATAAGTGTTAAAACTTCTTTAAAGTCAATGTCATGTGACGAACACTTAACCGACCTGATTGTACCTGCTAAGTGTTTCTAATTTGCATCTTGGGCTCTTGCTCTTATTCCATTCCAGTCTTAGGGCACGATATCTTAGTTAGGGTTAAAGGTACTACGCCTTTTGTAATATTTTAATATTCAATTATAAGAAGGAAATCGGTACGATTAGACAGGATAATATATTTGGAAATCGAGATTTTCACCCTTTTATTATATATAGGCTTTAGTTCCTTATTATAATAGGGAACAATCACTAAATAGGATTTTTATGTTTATTTTTAAACGCTAAGATTAAAAGTCAGCTTTTAATTTTAGCTAAACCCTTTTTATTAATTATAGGGCGAAAGATTAATATACCACGATTTTTGAATAAAAAGATTTTAATAACATAGATAAGAATAATGTGGCGGGGCGCCAAGGAGACTGCTGAATTCTGTTGATTTTGGAGGTTTTCAGCTAGTGCTACACGTGACTGGAATGGAGGTATAATTTCTAGGTTTCTATAGCTAGACACGCTTCACTCCTGATCATCAATACATCTTCTACAACACTTAATAATCCGTACATTCGTTGCTTGTTTTGCGTTCTGCTTTTGCTTTATGATTACACTTGGTTCTTTGCATGCTTTAGTTGTTTCTTTTGTTATTGCTTTATATCTACATATGCGTTTGTTTGTTACTTGCTTGGTATCCGAGAGACGTTCTTGTAGGGTCTTTTCTTCTAGCTAAGGTTCGCCCCCCAACAATAGTAACCCCGCACCTCGTCGGCGCTCTTAACTATAACTATTTATTTGCATCTTGTCGCCACTACTACTCTTAATTACAAAGCTTTTTGCATATTGTAGAAAGGTGCCCTAGCTATTTACATATAATTTATAATATTAATAATAACCTTATTTTTATTCTCTAGATTTAAGTAAGCTACTGTATTCCACGGGCAATCCTTGTTATTATACTTATACCGGGCGCGTTTCTTGTCTTTGTATAATACTTTAATGCTAAATTTGTCCTATATAGATATATTATAATTTATAAACTCCTTTAAGAAAATCGTCAAATAAAAGGAAGTGTTGCGTGGCCATATCATATGACCTCGCTTAGCTAGATTATAGATCACCTTTTAGCGATATAGAATAAATTATCCTTTACTATAACTAATGCATTTGCAATAATAGTAGCAATGATGCTATTCTATTTGTTAAAGGCTTTATAATCGCCCGAGACACGATTATAGTCGACCTCCCGCTTGTCGACATCGCAAATCCGCCGTCGCACAAAGCCTTAATGCTAGTGCAATACGACCTTGCGACTATCGATCTCGCTTATTAGCTTTATACAGACTTGGCCATGGGTACGGGTAAAACCATTGGGTACCATTTTTTTTTGCCCTAGGTACCATCCAGAGCAATTTTTGCTAAGTAGGGTATTATCTATTAAAAATTTGAATAGAAATAGTATTACCTAGCTTATTTTAGAGTAAGGTTTAAGGGTAAAGTGTAAATTATTTTAGCAAAACTTATACAATTTTACTACCATCTTTACTAATAATAATCTTATCCTTATTATTATTAAAATTAAGCATCCCCTAGCTTTTTAAAAAAAGCATATAGCGCACGTTCTCACTTAATATTTGTGTCTGCTTCTTTAATATCAAATTGCTAGCTATACTAAATACTCTTTTAGAAGGAGCAAAGGCAACAAGAATCGTATAATAACCGCGCGCCCTTAAGCGAACACTACCTAAGAAGTCTAAAGCTTGTTAATTGTGTCGAGGCATATTTAATTGCAATAAAGTATACAATTAATAAGGAAAAAGTATATTATTTTATAGTGTTTTAAAATCGAGTTCTAATATACGCTTAAATAAAGCTCTTTAATTGGTCTACTATAGTCATATGACTAACTATCCGGGTAAACTATCCATCTAGACAAAAACTTAAGTATCCATCTACCCTAATTTATCCTAGGTAGGGTACCATCTATTAAAAGCTATAAGTACGTCCATTTTTACCCATGGCCAAGTCTAGCTTTATAACGTCATCGTCAAAAACATTAAGCTCGCCGATTTTATCGGACCTTAAACTCGCATTGCAATCGGAAATATCCTTTACAATTATCCGGTATAAGAGGTTATACTATAATTAAAGTCAAGTTGCGTAAGCTAAACCCGAACCCTAATTAAGCGCAAACTATTCCCTTTAACCTAGCTAGCTAGCAAACATTCGTTTAACGCAGCACTTCGGAAATTTATTAGTAAGACGTAAGACTTAATAAGTTTATTAAGCAATACAACTAAACTATTTCTAACGCCTCGAATTACTCTAAAAAGTAATATAATAAAAGAGTTAAGTAAAGGGAACGCGCTTTCTATATCGGGAACCGAAGTTAGTAATAACAATAATATGCCCGGCAATAATAAAGCGCCCGCGAGCTAAAACCTTTAACTAGCTATCTCCTTAAAACTCCGTTAAGAACTTATAACCTTAATCGTATAAGCTATAAATTAGCAGTCGCTTAAATAATGTAAAGAGGACGTAAATAAGCGAGATAAGGACTATATAAATATAAAGTAGCGCTTATTAGATATTAGTTTCTTCGATTTAAAGCTTAACAAATCATATAATATAAGCGATATAGCTATAATAAGAATAAACACTTATTAAAGAAACGTTTTTATATTTGTAGACCAAGTCCGAGATAATAGCGTAAAAGAACGGGCCTTAGTCGTTTAGCAAAATCTTTCTTTATATCTTTAAAGTAAAGCATTGTCTTAGTATATAAATAAGCTAAATAACTTATAAAGAGCTAGCTTTAAGTTCTTATAAAATAGGGTTAAAGCTTAATGCGAAACCTTAATAAAACGATTTAAGGACGCTCCGAATAAAGCTTTATAAAAGATCTAGCAAGAGATATACTTTAAAAAGGACGCACGAGGCAGACGAGACGTTTAATTATATGTTTTTTATAGTTATAAGATATGCGAAAGCTACCGAGTTTACTTTTACCCTTTAATAGCTTTTATAAGCTTATAACAATTTAAACCCTAAGTTATGCATTTATATTACACGACCGAATATGCTAATAACTTTATCAAGCTTTATAAAGGAGGTTATTATAAAGGTAAAATCTTAAAAGGATATATTAAAGCGTTTTTTACGCTTCTTTATCGATAAGGCAAATAGATAAATCTTATTGCGTTAAGATAAGAAGAGAGGTAATTAAAATTTTAGTATTATAGCAAGAAACGAGGTTTACTAATACCTTATAGCCCGACTTAACTTTAAGCCGAACTATAAACCCTTTATTCTTTATATAAATTTTCGACTTTAATATCCCTTTTCCTCTTAATTTTAGCCTTATAAGTAACAAGCTAATAAACGATTTAACACGAAGCCCGCGCTACTAGTTCTTAGACTTAAACTAGCGCTAATAGCAAGCTTCGCTTAAGTATAAGGAAAACTAGACGACAAAAAGAGAATTCGCTTCGAATTTAGCTTTTATAATAACAACTTTAACCCCTAATAAAATAATAGTAAATTCTATTAATATAAGAGATATAATAGCGCTAACTTTTTAAAGGAAGACTATTATAATATTCCCGAGGAGTATAGCAATTAATACGACTAATAATTAGAAAAGAAAGGATATTATATAAGCGAAGAGGCAAGTCTTTTGCTAAAGGATAAAGAGCCCGAAGATAATAAATAGTTGGCATTATCGGTCTAGTCCCGGAAGGAACTTAATTGTTAGAAGTGCTATTAAGTATTCCCCTTGCAAATATAGCTTTTTAAGCATATATATGCGAATATATACGAGATAGTGGCAAATATAAATACAATTTACTAAGCTTAAGTAATAGTTTACCCAAGTAACTAGTCAGCGTTCTTTGCTTATTAAAAGTTAAGTAACGTTTACCACATAACTTTACTGTTCCTTATATTTATCGATAAGATTATTAATACTTTACCGAGCGGACTTAAAAGAATTTTTATTTTTAAATATATATATGCTACTTTCGAAGTTCGGTTTATTAAAGATAGCGATTTATAAAGGATTTGCGTAAATATAAGATGCTCTCGACTACTTATAAATCGCAAATAAATCTTAAAGCATAAAACCGTTACTATTAACTCGATATAATCGATAATAGTAAAGGGAGTAAGATTAAGACTAAAATTAGAAGGATTAGCCACGTTTAACTTGTATATATTAAGCAAAGTCGGCGGTTAAGATGCACTTATTAAGGTTACTGTTAAAGCATAAGTAATAAAGCGCTTTAAACCCCGCTTTCTTTTAAGTAATAAATTCTTGCACTTATATAATATAGTTATTAATATAAATATTAACAAGATTACTATTAACGCGTGTTAAGGTCTTATTGCCCTAATAGGCGTTTATCGCAAAGGTGATTGCGTAAGCTAGAAGGTCTTAGCTATAAAGTTAATAACTATTCTTTTAAAGACTATTATAGTAATATTAGCGATATGCGCTTTATTCTTAAAAGGGCGCAATTACATTTTCGAGGGTTCTTTTACTAGTGCGCATAACGCAATTACGGATTACGCTAATTTTGTAGCTATTATTAACTTCTTTAATAGACTTAAAAAGGTTCTTGCAAAGGTTAAGCTAAGCATAATTACCGAATATAAAGAAAATAGCTATTATCAAGTAAAGGAGCTAAAGCTAAAACTTGTAGCAACTACTAATAATAATTAAACCGAGTCTTAGCTAAAGGAATTTGATAATATTACTCCGACAATTAGCATCTTTAAACTATTAAATATTCCCGAGATTATTGCAAAAAATAGAGTTTATATTTGTAACCTTAAGCTTAACTTAGCAAATAAGATTTATAATATAGTTCTCGAGCTTGCTATATACTAAGAAGAGAAAGGCCTTATAAATATGCTTAAAGAAGAAATAATGTTTATCTTACTTGTCGATAGATAATAAAATTATAAGATCTTTATTAAAGTTTATTTAGTTAGCATTAAAGATAAAGAAGTTATCGATAAAGTATTCGATAGCCTTTATATAAAAGATGTTATAAGTTACGCTATAAACCTTACTTTATTTAAATGTGCTATATTTGTAGTTTATTATATAATAAACGGGAAGCTAATTAGCTATCTTATTATAAATTTACGACCCTTTAACCGATTAGCGATCTTAAATGCTTATCTTATATTATTATAATCGGAAGTTATCGAAGTATTACGCAAAATAGCTTATATTTTTGTAATTGATAAGTTTGTATTCTTTTACTAGTTTCTTGTAAAGCTTAAATATCGCAAGCAGTTTATTATTATTAGCTATTGCAATTAAG
>Ga0302325_10033595_pt1 | contig 10508 bp, 12 predicted proteins | sample Palsa_T0_2_FD_201948 | JGI IMG/M metagenome (GOLD analysis project Ga0302325, IMG submission 201948) | Peat permafrost microbial communities from Stordalen Mire near Abisko, Sweden - Palsa_T0_2 | ecosystem: Environmental > Terrestrial > Soil > Palsa > Peat permafrost | place: Sweden: Abisko...
CACCAACCGCGCGCCACCCCTCCCCGTCGGCACCATGCCGAAACTGACGAGCACCGCCACCCCCGACGGTGCCGAACCTCAACGACGCAAACCGCTCCGTGGTGCCGAACTCAAGCGCCGCTCAACAATCTGTCCCGCAGATCATAAGGGACGCGATCCGCAAGTCATAAGAACCGCGATCCGCAGATCGTAAGCGCAGAGGATGCCGTCCAATCAAGTAGAGACCCGAACACAAACCCTGTCGGCGCCGGCCGACTGCTGAGCGCACGGGTCGGCCTGGCCCGTCGGTTGATCGTTGGTGGCTGCTTCGGCCATCCAGGTCGGAAGGGCAGACGTGTTGTCGCGGACGTGTCCGCGTTGGCGACAACGCGGCAGCTGGGCGGCGCCTGCGTTCCGGGCGTGACCCGGGCATTGGCGCGCACGCGTTGCGTTGTTCGGTGTCTGCGGAGAGGATGTGATCGTGAGGGCTGGTGGGTGGATCTTCTCGAGGGGTCCTCTGGCTACGGTGCTGGCGGCGGGGTTGCTGAGAAGCGCTGGTGGCTGGGGGTTCGCGGTAGCGGTTGCGGTGAGCGCGTTCGATCGAGCAGGTGCGACTGCTGTTGGTGTGATGGCTGCCGCTCGGTTGTTCCCGGCGATGGTGGCTGCTTCGTTCGTTGGCGGGATCGTGGATCGTGGTGATCGGGGTCGTGTGGTGAGCGTGGCCTGCGCGCTGCAGGCGCTCTGTCTGGGGGGTGCGGCCGCGCTTGTGCTGGGGGGTGGGTCATTGCCGGCGATCGCTGCGCTGACGGCGGTTGGCAGTGTCACAGCGGCCGCGCCACGTCCGGCGCTGCAGGCGTTGATGCCGGCGCTGGCCAACAGCCCTGAGGAGCTGACGCGGGCGACAGCGTTGTGGAGTGCGGGAGACAATGGTGGCTTCTTACTTGGCGGCGGGGCTGGAGGTATCGCGATCGCTGCGGTCGGGCCGGGTGCCGTGGCGGCGGGCTCCGCGGCGTGTGTGGCCGTCGCGGGCCTGCTGGCTGTGCGTCTACCGGTGGTGACTGCGACCGAGCTCGACGAGGAGCATGGGCAGGGCGCTCTGGCCGGGGCGCTGGCGGGTGTGCGCACGCTCGCGCGTACGCCGTTGTTGCGTGCTCCGTTTGTCCTGTTCGTCGGGCTGCTGTTGCTGGAGGGCACGACCGATGTCCAGTTTGTCGCGCTGGCGATCACTCGGCTGCGGATGGGGAACGGCGGGCCGGGCGCCCTGTTCGCGGTGTTGGGTGCCGGCGGCGCGCTTGGTGGGATCATGGTCCTCTGGTTCGTGCGCCGGCGGGGGTACGGGCTCGCGCTGGGGGTCGGCGCGCTTGCGTTTGGCTGTTCTGTCGCGGTCGCCGGGCTTGACGGCAGCGTGCTCGCGCTGGTGGCGATGATTCCGGCGGGGATCGGGTTCGCGCTTGTGGAGACCGGGGTGATGGCGCTCGTTCCCAGGCTGGCCGACGACGCGATCGTCGGACGGGTGTACGCGCTCTCGGAGATGATCTATACGGGCGCCGCGGGCGCTGGGGCGTTGGTCGCCCCAGCGCTGATCGCCAGGCTCGGCCTTCTCGGCAGCCTGGTCGCGGTCGGCTGCGCGATGGCGGTCATGACGGCGCTGCTGCTGCCCGCGCTCGCGCGCGTCGACGCCGGCCAGGAGCAGGCCGCCCGAGTCCGCGAGTTGCTCCGAGGCCTCGCGTTCCTCGCCCCGCTGCAGCTGCCGCGACTCGAGCGGCTCGTCCAGGAGGCACAGCCAACGCGGGTAGCGGCCGGCAGTGTGATCCTCCGCGCTGGCGAGCCCGGCGATACCTTCTTCGCCCTCGAGCGCGGGGAGGTGGAGATCGTCGAGTACCGACGGCGACAGGGTCCCGGCACCGGATTCGGAGAGATCGCCCTGCTGCGCGACGTGCCGCGCACCGCCACCGTCCGCGCGGTAACCGATGCTGAGCTGTGGACGATCACGCGACGGTCATTCGTCGCTGCTGTGACCGCACACGGCGATGCGACCGCGCTGGCCGACGCGATCGTGACCGAACACCTCCAGCGCCCCGTTCCGGCGATCGACTGAGACCCATCGCGCACCGCACAACGTCGCCCCACGCCCGCGGCTCTCCCGCCTTGGCCGAGCTGTCGCGGACGACGGGGTGGCCATCGCATCTCCCTGCGAGCCCGCCGCGCTCTACGATGCGCATCGGCGACAGATCACCGGTCGCGCTCAGCAGCCGGTCGCGCGGGTGAGGGCCCGGCAGATGGCTTCCATGCGGGCTGACTAGTACCTTACCATCAGCGCTTACACAGATCCTGTGACGATCCCCGGCCAAGCGTGAACACCGCTGCTCTGATCGAGACCGGGGAGCGGGTACAGACGCGCCTTCTGGAGCCCTACGCGTGAGCTGGGCTCGGTTCCCGGACCGTTCGGCGGGTGATCGTGATGCCGCCGCCCGGCTCAAAACGACCGTATAGCACGGCGGCGTCGAGGTCGACCTCGCACGGCCATTGGATCGTGCGCGTGTCCGGATTGACGTGCACCTGCTCGAAAACCGCGCGGTCATCGCGGATCGCCGAGAACACGCCCCCGCGCCCCACGATCTCTGCGATGTCGACGTCTTTGACCGCACCATCGGAGAACGTGATTCTCAGCCAGTAGCCCTCGAGCGGCGCGACGGCATCGATCTTGATCAACTCGCTCATCTCAGGGGCTGCACCGGTTCGGTCGGCTGGCCAGCGCTTGCACGATCCCAGTTTGCCACCAGCTCGGTTCGGTGCTCATCAAGCCAGTCGTGCACGAGCCGAAGCGCCCGCCCCGGCAGGAAACCGGCGAACACCTCGCCGGTCTCGATCACGATCAGCGCCTCATCGCCGGAATACCGCGCGTGGAAATGCGGCGGCGGATGATCGACGAAGTACATCTCGATCACGATCCCGTAGAACTCGCTGATCCTGGGCACACCCCGATCGTGTCGAAGCTCCCGGACGCGGCCGCCGCTCCCGAACGCCGGCTGCCGGAAAGATCGAGGAGGAGAAGCCGGGAAGCATCCCGGGCAACCTCGTTTCACGCGGCAGCGGCCGAGCCTAAGCGGTACGGCAGGCGGGTCGGGCTCGTGTTCATTGTTTGCATGAAGGCATCGAACGCGGTCGAGCTGTAGGTCGGCGAGAGCGAAAGCTGCTGGTGCGGGCATGCGCCGAATATGTCGTACGTCCCACGTCTGTCGGGGGTGGTTACCGAGAACCTTCCGCCACGGTGGGGAAGGCTGAACGTGAGCCGCACCGGGCCCTTGCAACCTTTGGTGGCGACAGAGGGCTCGGGGTCCTGGATCTCCGCATAGGCTTGCGCGTCCGGCTTCAGCACAAACGTCTTCGGGTTCCCGCCAAAGCCACCGGGGTCAGCCTTGAACGTGACCGGGATCCGCACGCCATTCGTCGCCCGCACGCTCAACAAAGTCAGTGTGCTCCCGGTCAGGCAGGACGAGTCGCTGTGGTTACGCAGCTCCAAGAACCAATAGGCGCTCTGCCCCTGTAGCTGAATGGTGTGGGGCCCCGTGACATTCGAGAGCGACAACTGCCTGGCGCTACACCACGGCATATGGATGCCCCTACCGGCGTCCGCGCTCGCCTGCCCAGCCACGAACGTCGCAGACTCCAGACAGAGCGAGAGGCCTGCGACGCCCACGAGGATCAACGAAACGATTCTCCTCATCAGTCAAACTGTATGCTAACGCAGTCGATCCTCCGACCGGCCGGAGCGAGTTGTCGCTTCGATCAAGATGGGAGAGGCGACTCCAGGCGCGTCGTCTCAAGACCGGCGCGCTCGTGCGGGTGGGACTGTCCCGTGGGTGTCGTGCCGGGAGGACGTTGCCGTCGCCCACGGGTGCCTGCCTACTGGAGGGTCCGGTCGCGTCTCGCTTGTATCTTCCAGAGGGCCACGAGGGCGGCGACGAGGACAAGGAAGCTAACCGCAAACACGGGCCAGGCGCCCACGCCTCCGAGCATCGTCGGAACCATCACCGCGGCTGTGAGCATGCACACCGCCACGGCCAGCAAGATCGCGAGCACGAAGACTCTCGCAGGGGTGTCGGGCGCGCCCGGCGGCATGCTTGGGACCCTAGCGCGGACGGTCAACCACGCCAACTGCAGCGACGGCGACCAGGCGGTCTCGGACGCGGGTTCCGCTTGGATCGAGCAGCATCAGCACGGCTCACTGAGAACCCCGCATGCCAATCGGGCTTCCGGATCGACGAACCGTGGGAGCCGTTCGGGTCCTCAGGTCGTGACGCGAAACGCGGCGGAAACTTCGAATACCGGCGGGCCACCACCTCGCCAGCCCCAACCCAAGCCCTCCCGCCGCCCCAGACGGAAACACTGACGCAACCGATACATGCCAGCCGCGATGTCGCCGGGAATCGGCGCATAGAGCTGACCCGACTGCCCGGGCTCAATGATGATCCCAACCGCTGCGAAGGCCATCCGCAGGGTCACCGTCTCCCAGCCGTTGACGCTCTCATGTTCGAGGCCGAAGCTCGCGCCTGTGAGGACCCCGTAAGCGCTGTTGTTGACGAGCAGGTATCGCATGCTCGTTCCCGCGCTGGCCGTTGCGGGCAGCTGAAGTTCAACTTCGTGGTGGCTTTGCTCGGCGGTGGGTCGCACGCAGCGAATGTATGCCATCCCGGGTCGCCAATCTTGCCCGCTTTCGATCTGAGCGACAGCGCTGGTCGGGACCGTCGCACATCGTCTTGCCGGGATCTTGGTTGTGCATCGGGTTCGCGGGGTACGACCGACGCATATCGCGCACCAATAAAACGAAGCTGGGATGAGCCGGACCGACCGGGTCGTCGGAGGGCGTGGCCGAGGCCCGAACATGTTTCTCCGGCAGTCGGTCTTGTTGCGATCGTGTTCGTCGTGATCATCGTCGTGGGCGTCATCGCCAAGGCCGTCTGAGCGCTCCACGACCGAAGCCATCGCGGACGGGTGGGCCCGCTGAGTGGTTGGGTAATCGCAGAGCATCTTCAATATCGAGGTCGAGAATGCTTGAGTTTGCGGAGTTGAACGGGATCTACGGCGGCGGAATCGTTGGCTTTATCTGCATGTTTGTCGGCCTGGCTTGGGGCATCGCCAGCAGCCGAAAACGCGGGGGCCGATCGCGCGACCCTGACTGACTCAGACAGCCGATCACCTCGGTTCGCTGTCGCCTCGATCGAGAGCGGGCGCTGCTTGGGTGGCGTCTTGTTGGTAGAGGTGTCCACAAACCCCAGGTTCTCGACCGCGATGCCCAAGGCGGGGTGCCCGCGGTCAACAAGGTGACGTCCAGAGACCAACCGGACACGTGGTGATTGACCGGCCCCAATTACCGGCTCGGAGCCGGGCACGATTCACAGGCCGAGGCGAAAGCTGCAGCCCAGCGCTGGGCTGATACCGGCGCTCTCCCCGATCAGACCAGCCCGGAGTCCTGACTGTGCGTGGCCATGAGATCCCGGCCGACCACCAGGCAGACGCAGTGGGCGTCTACGGGAAGGTTCGCATAGACCATCGACAGCGATCCGCCCCGTCTACGTGCCGGTCGCTCCTTTCTCCCGAGGAGCCACCACGAGGCGGGGTCATCGGGTCGTCGGTCCGCTGAAGACGTGAGTCCTTTGCGTCACTCTCGGACAGCGCCCCGTCGCGCGTAGGTCACAGGGCCGAGGGGTAGGCCAAGAGCGTGGGTTGGGATGAACGCGCGCGCATTGCGGGGCGAGCCGTGCTCGTCTGGTTCGGGCTTCATGGCCCGCGTCAGCTGATGCATCCTATGGTGGCAGGCTGGTGGTGCATCCTCGCGACCAGCGCGGTTCTCTATGCTGCGCTCGGGTCCGGCTCGACCTCTCTGTTGAGCGGCGCTTCGTTTCGGGATGTCGTGGTCACGGTGGTTCGGCATGAGGGGTGGGCTACGAAGTAACGAAAGAAGTTGCCGGGACGGAACGACGCGATGAAGGCGGCGGGTCGGGGGCGCGTTGTTGTTCGTCACGCGTTTGAGACCGGCTTCGCCTTTCGCTTTGACCACTCGCCCCGAAGGCGCGGCGGGGTCCGCGGGGCGTGCCGGTTGTGCGAGCGCGGGCGGGCGAGTGGTGCGACCCACGCGCGCGTAGCGGTCGCGGTTCGGTCAGACGCCGGGTGCTGGTGCGCTGGTCCAGAGCTCGGCGGGGCGGCCCGCGGTCGGGATCTGGGCGCGGGTCGCGCGGCCGGCGAGCGTGAGCGCGTCGAGCGCACGTTGGATCTGCTCGGCTGGGCGGTTGTGCTGCAGCGTGTCGTTGATCTGGCTGCGGGTCAGTCCGCCGGGATGGTCGTTCAGTGCGGCGTGGATCTGCTCGGCGAGCGGGTCGCCGGTCGCGCCTTGCAGCGTCCAGCTGGCGGAGCGGGCGGCGTAGTCCCAGAGCGCGAGCGCGGCTTGGAGATGTTCGAGTTTGATCTGCCGCTCGCCGTCAGCGAGCGCGTAGATCAGCGCGAGCCGGATGACGTGTGCTTCGGCGCGGGCGCAGAGCGCGCCAGCGATCCCGGTCTGGCTGGTGCGGGCGAGTTGGGCGTAGGCGTGATACCAGAGTTCGCGCGCGTGCTCGTCGAGGTGCAGTCGGCCGGCGGTGCGGGCGTGCTCGATCGCGCCGGCGAGCAGTTGGGTAAGGCCGGTGCCGGCGAGCGGGTCGCTGGCTCCGCCTTCGGGCAGCAGCCGGGTCCGTCGGCAGCAGATCAAGAGGAAGCGGTTTGCCAGCCCGTTCGCGAGCTCGAGTCCGGTGAGGTAGTGGCGCAGTTCGGTCGCGGTGATGTGCCCGATGACGGTGACGTGCGCGTCTGAGGCGCGTGCAGGCGCAGTGCGGGTAAGCAGCTGCAGCGGCCGCCCATCCCAAGCAGAGCGCAGCGTTGCCGACAGCGTCGAGTTATCACGGGTAGCGGCCTTCAACGCGCTGGCGAACTCTGCTTCGAACGCCAGCAACCGCCGGTCGGTGATGCCGGGATCTGAGGCGGTGGGGTCGCGGACGGCCCACACAAGTCCCTCGCCTGAGCTTAGGCCGGTCAGGATCCGCTCGTTCAGCGTGGCGTCGGCGGTCGCGATCAGTCGCCTGGCGTGATCCCAGCTGGTGCCTTTCCTGGATGTGGAGCTTTCCCCGACGAGCAGCAGGAACTCCTGTGGGTGATGGCGGGTCGCTTCGACCTGGAAGTACGCGCCGCGGCCGACGGCGGCGCCGAAGCTGACCAGCAGCTGGGAGAGGATCGCGATCGGGTCGGCCTCGGTTTCGGGCTCGAGCCGGCGGACGATCTCGCCGAGCAGCCCGTGATACGCGGCCGGGCCTGGCGATCCCGGCCATCCCGCCGGCGCTGACAGCACGCTCCCCGCCGGCTCGTCGGGTTCTGACGGCGGGTCGTCGAACAGGGTTCTGACGGTGGCGGTCATTCGGCGGTGACCTCGGCGACCGCGGCTTGCGCGCAGTCGAGGTCGACGATCGCGTTCTGCTTGGCGTAGCACGCGATCAGCGCCTGGGTGGCGAGGTTGTTCAGCGCTCGGGGGATCCCGCGGCTGGTGCGGTGCAGCAGCGCGATCGCGTCATCGGCGAACAGGGCGTCCTTGCGTCCGGACAGCTCGAGGTGATGGTGCAGGTAGCTGGCGGTCTCGGTGTCGGTCATGCCGGTCAGCTCGTAGCGGACCGCGATCCGTTGATCTAACGCGGCGAACGTGCCCATCCGCAGCCGCTTGCGCAGGGTCGGCTGGCCGAGCAGGACACCGGCGAACGGGCTCTGTGAGTCCATCTCCGCGTTCGTGAGCAACCGCAGCTCCTCCAACTGCGCGGGTGAGAGCAAGTGCGCCTCATCGACCAGCAGCACGACCTGCTTGGCGCGCTCGGTCCGCTCGCGATCCAGCAGCTCGCACGCCTGCGGGATCAGGTTCGCTTTGTAGTGGTAGGGCTCGCCGCCCAACGCGGTGACGATCTGGCAGTAGATCCCGCGGGTCCCGACGGCCGGATTGGCGAGGTAGATAATTGTGTGACGACTGCGATCAAGCCCGGCGACCGCCGCGCGGGCGGCGCACGTCTTGCCAGCGCCGACCTCGCCGCAGATCAGCCCGAGCGCGCCCTGGGAGATCACGAAGGCGATCCGGGCGCGCGCTTCCTGGTGGGCTTGGGATCGGTAGAGCGCGCCGGGCGCGATCTGCCGCCCGAACGGCAGCGTCGTGAACCCGAAATACGGTTGCAGCTGGTCAAGACTCATTGTTCACCTCACAGCCGCCGCAGCGGCATCATCGTCGTCAATGTCGTCGTCGTGTTCCACGTCACCATCGCTATCGCCGGCGTCGCTGGCGGCGTGGAGTTGGTGGTAGTTGATCCGGCGCGAGAGCCAGTCACGCTCGTGCTCTGTCTCGATCAGCCGCAGGTAGTCGATCCCGCTGACCGGCCGCGACGTGTCGTCGGGCTCCTCGGCGTAGGGGTGCACGTGCCGGCCGATCACGTGCCCCACGGCGTGCCCGCACGGCCGGCCGGCGTAATAGACCTCGATCAGCTCCAGGTCATACGGATCGAACCGCAGCTCGACCTTGCGGCCCACCAGCGCCACATCGACCTCGTAGCGGTTACCCAGCAGCGACACCGTCGCGGTCTTGGTCACCAACCTGGTCTCCGACCACAGAAACGCCTCGCGCAACTCGCCAGCGGTCGGGTAGCGCGGCGTGAAGGCACTGAACCGCTCCAGCGGTGTCACCTTCGTCTCACTGTGCACTCGCCGGTGATAGACCCGCTCAATCCACGCCTGCAGAACCCGCTCAAGCTCCGCCAACCCCAGCGGCGGCTGGTGAGTGTCGAGCTCAACGAGCACCTCTTGGCGCAGCGTGCGGAAGAACCTCTCGATCTTCCCGCGCCCCTGCGGCCGGCCCGGCGTTGAATGCGTCAGCCGGATCCCGAGCGCGGCGCACACCCGGGCGAGCTGCCTGGAGGCATAGGGCGCGCCGTTGTCGACGTAGAGGCGAGCGCATAGTCCGCGGGCCTGGAACGCGGAGCGCAGCACGCCCTCAAGTCGCACCGTTGACTCCGCGTGCGCGAACCCGGCGCCGACAACCGCGCGGGAATGATCGTCCAAAACGCAGAACAGGATCGCGCGGCGTCCCTCGATCATCGGGCCGTGCAAGCAGTCAGCGATCCACAGCTCGTTCGGCTCTGACGCCTCGAACCGCCCGAACGCCTGGCGCTCACCGGTCAATGCCGCGCGCGTCAAACCCTGCCGGCGTAGATGCCGCTCGACCGTGCTCTGCGACGGGCCCGCCCCGCCGTTGGATGCCGCGATGATCCGCTGGATCTGCGCCGCCGTCCGCGCAGGGTTCTCACGCCGCAGCGTCTCGGCCTGCAACAGCAGCGCGCGTGGGGTGCGCGGCACCGACGCGCGCTGCCTGGGCGCCAACCCGGCGAACCCGCCCGTCCGATACGCGCGGACCCAATCATCAAGCGTCGAGCGCCCCACCGAGCGCAGCTCGCCCGAGGGGTGCGCGTGCAACCGGGCCGCCAACGAGCGCACCAGCGCGCCGCGCTCTCCGCACGACAACCGCGGGTCCGCCGACTCCCGGATCAGGCTATAGCGCCACAGCGCCTCTTCCTGCCGCCAATCCATCACACCGCCTCCTTTCACCGCATAACAGGGTCGGTGCGGCAGCCTGCCCGGCCCTCGACGCGGTGACTAGAGCCCGCTCGTGTTGGCCAACAACCGCCCGCTCGTCGCGGCCGAGCAAAACGCCCACACACCGCCCGTGACCGCGCCCGGACCGAGCCGCAGCCGGGCTGCCAAGAACGCGTCAGCGACCGCCCCCAGCAACAACCCCAACGGCGACGTCGACGCCTCGGGCGGCGCCCGCGCCGGCGGCTCCGCCATCTCGACCGCGAGCCCGACGAACCATCCGCGCAACAGATCCGCCCGCGCCCTCAGCCGACGCAACCACCCGCGCACGGTCGACACCGAACGACCGAGCGCCGCCGCGATCGGGCGATACCCACGACCCTCCACCGCCATCCCGAGCGCGCACCCGACCGCGTCGACCGCGTCCAACCGCCGCGCGAGCAGAAACCCCGGCAACAGCGCATGCGTCCGCTCGCACGCCCGGCAGGACGCTCGCCGGACCAGCAGCCGGAACATCGCGCGGCCGACCCGCACCCGCCGCGGATAGCTACCCCACGAGCCGAGCTCGCCCGCGCACGCCGAGCAGCGCATCCCAGCCGCCAACGACGGGCCGATCCCGGCCCGCAGCATCGGACCCACCCATCGTCGGGGCACAGCTACGATCAACACCGGCGTTAGCCAAAGAGGGCCCCACCGATCTCGCCAAAGACGGGGGCCCTCTTCTACGTCCAGGACTAGCGAAGTCTCGCTCGCCCACCAACCGCGCGCCACCCCTCCCCGTCGGCACCATGCCGAAACTGACGAGCACCGCCACCCCCGACGGTGCCGAACCTCAACGACGCAAACCGCTCCGTGGTGCCGAACTCAAGCGCCGCTCAACACTC
>Ga0302325_10033596_pt1 | contig 10508 bp, 10 predicted proteins | sample Palsa_T0_2_FD_201948 | JGI IMG/M metagenome (GOLD analysis project Ga0302325, IMG submission 201948) | Peat permafrost microbial communities from Stordalen Mire near Abisko, Sweden - Palsa_T0_2 | ecosystem: Environmental > Terrestrial > Soil > Palsa > Peat permafrost | place: Sweden: Abisko...
CCGGCCCCCCTTGTGGGGGGGGGGGGGGTTTTGGGGTGTCGCGGGCGCGCGGCCGGGGGGGCGCCCCCCCCGCGCTACGTGTACCCTTAAAGGGCGGGGCGGGGAGCGCCGCGGACGACTTTGCCGGGGCGCGCGCCGGTCTCGCGACCGTTCTCCTGAACGGCCTCGCCGCTGACGATGGTCGAGACGTAGCCGGTCGCGGTTTGCATCAGGCGTGGCATATCGGCTGGGAGGTCGTTGATCATCTCGGGATGATTCAAGCCCAGCCGATCGAAGTCGATCAGATTGATGTCCGCCTTCATACCGGGTTGCAGGGTGCCACGATCGTACATCCCAAACAGGCGCGCGCCGTCGTGAGTGAGTTTCTTGACGACGAACTCGAGCGGCAGATGATACTGATCGCCGACGCCGTGGCCGCGCACCCAATGAGTCAACATGTAGGTCGGCACGCTCGCGTCGCAGATGACGCGGACGTGAGCGCCCGCGTCACTACCGCCAAGAGCGGTGAGCGGATGACGGATCATCGAATGGAGCGCGCCTTCGTTGGTGTCGGCATAGCCGGCCGCCGCGTACATCAGGAAGGCGCGGCCGTCCTGCTCGAGCATCAGATCGTAGGCAACCTCGCGCGGCGTGCGGCCCTCGCGGCGGGCGATGGCAGCGACGCTGTTGTTCTTGTCGGGCGTATAGCTGAGCGGATAGCCCATCGGATAGGTGCGATCCCACATGATGTCCAGCTTGTAGATCAGCGACATGCCGGTAGTATTGGGATCTTCTTCAGAAAGTAGCTGGCGGCGGAAATCAGGATTGCGCAAAGCAGCAACGCGATCGGCCAGCGGCAGATTCTTGAGCGGTTGGAAACTCGGGAAGTACTGGAACGGATTATCGCCGACTACGCTGAACAGCGTACATACGGGGCGCGCAAAGACTTGCGGAATGACCTTCGCGCCGTCCTTGGAGGCTTCCTCACAGATGCGCAGTTGATCGCGCCATTGGTTGCTATCGGCGTTGTGCTGGACCAGCAGGAAGGTGATCGGGCAGCCGCTCGCTTTGGAGATGCGCCTCATCATTTCGACTTCGGTGGGCAGGCCGGGGATATCCTCGCCGCCGACACCCGCCGGAACCCATTCGAGGAGCCCGCGGCCGGTTTGCTTGATGGCGCGCGCGATACCGAGCAACTCGTCCTCGGAAGCGTAGGTGCCGGGGACCGGCTCCCCGTTGTTGCCGACATGGATAGGAGTGCGCGAAGTCGAGAAGCCCAGGGCGCCGGCGAGAATCGCCTCGCGGGTGAGAGCGGCCATCTTCGCGATGTCATCGGCGTTAGCGGGCTTGTTAGTAGCGCCGCGATCGCCCATCACGTAGGCGCGCAAGGCGCCATGCGTGAGCTGCGTGCCGACATCGAGAGTCCGCGGCATCGCGGAGATGATGTCGAGATATTCGGGGAAGCTCTCCCATCCCCATGGAATGCCTTTCGCCATCGAGGCGCTCGGAATGTCCTCGACGCCTTCCATCAGGTTGATTAACCATTCGTGCTGGTCCGGCTTGGCCGGAGCGAAGCCGACGCCGCAGTTACCCATCACGACCGTGCCGACGCCGTGCCATAAGGAGGGCGCGAGTTGCGGGTCCCAAGTCACCTGACCGTCGTAGTGGGTATGTACATCGACCCAGGCGGGGGTGACGAGCAGGCCGTTCGCATCGATGGTGCGTCGCGCCGCGCCGAGGTCCTTGCCGACGCCGGTGATGCGGCCGTCAGTGTAAGCGACATCGCCGGTGTAGGACGCCCTGCCGGTTCCGTCAACGATAGTTCCGCCTTTGATTAGTACTTCATGCATTCGACTGAGCTCCCATAACGATTGCAGGCTGTGCGCCGCGCGAACGGATCACCGGCAGCACGACTTTCAGATTCATACATATCGCAGAAACCTTTGCCTCGCCAACGCGCAAACACTTTGCCTGAGCGGCGGTTCCAACGAATGAAAAAGGCGGAGCGTTGCCGCCCCGCCAGGGAATCAAGCGGTCGCGCCGCATACGACGGCCGACCGCTCACAAAATCGACTCCTCGCTTAAACGATCGAGTCAGCAGCGCCCGACGAGGCCGCCATCGGCTGTGCGGAGGTCGCACTGGGCTGGCCATTGAGAGCTTCGCAGGCATACTTGAGCCATCTCGCACTGGAAAGCTCATCCTGAACGTAGAGCTTGAACAGCTCCATGCTCTCCATATCGTCCTTGATGTTCTCGGCGATCTCGACGACGGGCTTGAAGAAGGCGTCGATATCGGGAGCGAGCGAGTTCAGGTAAAGGAGCTTCTGATTGTCCGAGATGTTGGGGTCGCTGAGGTACTCGGTAATCTTGCGGCTCGCCTCAGTGACTTGGGCATCGCACTGGATTCCGAGATCCTTCATCCGGCGTTCGAAGATTCGTGCGTGGTAGCCCTCGCGCTCCGCGATCATCCTGATACCGCTGCGGATGCAATCGGTCGTACACAGCTTTGACCATGCGGCGAAGGCGACCTCGCCGTTCGCTTCGCCGGCACGGAAGCGATCGAGCATCGCAGCTACGCCCGCACGCTCGCTGGGGAAGGCCTTACCCATGGCCCGGAAGGTGCTTTCGGACTTGCCATTACCGTTGCCGTTTTCCAAGGCACCCATTTCGCACTCGAAGGTTTCCTCGGTGATGATGCCGGCACGATAGGCACGCAGCAGTTGTTTGAATTCGAAATCACGGTTCATGGCGCAATCCTCCACTGGTTTTGCTCAGCGAATGTTTCGTCGTCGGTCAGGCACGGCATACTCAGTTGTTATCACTCAGCAGCCCCGGAAGCCATCTTGAGGAATTTCCCGATTCTTCGCAAGGGTTCGGCTTTGATGCAGTTTGTATGTGTCGGCGGCGGTAAGTCGATGTTGATTAGATGATCGGTAAGGGCCGGTTACCAGTAGCCGTGGGCGTGGCGGGCGAGTCCGCCGAAAGCGTCGAGGAGTTTTCCGCGCCAGACTTCGATAGGATCGGTGGTTTCGAGCAAGCGCGTCCTGCCGACCGATCGGGCCCATTGGAGGCTGCCGAACACGATATAGTCGCCATAAAGAGGAGTATCGCCGCCGATGAAAGGCTGCGCCGCGAGCATCGCACGGAGAGGTTCGAGGGCATGGCGTAGGGTTGCGAGGTTGCCGGCGGTATCGGCGGCAAAGGCCTCGAGGGTCACGCCAAAGCGCTTTTCGCGGGACTCGCGAAAGTAAGTGCGATCGTCGAGATGCAGGTGATGGAGGATATCGAGCACCAGCAGCCGCACGAGGGCAGGGTGGAGTATCGAGTCCGCCCAGTTATTGATGAAGCGCGTAGCCGCGCGCGAATGGATGCCACCGAACAACGACGGACGTTCGCGATAGGTGTCCTCGAGATAGGTCGCGATGTTCCAGGAATCGGCGACCGAGGTATCGCCGTCAACGAGTACGGGAACCCGATCGGAGCCCGAAAAGGCAATCGCGGGCTTATCGGTAAAGCGCCAGGGGATGGTTTCGAAATCGAGGCCCTTATGCGCCAGCGCCATCTTGGTGCGCCAGCAGTAGGGACTGAAGCGCCGATCCAGTTCAGCGCCGGCAAGGTCGTAAAGTTTGATTGCCATAGTTGATAATCCAGTCACTTACACCACTCACTTATAACGTGCGTCAAGCACCGACTATTCAATAAGATCAGGCCGCACGGCGAAACATCGGCAATGACATCTCGGCAGTCACGTCGTTGAAGGTGAGCACTACCGGCATCCCGAGCGCCAGTTCTTCGGGCTTGACGTCAGTGAGCCAGGTGACCATGCGAACGCCTTCTTCCAGCTCGACGATGACCGGGCTGTAGGGAACCTTGTCGGCGAATTGCGGCATCATCGGCTGCGTCGCCGTGGTCCAGGAAAAGACCGTGCCCTTGCCGGAAGAGCGCGCCCATTCCCAGGCGAAGGAGCCGCATTTCGCGCACATATCGCGCGGAATGTGGCGCCACGTCCGGCAATCCGTGCAGCGCTGAAAACGCAACTCGTGTTCCGTGCAGAACTTGTAGAACTCAGCAGAATAACCACCGACGCGCGGCAGCGGAAGCTTGTACATTTTGTCAGCCATACCTGTTATCTCCTTAGAATCGCGAGTCCGCCGTCGCCGAAATCGCCCCAGCCGGTGACCAGCCCGATCTCGGCATCGGCAACCTGGCGCGGGCCGCATTCGTGACGTAGTTGGCGAGCGGCCTCGACGATGTGGTTGGTGCCCCAGACGTGGGCCTCGGAGAGTAGTCCGCCGTGGGTGTTGAGCGGCAGTTCGCCGCCTAGCTCGATGCGTCCGCCGGTAACGAAGTCTTTGACCTCGCCGCGCTTACAGAAGCCCATCGCCTCGATCTGCAGCATCACTACATAAGTGAAGCAGTCATACACTTCCAGGAAGTCGATGTCCTTATGAGTCACGCCGGCCATCGCAAAGGCCTTCGGGGCCGCGAAAGTAAGACCTATGACGAAGGGATCGGGGCGCGCGGGAATATCATCGGCGGGATAGGGATGGCCCTCGGCGACACCGGAGATATATACGGGCGCATGCTTCAGGTCCTTGGCGCGCTCGGCGGAAGTGACGACGATCGCACAGGCCGCGTCGGTTTCGAGACAACAATCAAAAAGGCGGAAAGGATAGGAGACCCAGCGTGCGGCGAGGTAGTCGTCGAGAGTAAGTGGACGGCCCCGCATCATCGCTTTCTCGTTGAGTTGCGCGTGCCTGCGCTCGGCGACTGCGATCGCGCCCATCGACTCGAAGGGCGTGCCGTAAAGTTGCTTATGGCGGGTCGCGAGCCACGCGTACCATTGTACTGGAACGGTCGCGCCATAGGGCAGGTAGAACGCGCCGATGGTATTTTGCAACGGGTTCGTCGCGGGCATCGGCTTCTCGCCGGTCTCGGCGCGCGCTCCACCGCCACGCACCGGATTCGACGAATAGCCATTCCAGCCAACGGGGATCAGCACGTTGGTAGCGACGCCGGACGCGATCGCCATCGCGGCGCTTTGCAGAGAGACGACCGGACTCGCGCCACCCATGTGAACGGTGGTGGCGTAGCGCATATCTTCGATGCCGAGGTTGGCCGCGATATGCTCGGAGGCAGCGCCGAGCGGCGGTCCGATGATGCCGTCGATATCGTGCGGCTTCAGTCCGGCGTCGGCGATCGCCTTGGTGGACGCGTCGAGCATCAGGGCGAGTTCGGTTTTGCCGGACCCGCGCGTGAAGGCGCTCTCGCCCACGCCGACGATGCAGGCTTTATCTTTAAGTGAGGACATCAGTCACTCCTTTCCATGTTCGATTAGCCGCGCGATCGATTAGCAGTCCATTACTCAGTAGATGACCTTTTTCGTCGATGAGCAATTTGATCTCTGCGTACTCGATCAACCGCAAGTCGTTCAACGCAGGGTTCGGCAACTTGGCAGCTCCTTGGAGGATGGCGTGCGATCGCAGCGAGCCTGACGATCGGGCGTCCGGGCCGGACTATAGCGCAGAACGGCGATTATTGAGAATCGACGAACAGGCTCGAAAGAAGGCATCGGCGGAGGTGGCGTTGCAAGCTTGCGAGGACTTCGCTAGCTGTCAATCATCTGACGCACTCGGAGTTTCATCATGCCCGCGCTGCTCTTCGAAGTCCGCAATCATATTGCCTACATGACGTTGAATCGTCCGCAGGTTCACAACTCGATCAATCCCGAACTGATGGTGCAGCTCGCGGAGGCCTGGGAGCGCGTCAACGCAGACGACGATATCCGTACTGCGATCGTCACGGGCGCGGGCGATAAGGCGTTCTGCGCGGGCGCGGACCTGGGGCGGCTGATTCCGCTGACGACCGGCGCGCGGCAAGCGGAGGACGAATGGGACGCGAAGATTCTCGCGAACAAACATTATGCGGGCGCTGCGCTGCTGCGCGGCTACGATGTTTACAAACCGATCATCGCCGCGGTGAACGGCTTCTGTATCGCAGGCGGGATGGAACTGATGCTCGCGACCGACATGCGCGTCGCCGCTGAACATTCGAGCTTCGGCCTGCAGGAAGTGAAATGGGCGCTGATTCCGGCCGGAGGGTCGTTGCCGCGACTGCCGCGCCAGATGCCGTTTTGCGAGGCGATGGAAATCCTGCTCACCGGGAATCGAATCGATGCGGAGAAAGCCTGGCGCCTTGGGCTTATCAACTATGTCGTGCCGGTCGCGCAGGTGATGGCGAAGGCTGAGGAACTCGCGACGGCGATCGCGGCGAACGGGCCGCTGGCGGTGCGCAAGATCAAGGAGGCGGTGCTGCGCTGCTCCGGGCGCCCACTCGACGAAGGTTTCAAGATCGAAAACGAGATCGCGCGCGAGGTGTTTTCGTCCGATGATGCGCGCGAGGGTCCGCGCGCCTTCATGGAAAAGCGCAAAGCCACTTACACCGGGCGCTAGAATTGTCTCGTAAAGATTGGACTGGAAATACGGTGGTTGAAGAGCTGAGAACTTTTGATCTCTTTCCGGAAACTGAAACGATACCTTAACGCACCTCGCGGACTCGTTAGCTCGGCTCGCCAACTCGCCTGGTGTCAAGGTTTCAAACTTCCCATCACTAGCGGAGACGGAGGCGAAGCGGGCTAACGAGTCCGCGAGGTGCGCAGAAATTGAGAATCTGAGCTGCTGACCTCGCGCGAGCGGCTGAACGGCGGCCGCATGACTTAGCGACGTGATCGAGCATCGCGAGTGTCAAACATTGAAAACAAACATAGAGGGTACGATCATGGCGCTGAAACTGAAGAAGGGGATCAAGCAACTCGTCGCGGAGGCCTACGCGGAGATCGAAACGGTTAAGGCGCCGGACGCCGTCAAACTCAAAGACGATCCGAACGTGGTGCTGGTGGACCTGCGCGACATCCGCGAGTTACAGCGCGACGGCCGCGTGCCGGGAGCTTTCCATGCGCCGCGCGGGATGCTCGAGTTTTGGGTCGATCCGGAAAGCCCCTATTACAAGGAGATCTTCGGCAGCGGCAAAAAGTTCGTGTTTTTCTGCGCGGGCGGGATGCGATCGGCGTTGGCGGCGCAGGCCGTGCAGAACATGGGACTGGAGCCGGTGTCCCACATCGAAGGCGGCTTTCGCGCGTGGAAGGAAGCAGGCGGCCCGATCGAGATGGATAAGCCCAAGGCGTGAATTTAGGGTGTGCGATGAAGCCAGCCGCGCGGCAGTCGAGGGACGTCAGACTTCGAGTTGCTTGCGGAGCGTATCGAGGAAGCGGCGCGCGACGATTTCGGGGGAATCGCCGCTGGTGCGGTACCATACGTGGGACCAGTTGAGCGCGCCGAACAGCAGCAAACGCAGATAACGGCGATCGATCTCGGGCGGCAGCTTGAGATCGTCGATCAGCCGGCGGAAGCGCGACTCATAGTCGCGGCGTAAATCGCGGACGCGCGCCTCCGCCGCTCCGGCCTCGTGCGGCAGGGTCTGAATCATCACCTGAGTGAAGTCGCGACTGCCGATCAGCACGCTCAGGTGCGCAGTGCAGGCCGCTTCGAGACGACGCCACGGATCAGTTTCGGCGCTGACGGCAGCGTCAACTGCTTCGGCGACACGCCGCTTGCCCTCTTCATAAACGGCGAGCAGCATCTCCTCCTTCGAATCGAAGTGATAGTAGATCGACCCCGAGAGCATGCCGACCGTCTTGGCGATATCGCGCATCGAGGTCGCATGATAACCGCGCTCGCGGAAAAGACGAGCCGCCGCGTCCAGTAACTGGGCGCGGCGGTTGTCCTGCCGCGGGGCGCGGCTCAATGCTTGAGCGGAAGAGGCGGCCATTGATTAACGAATCGAAACAGATCCTCTACGAATCACGCCCGTCCTCTGTAGAGCCAATCCAACCATGCTGACTAATCGCGGCGAGCCTGATGCCTCACGCGCCGGGCTGCTGTTCGAGCGTCGCATTGCGGCCGTCGATGTTCGGATCGATTCCGAGTTTCATCAGATTCGCTTTCGTCCGATCGCTCATCAGGCCGACCTTCTTCATATTGGAAACGACCTGCGTGTACATTTCGCGGCGGAAGACCTGGCGGAAATAAATGTAGTCGTTGCTCTTCGCGTTCTCGACGCGATAGCGCTGAATCTCGTCGATCTCGGTCTCGCTGAAGCCGACCTTTTCAAACGCCGGCCGCGGGAACTGACCGCGCAACACCAGGCGGCAGGCCTCGGCAGTGAAGTCCTCGAGTTCGGCGAAGTCCGATGGGCTCAGGCTCGCGATCATCTCCGGCAGTCCGATGACCGAAAAGCCCATGTGGCGCGATTCGTCGAGCAGAATCCGCTTGCTGATGGTTTTCAACAAGGGATCCTGCGAAGTCTCCGCGAGCATGCGGAAGAGGCCGACGGCGAAGGTCTCGGCGACCAACTGCAAGCCCGCGGTCTTGATGAACCACTTGCCCTGTCCGAGCAGGTAATCAAACAGATGCTTGATATTCTTGCTCATCGGATAGATGCGATTGTCGCACTTTTCCATCAGGTAGCGGCTGAGCACTTCGGCGTGCCGCGCTTCATCTACAACCTGAGTGCACTGGAAGAACTTCGCGTCGTTGGTCGGAACCATATCGACCAACTGGCTGCACGCGAGCATCGCGCCTTCTTCGCCGTGCAGCAGCTGCGAGATGCGCCAGCACGAAAACTCGATATTGAGTTCACGCTTGGTCTTATCGTCGAGCTTCTCGTAGAGCGGGCTGCCGAAGCCGTCGATCATCCCGTCGGCGAAGATGCCCTTTTCGAGGTCGACCGGCTGCGCCCAATCGATGTCCTTCGAGACGTTCCACTGATCGCGCTTGGCGTTCTCGTAGAGGCGGCGCATGTCAGGCGCCTGCACTGAGTAATCGCGCTGATAAAGGGTCTCGAATTCGCTTTGGACGAGATGTTCGGTTTCGGGCATTTTAGTCTCCTGCAAGTAGGTAGTTAGTACCATTACCCGTGTGATGCAACAAAAGGCGGGGCTTAGGCCTAAAACAAACGCTTGCTTGTTTATAGAAACTTCCGTCCCATATGTCAAGGGAAACGTGTCTAGGGTGGAAATGATGACGCCGCCTATGGCATCGCGCGGAGAATCGGCTATTGTCGCCGCACGAGGAACCAGCCATGGCACACGACGACGGCGCTTACGCGGCTACGCTGACCACGCTTCAGAACGAGATCGTGAACTTCCTGCGCACCTTCGAGACTATCCAGGAGGACCTGCGGCTGGGCGAAGTCGCCGGAAGCCAGGCGCAACTGGTGGCCGCGGTGGGCGATACTTTTCGCCGCTTCGAGGCGACCTTCAAACCGCTGACGCCCCCCGCATCGATGGCGGATCTGCATACGCGATTGTGCGCGGCGATGACCGAACTGGGCAAGTCGTGCAACCTCTTCATGACCAAGCCGAGCCGTGATTGGACACTCGCGTTTCTATACAGCCGTCGCGATTTTTGCCGCGGGCTCTATCAACTGTATGCGCTGCGGAACCAACTACCGATTGTCGCAGGGTATTTCCTGCAACCCGGAGCGAAGGCTCCTGGAGCCGCCGCCGCGGATGGTCCACCGACCGGATTCATCCAGCATGAGCGCAACGACGAGCGCTCGGACTACACGCTCTACATCCCGGAGGATTATTCGTCAGACAAGCCGCTGCCGTTGATCGTCGCGTTGCACGGCGGCTATGGCCAAGGTATCGAGTACGTCTGGACATGGCTGCGGCCGGCGCGCAGCCGCGGCTACGCGATCCTCGCCCCGAAGTCGCTCGGCAACACCTGGGACATGAGCGTGCCCAGCCGCGATACGGTGTCGGTCTCGCGGATGTTCGACGAAGTGACGCGCGACTATGCGATCGACCGCAGCCGAGTCTACCTGACGGGCCTGTCTGACGGCGGCATCTTCACTTACATCCTCGGGCTGGAACGGAGCGAACTGTTTCGCGGCCTTGCCCCGGTCGCGGGCGCGCTTCATCTGGTGGTCGATCAGATGCTGCGCGAGGGGCGCGGCAAGGACACGCCGATCCTCGTAATTCACGGAGTCCATGACTTCATTTTCCCGGTTACGTTCACGCGGCAGACGTGCGACCTGCTCAAACAGATCGGTTACAACGTGACCTACGAGGAGTTGCCCGAGTGGGGGCATGCGTTTCCGTATTCGATTAACGAGCGGCTGGTGCTGCCCTGGTTCGAGGGGCTGCCGGCGAAGCAGTTGGCGTAAGCAGTCCGAAATCCAGTGCTCGCGCGCTTTCCGTCGTATGCGAGCGGTCGTCATGGCAGCGCCCGAGTAGCAGAGCCGCACTAAGCGTCTCAGGTGTCCCCGTCCCGAAACTGTGCATCTGCCCGCTACTCGGGCGCTAATCTGACGTAACTATTTTCCTTATAGACCAAATCGCGAGCGCCGAACAGATCAGAACACGCTTTTGGCGCTGAGCGCTGCATGTATCGAGCGCAAGTTATGGGTTGAATGATGGCAGGCGCACGTCGCCGGTTCCGAGAGATGGCTCGTCGCGCGGGCGCGAC
>Ga0302325_10033599_pt1 | contig 10508 bp, 5 predicted proteins | sample Palsa_T0_2_FD_201948 | JGI IMG/M metagenome (GOLD analysis project Ga0302325, IMG submission 201948) | Peat permafrost microbial communities from Stordalen Mire near Abisko, Sweden - Palsa_T0_2 | ecosystem: Environmental > Terrestrial > Soil > Palsa > Peat permafrost | place: Sweden: Abisko...
GCTCTTCCGATCTAAGCTTCGCTGGCGATCGGGTCGCATATGTGGTGGCAGCAGGGTACGCTGTGGCCTTATACAAACCTGGATGTCATTGTCATGCAGCATTTCCAGCATAATCCCGATCTCAGGGAACAGGAGGTACGGGTCAGGCTTTATGCCATGATGGTGATGGGCAGCCTATTAGGCGACGGGTCCGATTTTCGCCAGCCTTTGGCGTGTCAACGGGCCCGGACCTTCCTGGACAATCCGCTTGTCTGCTCCTGGTTCAGTCACCCGCAAGCCTTCACCCCGATCAAATGGGCAGACGGCAGGAATATGGATCAGCAAATGATCTTCTACCGGAAAAGTGATACCGCCATGCTTGCCCAGTTCAACTTCAGCGACAATGCGACATTTACACATACTTTTTTTCTCCGCGATCTCGGGTTGACGCCGGGCAAATATGACCTGGTGGATTTTTTGTCGGATAAATTACTTCAGACCATTATACCCGGGCAGACTTCCTTTTCGCTCAGCGTGCCCGAAGACGACGCTGTTATGGTACGTTTTGTCCCGCGATGACCGGAATTTCTATGCAATCGTTTTAATCTCTGCGAAATCGTATCATAATCCATCCTGATCGAAGAATTCGCTATTCTTTAACATCTCCGGCAATGATATCTTTGACTCAACCATTAATGTAAAACTAACACCCGCCCAAAACGATTGCTATGCGAAAATACCTGATTGCGCTCTTGCGTAACCCGCTGACCTGTTTGAGCATTTGTCTTGCCGTTACTTTGCTGGTCTCTCAGCGTGGCTGGTCCCAGGAAAAACCTTCCAGGAAAATAACGGTGACAGGAACGGTGAGGGATACTACCGGCCTTCTTTTGCGTAGCGTTAATCTGGTAGTAAAAGGAAATTCCAAAATAGGCACCACTTCGGATGAGAACGGGCGGTTCATCCTGGATGTCCCTTCCGGCTCAACAATAGAATTCACCAGTATAGGTTTTGAGACCATCGATCTTATCGCTTCCGGTGAGCCTATGGCCATCGTGCTTCGTCATTTGAAGAAAGATATGACCGAAGTGGTCGTCACTGCTTTCGGAAAAAAGCAATCCAAAGAAGCTGTGGTCGGTTCGGTCACGAGTATAGATCCCGGAGACCTCAAGATCCCTTCCAGTAACCTCACCACAGCCCTGGCGGGACAGGTGGCCGGGGTAATAGCCTTCCAGCGGACAGGCCAGCCGGGCGGAGATAACGCCTCTTTCTTCGTAAGAGGGGTCACTACTTTCGGCTATAGCGCCAGCCCTTTGATATTGATCGATAATATCGAACTGACTGCCGAGGATCTCGCCCGTCTGCAGGTTGACGACATCGCCAGCTTTTCTATTTTGAAGGATGCCAGTGCAGCGGCGCTATACGGAGCAAGGGGCGCCAATGGCGTCATTCTCGTGACGACCAAGGAAGGAAAGATAGGTAAGGCAAAGGTCAACATCCGGTATGAGAACTCAGTATCCAGGCCGACGAGGAATGTTCAGCTGGCCGATCCGATCACTTACATGAACGATTACAACGAGGCAGTCACTACCCGCAACCCGCTGCAGACGCCTTTCTTCACACCCAATCAGATATTAAGCACCGAGGCCACCGTGAAGCATGCACCGGGCAGCAACCCTTATGTATTTCCCGCCGTCAACTGGATGACCTCCCTGTTCAGGCCACAGACGACCACGGAAAGGGCCAATTTCAGCATTAGCGGCGGAACCAATTTCGCCAAATATTATATAGCCGGATCATACAGCAGGGACAACGGTATCCTGCAGGTGAACCCCGTCAATAATTTTAACTCGGGAATGAAGTTCGAAAATTACCAGCTACGGTCCAATATCAATGTGAACATCACCAAAACGACCGAGGTCATCGTGCGCCTGTGGGGAAACTTCAACGACTATACCGGGCCTATCACCAGTGACCCGAATAATGCAACCGACCTTTATTCCAAGGCGCTACACACCAGCCCCGTCCAATTCCCGGCATATTACAAACCGGACAGCGCCAACCTGCTGACCAAACATATCCTGTTCGGTAACTCCACCGATATCAACGGGAATTTGCTGGATAATCCTTATGCGGACCTGATGTATGGTTATGAAAACTTTTCCCAGTCGAGGATGTCCGCCCAGTTCGAGGTGAACCAGAACTTCGGCTTCCTCGTCAAAGGACTGTCCTTTCACGGGATCTTCAGCACCAACCGTTATTCTTCCTTCAACCTCAACAGGAATTATAAACCTTATTATTATGACGTCGCCAGCTATAACCAAAGCGCCAACACGTATACGCTGAACTGGCTCAACAACGTACCTGGCCAGGCCCAGGAGTTCCTCGGCTATACTCCGGGGACCGATAGTATCATTACCTATCTTTACATGCAGGGATCGCTGGATTACACCCACGCTTTCGGCAAGCATAATATCAGCGCCACATTACTCTCCACCCGTGAACAGACACTGAATGCCAACGAGGGCACCTTACAGGCCTCTCTGCCTTATCGGAATATTGGTGTGTCGGGAAGGGCCACCTATTCATTCGCCAGCAAATATTTCCTGGAATATAACTTCGGACTAAACGCCTCGGAACGGTTTTCCTCCGAGCACCGCTGGGGTTTTTTCCCAACCATCGGGGCTGGTTGGGTAGTGTCCAATGAAGGGTTCTGGGCGGATGGGGGAAAGATAACGGATATCATCACCCGGCTGAAGATAAGGGGAAGCTATGGGCTGGTGGGTAACGACAATATCGGCAGCCAGCGGTTCTATTACCTTTCCAGCGTGAGTGTCGACGCGGGACCCAGCGCAACCTTCGGGTCGACCAACGGGTTTTCCCTGAACGGTACGAGCATCCAGGCCTATCCGAACCCTGACGTCACGTGGGAAGTTTCCCGTAAGGCTAACCTGGCCGTAGAAATGACGTTGCTCAAAAAACTGAATATCGTCGCAGAGATATACCATGAGTACCGGTACGATATCCTGGAGAACCTGGGATACGTACCCAATACGGATGGGCTGGAAGCGCCCATTGCCGCCAACCAGGGAACGGCCTATTCCAAAGGGATCGACCTGAGCGTCGATTACAAGCAGAACTTCACCAAGGATCTGTGGCTCATCATCCGGGCTAACCTGACCGCCACCCAGAGCAAGTATGGAAAATATGAGGAACCGCAATACACCTATCCCTGGGAATATACCTCGGGGACCTATATCAACCAATCCAGGGGATATATAGCCGAGCGTCTTTTTGTGGATGACAAGGAAGCCGCGAATTCCCCGACGCAGATTTTCAACAGTTCACCGCCGCCTATCGGTGGCGATATCAAATACAGGGACATCAATAAGGACGGGGTGATCGACCAGCACGACGAAGTTCCCATCGGACTGCCTACCACGCCGGAGGTGATATATGGGTTTGGTTTTTCAGCGGGGTATAAGAACTTCGACTTGTCGACTTTCTTTCAGGGACTGGCCAGGGAATCCTTTTATATCGATCCGAGTTCTGGCGGTACCGCGCCCTTCGTCAACAATGCGCAGTTACTCCAGTCCTATGCCAATAATCATTGGTCCGAAGCCAACCAGAATTTATATGCGCTGTATCCCAGGCTTTCCCCGATCGATATCGACAACAACGAGCAGTCCAGCACCTGGTGGATGCGTAATGGAAGTTTCCTGAGACTGAAATCCCTGGAGGCGGGCTATTCACTCCCCAAAAAACTGATCCGGCCTATGAAGCTGGACAATGTAAGGTTTTACTTCAACGGGCTGAACCTCTTCCAGTGGACCGCCTTTAAGCTGTGGGATCCTGAAATGGGCGGCAACGGACTGGCCTATCCCATTCAAAAGGTTTATAACATAGGTGTCAACGTTAACTTCTAACAACTGCTTTGAATATGAAAAAGATTATACGATTTGTCCTGGTAGTCCTGCCCTTGTGTATCGGCGCTGCCTCCTGTAAAAAATACCTCAACGTCGTCCCGGACGATGTGGCGACCCTCAGCAGCGCATTTACCAATGCCAATGAAACAGAGGCCTATCTTTTCGGCTGTTATTCGACATTGCAGTCCCTGGCTGACGTCCGTGGGAATGCCGGGTTTTCCGCCTCCGGTGAAATTATCTGGCCTTATCCCCTGACTGACCTTACGACGCTGGGCGGCCTGGGCGGAGATGACGGATTCGAGCTGATGCGCGGTTTTCAAAATGAGACGAACCCTATCCTCAACTATTGGGACGGTTATAACCTCGGACAGGATATGTGGGTGGCCATCAGAAGATGTAATACCCTCCTGGCGAACATCAATATCCCCCTTGACCTTCCCCAATATGAAAAAACAAGGATGATCGGGGAAGCCGAATTCCTGAAGGCTTATTTTCATTACTACCTGCTGAGATTATACGGCCCCATTCCCATCATAGACGTCAACCTCCCCACCGATGCCTCGGCGTCCCAGGTGCGGGTCAAGCGGCAGTCCGTCGACTCCTGTTTTCATTATATCGTCAACCTACTGGACAGTGCAGCCAGCAAACTGCCCCCCATTATTCAGAACGTAGCCGTGGAAGACGGCCGGGTCACTTCCGCCATTGCCCTTGCCGTCAAGGCCGAGGTGCTGGCGACGCAGGCCAGTCCGTTGTATAACGGCAATCCGGACTACAGTCCCATGAAGGGTATTAACGGAGAAAGCCTGTTCTCCGCCTCCTCCGATCCTGCGAAATGGCAGGCGGCGCTGACTGCCTGCCAGGCCGCCCTGGCTGCTGCAAATTCGGCAGGGGCTGCTTTGTATACTTTAAGGATCAATGAGCCCATTGTGCATGCATCGGACAGCACCCTGGAACTGCTGACCATCCAGGGGGCCGTAACGGACAGTTGGAATACCGAACAGATATGGACCCTCAATCCCGGTTTCGGTTGGCAGTATATGGCTTCACCCAGGGTTACCTCGGACGCGGCGTCGAACGTCTTTGCCGTCTATTCGAATTTTTCCGTGCCTATCGGGGAATCTGAATTGTTCTATACCAATCACGGGGTGCCTATCACCGAAGATGTTAGCTGGGATTACAATAACCGCTATACGATACAGAACGGCGACTCGGCGCATTTTTATTATATCAAATATGGGTATCCCAGCGCCAAGGGAAATTTCTACCGGGAGCCGAGGTATTATGCAGATGTCGCCTTCGATGGCAGCATCTGGTTTGGGTCCGGCATCACAGACGATAACAATGCCAACTATATCAATGCCGTCAACGGGTTTGCGTCGCGGGTGGACAACCTGCGCTACAATTGCACGGGCTACTGGGCGAAGAAACTGGTGCCCTGGCAAACCGCTTTCGGCCAGACCAGCGTGCAGCAGGGCTATTCCTGGCCTTTTATGCGCCTGCCGGCCCTCTGGCTTTTATATGCCGAATGCCAGAACGAAGTCAACGGCCCCAGCGCCACCGCCTATCAATATATCGATTCGGTAAGAGCGAGGGCGGGGCTTCCGGGTGTAGTCGCCTCCTGGGCTCAATATTCCAATAACCCCGGTAAGCCCGCTTCGCAGGCTGGGTTGAGAGCGATCATCCACCAGGAGCGCAGGATCGAGCTGGCCTTCGAAGGACAGGCCGGCTGGGACCTCAGGAGATGGAAGGAGTTGCAAGGGGTAATGAGCGGGCCCATGCAGGGATGGAACGTATTCAACAAGACCGTACAGGGCTTCTACCAGGTAACGAATGTTTTTCAACCCCTGTTCGGCCTCAAAGATTATTTCGTGCCGTTGCAAACCTATGACCTCACGGTGGACCCTAACCTGGTACAAAACCTTTATTGGTAAACCCATTCAATTGCTTGTATGAAAAATAGACTGAAAATAAATTGTTGCCTGATCGCGCTGGTGATGACGGTCCTCCACTTGTCCTGCTACAGGGAGGACAGTTACAATACGGTGGTATCCACGGACATGACCAAGCCGGGACCTGTCACCAACGTACAGGTCAGCAATTTCAACGGGGGGGCGTATATCACCTACACGCTGCCCAATTCCGCCAATATCCTGTATGTCCAGGCTGATTACATGATCAATAGCAAGACCAGCCGGCAGACAAAATCCTCCTACTATTCGGACAGCATCACCGTCAGCGGTTTTGCCCAAAGCCAGGACTACCAGGTTACATTGACCGTAGTGTCAAGGGCGCAAGTGAAATCTGACACGGTGACCGTCACCGTTCATCCGGGTACGCCGCCTTACCTGCTGGCCCTTCCGTCAGTAACCATGGTGCCCGATTTCGGTGGCGTGAACATTACCTGTATCAACCCGACCCTGGCCAATATCGGGATTATTACCATCACCCCCGACAGTACCAACAAACTCCAGATCGTCAATCAGGATTATACCAATGCGGACTCGAATAATTTCAGCCTGCGGGGATATGATACGGTGTCACGGGTTTTCGGGGTCTATATCACCGACCAGTTCGGAAATGTCTCCGATACGGTGTTCGCTACTATTAAGCCCATCTACGAAGTACTGATGACAAAATCGCTTTTCAACGCCTATGTGCTGCCCAGCGATGTGCTGTCCTATAACAGCTATTACGGGCTGCAGAACCTGTGGGACGGGAATACAGGCGAGCCGACCTATAACACTGCGCAACCGATCACGCCGCTGGTATGGCCGGCCTGGATGACATTCGATATGGGGGAAACAGCCAAGCTCAGCCGGTATGTGATGTGGGACAGGGGTATCGATGGATCCGAGGACTTCATGTGGGGTTTCGGTGCACCCGGGACCTGGGCGATCTGGGCAAGGCCGGACCAGCCGGTAGATGAAGTCATGCCGGACAGTACGAGTTTCCCTGCACTGGGACAGACGACACCCGGCGGCTGGATCTTTATGGGCAAATTCCAAATTCCGGGCCAACCCTCGGGGCTTGCCAATCCGAACTACACCAGCGCCGACCTGGCATTCTGGAATGCGGGCTTTGATTTCAATTTCTCGCTGCTCCTGCCCAAGGTGCGATACATTCGTTTTGAATGCCTGAACAATGCGGGAGGGACGAATAACTTTTTTGACATAAACGAAATGTCGTTTTACGGCGACAACAGATAAAATAAAGAATATGAAACATCCGATCACCGCCCGGCTGCTGTTCCTTTGCTTCCTGCTGGTCTTTTCCTGTGAAAAGCCAACAGACTACCGTAAGTACCTGAACGGCCAGGAGATCACCTATCCCGGCATCCCTTCCGACCCGGCTGTCTATCCCGGTAACGGCCGGCTGCTGCTGACCTGGCATCCCAACCCCGATCCCAGTGTGACCAAATATGAGGTCTATTGGAATAATTATGCCGACTCCATCACTGTGCCGGCGACGTCTCACAATCCGTCCGATACCGTCAGGTGCTATGTCAACAATTTGGCTGAATACACGTATACTTTCTTCGTCAATGCTTTCGATAGCGTGGGGGATAAGTCTGTTACAACAGAAATCGATAACGCTCACGTCTATGGGCCTATCTACCAGGCCGGGCTCCACAACCGGCTGCCCAACACCGACACTCCTTATGTCGTGAACGCAAACAATTCCGTCACTTTATTTTTCAGCACGCCGGATACGATCAACATTACCACCAGTCTTAGCTACACCGACTCGACGGGAAAGGCTGTGACGGGCTCCATTTCTCCCGACAGTTCTTCTGTCACCCTCCTGAGTTTCCAGTTTGGTTCGTCCCTGCTGTACCAGTCCTCTTATATACCTCAGCGGGGGGCCATCGATACCTTCCTGACAACCAAATCCGATACTTTTCCCAGCATTTTCCGTTTGGTTGAGTGTAACAAGGCGCTTTTCGCAGCGATTAACGAACCTACGGACATGCAGCCCTATGAAGCGCAAACCAATGTCAGCGTACTGTGGAACGGCAGCGTAGGGCCACAGGGATTTCCTAATGTCTTTCACAGCGATGGCGCCAACTCGCTGCCGCAAACGATCACGTTCGATATGGGCGCCCTCTATACCGACCTGGCGGTGATCGAAGAAACCGGGCGTAACTGTTGTCACAACCCCAACGATTTTGAAGTATGGGGTATTGCCGATACTACGGGGGCTTTCCCGACGCTGGCCAGTAATGATCCCGGATGGAAGGCGCAGAATATTTCACTGGGGTGGACCGAACTGACCGAGGCATTCCGTTCTGATGACGGCGAGGCGGCTATGAAGTTCAACTTTATCAGTAATCCGCCGCCTGTACGGTTTATCCGGTTCCGGGTCATTCAGACGGTAGACCAGTCGAATTATGTTAACATGAGCCAGCTGACTTTCTGGTACAAACTATAATCCATTAGAATCAGCAGATACTCCATTCCTGGCCGGCGGAGAGACCCTAAATTTGACAGGATATGATATCGAAGATTCACGGTGCCGCTCTCGTTTCGCTGATTTGTTTGTCCGGATATTGTTTCGGGCAAAGCCCCCCCCTCCATTCCCCCCTCCGCCTGTGGTATGATAAACCTGCCGGCATCTGGGAAGAAACCCTGCCCCTGGGCAACGGCCGTCTGGGGATGATGCCGGATGGCGGTATCCAACAAGAGAATATCGTCCTAAACGATATCACGCTGTGGTCGGGCTCGCCCCAGGATGCCAATAACTATGAAGCCCATACAGTACTCCCGCGCATAAGACAACTCTTGCTGGAAGGGAAAAACGATTCCGCCCAGGCACTGGTCGATCAATCCTTTATCTGTAAAGGTCAGGGGTCCGGTGGCGTTCCCTATGGCTGCTACCAGGTATTGGGCAGCCTGCACCTGCAATTTACCTATGACGGACTGTCCGTCGCCGCCACCACGCCTGCCCCCGCCACGCCTGCCGCCGATCACTACGAGCGGGAACTGTCGCTGAACGATGCCGTGGCCAGGTGTACCTACCGCGTGAACGGCGTCACCTACAAAAGAGAGTACTTTACCAGTTTTGGCGATGATGTCGATGTCATCCGCATCACTGCAGACCGGCCGGGACAATTGAACTGCAAAGTATCGATCGACCGGCCGGAAAGATCGGTAACATCCATATCGGGCACAGAACTGCAGCTATCGGGACAATTGGACAACGGGACCGATGGGAAAGGCATGCAATACCTCAGCAGGGTTAGGTGCCGGCTAAAAGGCGGAACCCTGACCACCGGCGAAAAATCACTTGTCATAAAGAATGCCACGGAGATCATTCTTTTTGTTTCCTCTTCGACCGATTGGAAAGGCGCTCCATTCAGGGAACTGTCCGCAAAAGCGCTGGCCACCGCATTTAACCGTCCCTATGCAGAACAGTTACGGCTCCATATCGCGGCCTATCAAAAATTGTTTAACAGGCTAAGCCTTGACATCGGCTCTCCGGCTGTCACTGCGTTGCCTACCGACCAGCGGCTCATCCGCTATCACCAGGACCCTTTCGCGGACAATGGATTCCCGGTCCTCTTCTTCCAGTTCGGCCGTTATCTCAACATCGCCAGCACCCGCGTAGGGCTGCTACCGCCCAACCTGCAAGGGCTTTGGGCCAACCAGATCCACACGCCATGGAACGGCGACTACCACCTGGACATCAATATACAAATGAACCAATGGCCTGTCGAAGCCGCCAACCTGTCCGAACTAAATCTCCCCCTCGCCGACCTGGTCGCGGGCATGGTCCCGGAGGGCAAGAAAACGGCTAAAGCCTATTATAACGCCGACGGGTGGGTGGCGCATGTGATCACCAACATCTGGGGATTTACCGAGCCCGGGGAATCCGCTTCCTGGGGCGTCTGCAAGGTTGGGGGAGGATGGCTGTGCGACAATCTCTGGCAGCATTATGCCTTTACCAATGACCTGGCTTATCTGCAAAAGATCTATCCTATCCTGAAGGGATCGGCGGAATTTTATAGCAGCATGCTCATCGAAGACCCGGATAACGGCTGGCTGGTGACGGCGCCCTCTTCCTCCCCGGAGAACTCCTTTTATCTGCCGAATGGCCATTCAGCCAGCATTTGCATGGGGCCCACCATTGACAATCAGATCATCCGCGAACTGTTTAACAACGTTATCACCGCATCAAAGCGGTTAGGCATCGACGCACCCTTCAGCGTGACATTAGCTACCCGGTTGAAACGTCTTCCCCCGCCGGGTGTCGTCGGCCCCGACGGAAGACTGATGGAGTGGCTGAAACCTTATGCCGAAACCGAACCCCATCATCGCCACGTCTCCCATCTTTATGGATTATATCCCGCCTGCCTGATCACCCCGGACAGTACGCCGGACCTGGCGGAGGCCTGCCGGAAAACCCTGGAAGCCCGGGGCGACGACGGTCCGAGCTGGAGCATCGCATACAAAATACTTTTTTGGGCCCGCCTTCGCGACGGCAACAGAGCCGGGAAACTACTGAATCAATTACTGAATCCTACTATAAAAACCGACATGAATTATGGAGCAGGCGGGGGCATCTACCCAGACCTGCTATCGGCCGGGCCGCCGTTCCAGATAGACGGCA
>Ga0302325_10033600_pt1 | contig 10508 bp, 13 predicted proteins | sample Palsa_T0_2_FD_201948 | JGI IMG/M metagenome (GOLD analysis project Ga0302325, IMG submission 201948) | Peat permafrost microbial communities from Stordalen Mire near Abisko, Sweden - Palsa_T0_2 | ecosystem: Environmental > Terrestrial > Soil > Palsa > Peat permafrost | place: Sweden: Abisko...
TCACAAAGGATTTAGAGGGACGAGATGAAATTTTCAAGAATGAGCCGAGGCGCCATGATCGCCCGCCTAGGGGTGATTCTGGCCGCAGCTATCCATAGCGCGACACAACGTCCGCGAGCGACTCGAGGATCGGGCGGCGGCCCCATTTTGTTTATTGCGCAGGTGGCGGAACAACCCAACCGGCTCGAATCGAACCAAGGGCGATAGGCGGATGGCATGATTTGGGCAGACGATCGTGCGGCGACTGGGACGGTGCGCGCGATCGGGCCGCACCTTAATTGCCGGCATGTACGCGATTATGAGCGGTCTGCTCGATTATGTTCTGGGCGGTCCCGGTTTCCGGTCCACCGGTTCGCAAGCATGGTGTTCGATCGGTGCTTGAGATTCTTCGATTAATGACCGCCGCGTTGTCGGGCGGCGAAGCAGGGTCGGGACGGCGTGCCGCGCTTTGCCCGGTAAGTTCAAGGCCGCCGGGAAAAGCCTCTATACTATAGATACCTGGTTCGAAAGGGTTTTTCTGTGACGCCGTTTTTCGACAAGATAAAGCAGCCCAAAGTGTTGAGCTTCCTGCTGCTGCTGTTCACGCTGATTCTGGGTATTGTGATTGGCAGTATTCTCAATACCGGGGTGAAGGCCGAACGCCAAAATTCCGCAGTGGCGCCCGATGCGACGCCGCTGACGGTTCCGGCGGCGGCGCCCATTAGCAACGAGTTCAATAAGCTCACGAAGAAAGTAGAGCCATCGGTGGTCTACATCGAATCCGACTACCTGGCTAAACCGGGCACGAAGCATACGCGCAAGAGCGACCCGGAGGAAGAAGACAACGGCGATGGCCAGGATTCGCCTAAGAAACAAGACCCCAATGAATTGTTCCGGCGCTTTTTTGGCGCGGAGCCGCGCTCTTTTCGCTCGGAAGGATCGGGCACCGGCTTCGTGGTGGATAGAAACGGCTACATTCTCACCAATTATCATGTGGTTGAGAACGCCGACCGGATCAAGGTGAAACTGGCCGAAGATGAAACGGAATATCGCGGACGGGTGGTTGGATTCGACAAAGAAACAGATCTGGCTGTTTTGAAAGTAGATGCGAAGCGCCCGCTCCTGCCAGTGCAGATCGGCAATTCCGACGGTGTGGAAGTGGGGGACTGGGTGATCGCGATCGGTTCGCCGTTCGGCTTGCAAGCCACGGTAACAGCGGGGATCGTGAGCGCCGAACGAACGAGCCGCGATTTGCCGGGGACCACATCGTTCCAAAATTTTCTGCAAACCGATGCTGCCATCAATCCGGGCAACAGCGGCGGCCCTCTGCTCAACATTCGCGGCGAAGTGATTGGCGTTAATACGATGATTGCCACGCGCGGCGGATCTTACGAGGGCGTAGGTTTCGCGTTGCCCTCAAACATGGCGGTTAAGGTTTATAACGACATCATTCGCAACGGGCGCGTTGTGCGCGGTTCGATCGGGATTAAATGGAACCAAGGCCAAGCAGGCGCACTCGAGGCCTTCGGGCTTGACCATGGCGTGATGGTGGAAACGGTAGCCGACGCGGGCCCAGCCGGCAAAGCGGGCATCAAAGCCGACGACGTCATTGTTTCCTTGAACGATAAGCCGGTTAAAGACGGCGCGGACTTGGTTACGCGCGTTGCCGATTTGCCGATTGGATCGACGACCGACGTCACGGTTGACCGTAACGGCAAGCGCCTGGATTTCAAAGTTGCGATTGGCGAACGGTCGGTCATATGGCAAGGCGAATCGCAGGTCACCGAAAACGAGCCGAAAGAGACGACGCCACTCGCGACGTCGAACAAAACACCGGGTTCGGCGAAGTTCGGCATCACCATTCAGCGTCTTACGGAAAAAGAGCGGGAAGATCTTTCGATCAACGACAAGAGCGGCGTGAAAGTCGTGACGGTAGACCCAGGGTCGTTTGCCGATGATATTGGCATGCAAGATGGAGACACGATTCTTTCGATTAATCGCATACCGGTGATGACGCCCGATGATGTCATGCGGGTGCAGGCGAGTTTTAGACCGGGCCAGCCGATTGCCGTGCATGTGGCGCGTGGGATTGCCGGCGCGAAGCACGCGCAGCCGCAGAGGATTTACTTGTCGGGGCGATTGCCAACCGAATAACCGCGCCGCCGCTACGAGATCAATTCACAGACGCGCTTGGCGAAATAGCTAAGGATGAAATCCGCACCCGCCCGCCGGATGCTGGTCAGCGATTCAAGAATGGTGCGATCTAAATCGAGCCAGCCGTTCTGAGCGGCGGCCATGATCATACTGAATTCGCCACTTACCTGATAAGCGCCCAAGGGAACGTCAAACCGGTCGCGCGCCTGGCGGATGATATCGAGATAGGCCATGGCCGGCTTGACCATGATCATGTCGGCGCCTTCTTCCAAATCGAGAGCAATCTCGCGCATGGCTTCACGCGAGTTAGCGGGATCCATTTGATAGCTACGCCGATCGCCAAACTGCGGCGCCGATTCGGCGGCTTCGCGAAAAGGGCCGTAAAACGCGGACGCGTATTTAGCCGCATACGAAAGAATTGGCGTGTTGTAGTGCCCGGCAGCATCGAGCGCTTGACGAATAGCTTGGACGCGGCCATCCATCATATCGCTTGGGGCGACGATATCGGCGCCGGCGTTAGCGTGAGATACGGCGGTTTTGGCCAGCCAGCCGAGGGTAACGTCGTTATCGACGTCGCCATCCTTGATCCAACCGCAGTGGCCGTGACTGGTGTACTCGCAGTTGCAGACGTCGGTGATAACGAGCAGCTTGGGCGCTTCTTTCTTAATGGCGCGAATGGCTTGCTGGGTGATGCCGTCGGGATCGTAAGCGCCTGAGGCAGTTTCGTCTTTATGCGCGGGGATTCCGAAGAGAATCACGCCGCCCAAACCCAGTTTTAGGCACTGTTGGCATTCGCCCACTATATGATCGACCGACATTTGGGCGTTGCCAGGCATGGAAAGAATCTCTTTGCGAATTCCCTGCCCCGGCACGACGAAAAGAGGAAGCACAAACTGCGAAGGCGCGAGCTGGGTTTCGCGAACCAGGCGGCGTAACGCTTCGGAAGAGCGCAAACGCCGCAAGCGTTGAACGGGGAAGGCCATGGGTCCTTTCTTAGTTTGACAAAACGCGACAATACTGTTTATGAAAAGCGAGGCTAAGCGCTGGCTGGTGAGCGGAAGAGTGCAAGGCGTAGGATTCCGTTACTTTGCACAGCGCAGGGCGGGGGAATTGGGGTTAAATGGCTGGGCGCGGAACTTGGATGACGGACGAGTGGAAGTTTATGCAGCTGGCCCGGCGGAACGGCTAAGCGATCTGGCGGCCGCGCTACACATGGGACCAAGGATGGCGGAGGTGCGCGGAGTAGAGGAGATGGAGGATGCGGTTCAGAAGATCGCGGGGTTTTCGGTGCGCTAAAAGGACGCAGCGCTTCTGCGCCCGTAAGCTTTGTGGTCTCGTCTATAGGCTGTGAGACAAGCGATCTGGCCTAACAAAAGATGACGTTCAACTGAGGGAGATTCCTTCATGCAGAATTTCGGTACGAAAGAGCAAAAGGTCGTCCCCGTTCATCGCGAGAACGTGAATCGTCGCGCGGCCGATGGGCGTCAGGCCCACAAGCAAGGGGCCGTCGCATCGGAAGTGTTCCGTCCAACGGTCGGTCTGGGGACGAAATAGACGGACTAGTTCTCCTGAGATAGGATCAAGTCCGGCGATGTTCGGACCTTTGAAGCGGTTGCAATGAAAACAAGCCATCACCAGATTATCGAGTGTTGCGGCGCCGCCGTGCTGGCGGGCGATGATGTGATCGACCTGGAAGGGAAGCCGGTAGTGTGGATACGGAATCCGGCAGTACTCGCAACGATGGTGGGCGCGCAGCCAAACTTGCTGAACCAGGAATTGGTTCACGGATTGGATGAAGCGGGGCCCTCGGATTTCAGCAGCCGCCGCGCCTTGGATTGCAGGATCGAGAGTAGGCTGCCGACATGCAGGTAGCTGTCGAGTTCCGCCGCTTCCTCCGTAGTCAGATTCCCCTCCCGGGCGCGTTCGGCCAACGCGTTCATGCGTTCTGTATCGTCTTCATCAAAGGCAATCGAGAGCAGATATTCCGCGACATCGCGGCTCATGCTTCGATCTTTGGCTTGCATGAGGCGTCCAAGAATGGCCGCCTCGGTATTGGGGCTGATGACTTGCGAACTCATCGGTGGCTCTCTCCTTATCATGCCTGATCTGCGGCTGAATCGGAAATGCGTTCAATCTCTCTTCGTAAAACGTGACGGTTATTGCGCGACGGCGATCCGCTCACTGGGCTCTTCCTGCGCCTGAACGGCGTTGTTGAAGCTATAGCCAAAGCCGCGGACGGATCGAATGAGCAGAGGATTGGCCGGATCACCCTCAATTTTTTGGCGCAGACGCAGAATGTAAACGTCTACGGTACGGTCCGTCACCGCCCGGTCATGTCCCCACACGGCGTCCAACAATTGCTCCCGGCTGAAGACAACGCCGGGACGATTCATCAGAAACTCGAGCAGACGGAATTCAGTCGCGGTGAGGGTCAGCAGCGCACCATCCAGCCGAACTTCGCAGCTGCTGCGATCCAGCTCGAGGGCCGCCGCTTTAAGGACGCGAGCAGCGCTCGTCTGGCCACGGAATTGAATCCGGATGCGCGCCACTAATTCGCGGACGAAAAAAGGCTTCACGATATAGTCGTTCGCCCCCAGCTCCAAACCCACGATGCGATCCGTCTCGGACGCGCGCGCAGTGAGGAATATAACCGGAATGTGAGCCAACTCGGGATTCTGCCGGATGCTTTTGCAAATCTCTAAGCCGTCGGAATCCGGCAGCATAATGTCTAGCAAAATAAGGTCTGGCTTTTCGCGCCGGCAGAGTTCGATCACCCCGCGGCCCGTGCTGGACCCGACCACGCCAAAACCCTCTTTTTCAAGGTTATACTTGACCAACGTGAACAGGTCGGCGTCATCTTCAATCAGTGCTATTTTTCGCATGCGAGCCTTTTCTTAACGATTACAACTCAGCGTAATCGAATAGGCATAACAATTGTGTTACAAATTAATGAATTAATTTGGAATTACGAACTTCGGTCTGCCACCCGGATCAGCCCATTAGGTTATTCTGGATTCGACGCGGCATGAATAAGTACGAAAAACGCGCCCAAGCCGAACGGAAAGCGGCCCTGCGCTCGTCAATGACGATTTGGACGGCTGGACTTGCTCTCCTTGTAGTGGTAGTCCTGATTATGGGGCTGAGGACATCTGCTCCTTCCAGCTTCTATTCCAAGGGCGCCATTGGAGTGGCGGTTCTGCTTTTGATCGTGCGTCAATTGAGCCGCCGTTTGCATAGCGGCTCACCACGGGCATCTCAGCCGGACCCAAAGTCGAGCCTCAAGCTGGATTGACGAAGCACGGCCATGCGCCGCCTGTTAAAATCGATTATTGTCGGGGGTTTATGAAAGGCATTGTATTGGCGGGAGGAACGGGAAGCCGTCTTTACCCACTCACGAAAATAACGAACAAGCATCTGCTCCCGATCTTCGACAAGCCGATGATCTATTATCCGATCCAAACGCTGGTGGAAGCGGGTATAAAGGATCTGCTCATCGTGACAGGGGGCCGGAATTCAGGAGATTTTCTGCGGTTGCTCGCCAACGGAAAAGAGTTCGGGTTGAAGCACATCAACTACACTTACCAGGAAGGCGAAGGCGGTATCGCGGAAGCCTTAGGGCTGGCGGAGCACTTTGCGGACGGAGACAAGATTTGCGTGATCTTAGGGGACAACATCATTGAGTCATCCATTGCCGGCGCCGTTTCTGAATTCAAGATGCAGGAGCGTGGGGCTAAAATTCTGTTGAAAGAAGTGGCTGACGCGGAGCGCTTTGGTGTGGCGGAAATCGTTGGAAACAAGATCACCGGCATTGAGGAAAAGCCGGCCAACCCGAAATCGCGATACGCCGTAACGGGAATTTACATGTATGACGGGACGGTTTTTGACAAAACACGCACGCTGAAGCCCTCGGCGCGCGGCGAACTGGAAATCACCGACGTGAATAACGCCTACATCCGCGAAGGGACGATGACATTTGATTACCTGGATGGCTGGTGGACCGATGCGGGGACATTCGACTCGCTTTTGCGGGCAGCCAATCTTGTCCACTCTACAAGCGAACGCCGAATTCCGGCCATGGCCGCCGTTGCGGGCGAGGAATCCGAATGAGCGCAGCCGCCATGGCGTTGGGCGTAACCGGTCGAGGAATCGAATTGGTGATTCCGCAAGCGGAACCTGGTATTGGCAAAGTGATTTTATCGCCTACCAGTGCCGATCTGATTGAGGGTGTAGAGATCGCGCCTTTCGCGTTATGGCCGGACGACCGCGGCTACTTTCTGGAAGTGGCGCGTTTAGGCCAAGGGCTGGTAGCCGGCTTTCCTGGCCAGGGAAGTCAAGTATCAACCGCCGTCAATTATCCGGGCATTATCAAGGCATTTCATTTTCACAAGCTGCAAACCGATTATTGGGTCGCGGCCGCCGGTTTGCTGCAGGTGGCGCTGGTGGATTTGCGCAGCAACTCCAAAACGTTCGGGAAGAAGAATACGCTTTATGTCGGCGCGCTTCGTCCCTGGCAATTGCTGATTCCGCCTGGCGTTGGGCACGGCTACAAAGTGATCGGAGAGCAGCCGTCGGTATTGGTCTACATCACAAACCGCAATTACGATCCAAAGGATGAAGGCCGCATCGCTTACAACGACCCCTCCATCGCTTACGACTGGGAGTTGCAAAACAAATGACGCTGTTGGTGACCGGGGGGGCGGGCTTCATTGGATCGTGTTTCATTCGGACCGCTCTCACCGAAGGTTGGGCGCGGAAAATTGTCAACTTCGACAACCTAACCTATGCGGGCAATCTGGAAAACGTCGCAGCGGTAGCTGAACATCCAGGTTACCGGTTTATTCAAGCGGACATCTGCGACAGCCATGCGGTAAAGAAGGCGCTGCGCGAAGAAGCGCCGGACGCCATCGTGCACTTTGCCGCGGAATCGCATGTGGACCGCAGCATTCATTCGCCGGCGCCCGTGATTCAGACGAATTTTAATGGCACCTTTACGCTGCTCGAAGCGGCGCGGCGAGCGGGGATTGCCCGCTTCCTGCATGTGTCTACCGACGAAGTGTATGGCAGTATCGAACCGCCGCACGAAGCGGAAGAAAGCTACCCGGTGCGGGCGAGCAGCCCCTACTCGGCATCGAAAGCGGGTTCTGATTTATTGGCGCTCTCCTATCACACCACCTACAAATTGAATGTTACGGTCACGCGCGCATCCAATAATTATGGGCCGTATCAGTTCCCCGAGAAGCTGATTCCGCTCATGATCTCGAATGCGCTGGAAGACAAACCTCTGCCGGTATACGGCGATGGCCAGCAGGTGCGCGATTGGCTCTATGTGGAAGACCACTGCCGGGCGATTCGAGCGGTGCTCGACAAAGGCGGCGCTGGAGAGATCTACAACATAGGCGGCAACTGCTCTCTGCCTAATATTGACGTGGTGCGGCGCATTCTGCAAGCGACCGGCAAACCGCAAAGCCTCATCACGCGCGTCGCCGACCGTCCCGGACACGACCGCCGCTACGCACTCACCAATCGCAAGCTGACCCGCGAAACCGGTTGGGAACCCCGGGTGGCTTTTGAGCGCGGCCTACTGGATACGGTTGAGTGGTACCAGCGGAATCACGCGTGGGTCGAGAGAATCAAGAGCGGCGAATATCGCCACTTCTACGACCTCAACTACTCCGACCGCGCCATTTAGATCGTGAGGCCGCTGCAGTGTCGATATAATTCACTGAGAGTATTTCTTTCCGGTGGATCGATCTCAGCCAACCAACTCGACGCGCGAATCCCTAAGAAAGATCAGACGCGAGAGCCGCGAAACCAAGTCGCCCGAAGCGCTACGGCTTCTGTTCGATCACTTACAGGCAATCCGGCGTCAAAGTCTGGACGATTTCGATCTTCAGTTGACGATTGCCGACATTCACCAGGAGATCATCGATCGCGCGCGCTTTCTACGGGGAGATGCGCCCGCCGGGGACGATCACTCGGTCGTTTACCGGGCTCCCGCGGGAAAAAAAGAGGAGCCGCCGCAGCGTTTAATCGAAGGACCTAAGCCCCAACCCGCCGGTGCCGGACTCGTTACTCAGGCTGAGGCGGAAGTCTCGGAAGCAGCGCAAATTCCTCCAGAAGTGACACGCGTAGACCCGAAGAGCTGGCAAATGATCTTGGGTCTCACGGCGTTCATTTGCGTCATTGTCCTGGTGGGCTTCTTCTACCTCATCCAAACCGCGCGGAAGATAAACATTGAAGACGGAGGCCAGACAAAGACCGAGCCGACGGTAATTAACAAGCCTGACGCGAGCGCGGTGGCGGCTGTTCCGTTATCGCCCGCTTTGCGCCTTTATACCGACCTTGCCGCCGGCACACTGACCTTCGACGATCAGCCGCCGCGCAACCTGGTGGATGGCGAGATCACGCTGGATAACTTAGCTCCTGGAACCCACTCCATCAAGGTAGCGGGGGCAAGCGGTTCCGCTTCGTTTCAATTTGAAGTAACGGGCCGGAACGCGCCGAAAGTGACGGGCGTTCCACAAGCGATCAATGCCATGGCGGTCTTAGTCTCCGAACAAGATGGCAAAGGGCAACTGGTGACCAGTGCGGGACCGGCGGAAGTTCTGATCGATGGCAAAAGCGCCGGCGAAGCGACCGCCAGCGGTTTGGAACTCGTGGATTTAGGCAAGACAGACCACGATTTGCAGGTGGTGCATGAAAACGATCGCCAGCGCTTCGTAATGACCTACACGCCCTTGCCGGTTTTGACCGTGTACGTGAAATCGGATTCGAACACCGGCATCTTGCAGGTGGTGACGGGCGAAGATGGAGTGGATCTTTATATCAGCAACGTATTGTTCCGCCGTAAGACTGATCACGGCCAGGTGCGCGTTTCTATTCGTGCCGGCAGATATCCAATTCGCGTCCACAAAGACGGCTTCGTCGATCCGCCCTTACTATGGGTGGACGTAAAAAAAGCCGACGTGACGCCGGTTCACTTTCAGATGCTTCCCATGGGAAATGTGGCCGGACTGCAAATCGAAGGAGCTCAGCCCGGAACAACGGCATACATCGATCGTCAGTTCGTGGCGGCGATCGGACCCGATGGGGTAGCCAGAATCTCGAATATCACGCCCGGCGATCACAGCATTGAGCTCCGTCACGATCTGGCAACTCCCAAAAAATTACAACGCACGTTCCACGCGGGGGAAATCCTAACGCTATCCGGTCCCGATGTGGCCTTGGAAAAGAGTCCGGTTGAGACGAAACCGGCTAAGCCGATCTCCTCAGCGCCGGCTCCGGAAGAGAATCCCAAACCGCCGGCTCCCGCACCCATTGAAAATGCGCTGGGAGTATCGCACGTTCAAAAGGGTGGCGGTTTTGTTCCCTACGCCACGCCGAAGTCTGCGGGGCACTATTCGTTCCGCACGCAAGGCCACGTCGGAGGCCTTCTCAAGAAGGGCAAACTGCAGTGGTACGCCGGCTATCAGGATAGCCAGAATTATGTGCTGTTCAGTTTGGACGGCAAGCATGCCGAGGTACGCGAAATGCGCAACGGAAAGAGCATTGTATGGAACCGGATTCCGTATGCCGTCGATTCGTCCAATTGGGTGCAGGTGGATTTAACGGTGAAGCCGCAATCAGTCAGTTCGCGGATCAAAACGGGTGATGAAAGTTGGATCGATATGGGCGCGGTGGGCAGCTTTGGACGCGACTTTACGCAGGATAGGGTAGGATTCTATATTCCGCCTAGCGACGAAGTGGCGGTGGCGAATTTCAAGTTCGCCAATCGATAGCGAGAGGCGGCGGATTCCGAATTGGACGAGAAAGCATTTTACCGTGAATCGCAGGTGGTTAAGCCCGCCACGCTGAATTGCGCATATTGCAGGAGCTCCGATAGTTATGAACTGCGCTGGTTGGTTCGCAAGAAGATCGGCGCTTTGCCGAGACAAGCAGACGAACGAGACAGAGCGAAGTTCGCGAAGGCCGCGAGTTATATGGTGCTTTTGGACGATAAGATTTCGTGCAAGCGATGCCGGAGGATGTTTGAGATTTCGGGGATTAAGACAACGGCGTTTTTGACGGAGTAAGGTGTGAAGGGGCGGACTGTGTGCGGCCCGTGATTGTAGATCGGCGCACCGGTTATAGAACCTTCAGTACTTCAAAGCACTGTTCATCTATCCAAAGTTCTGGCACTCTACACCTCTTCGTATTGTGAGTGTCGCTGCGAGTATCTGGCTAGATCGTCGTTCTCTAAATAACTATATATTATTGCCCGAAAATGTTTTAATAGGGCATGCCCTACCCAAGAGGTGGGCCTGTCTCCAATTCACCGACGAGGAACGCGGCAGACTGGAGATTCTCCGCAAGTTCCGGACAGAGGAGAAGCGCCG
>Ga0302325_10033602_pt1 | contig 10508 bp, 8 predicted proteins | sample Palsa_T0_2_FD_201948 | JGI IMG/M metagenome (GOLD analysis project Ga0302325, IMG submission 201948) | Peat permafrost microbial communities from Stordalen Mire near Abisko, Sweden - Palsa_T0_2 | ecosystem: Environmental > Terrestrial > Soil > Palsa > Peat permafrost | place: Sweden: Abisko...
CGCTGTGACATCGCCGGGCGAAGCACACGCGAGAATTGCTGCCCCGAGCACCACGTGAGCAACCAGTTGCTGTCGTCAGGATGGAGGAGAAAGTTTTTCGACAGTCTGGTACATCCGGGGCTCCGGGCGGCATACGCTACGCTTGAACGAGCGATGCTTTAGAATTAACCAAGCGAATTCTATCGGGACAGGCGAGGCTGCGACGGTAAAGTGCCCTGATGACTCCGGGAAAATCCACGCTTTCGCTGGCATTTGTTCTGACGATCGCGCTGGCACAAGCTGCTGGCGCGGAGCCGACGCTTGGATCACGGGCGGACGACGCGGCCAAGTTGTTTCGTGCCGATCCAGGGGGATACGACGCCCTTTTCGCGCCCAGCTTCCTCGCGGCGGTGCCGGCGGAACAACTGACGCCGCTTTTGCAGCGGTGCTTCGCGCAGTTGGGGGCCTGCACGGCCATTCGGCCGCTCGATGCAGCCGGCGCGTACCAGGGAAAATTTCAGTTTGAATTCGAGAAGGGGTTCCACGCGGAAGTGGACCTTGCCGTGGACGCGGCCCCGCCGCATTTGATCACCGGGTTCTTCATCCGCCCGCCGGCTGTGTCGGCCAAGACACTGGACGATGTGATCGCGCAGTTCAAGAGCCTGCCGGGGACCACCTCGCTGTACGTTGGGGCGATCTCGGATGACGGGGTGAAGCCGATGGCGCAGCTCAATTCAGATCAGCCGCTGGCGATCGGGTCGGCGTTCAAGTTGTTTGTGCTGGCGGAACTGGTGCGCGAGCTCGATGCGGGGGAGCGTCGCTGGACTGATGTGATTCGGCTGGAAGATGCGTCGCGGTCGCTACCGAGTGGGTTTCTGGGGAAATGGCCGGTGGGATCACCGCTGACGCTGCACACGCTGGCGGGGCTGATGATCTCGCAGAGCGACAACACCGCGGCGGACCAAATGATTCACACGCTGGGGCGGGAAAAGGTGGAGGGAATTCTGGCGGATGCGGGCATGGCCGATCCGCGGCGGGACGTGCCGTTTCTCACCACGCTGGAGATGTTCAAGCTCAAAAGCGATGCGGGCGGGAAACTGATGGGCGAGTTTTTGGCGGACTCGGCGGCGGATCGACGAAAGCTGCTGGAAGGGGCCGTGGCGGCGGTGCCGCGCGATGCGGTGGGGTCTTATGCGACGCCAAGACACGTGGCCGACGTCGAATGGTTCGCGTCGACCGCGGACCTGGGCCGGGTGATGCGCTGGCTGCTGCTGCACACCGCGGACGCTCACGCCGCCGATGCCCGCGGCATTCTTTCGATCAATCCCGGGCTGGGTTTCCCGGAGGGGCAGTGGAAATATGTCGGCTACAAGGGCGGGTCGGAGCCCGGCGTCATTAACATGACGTTTCTGCTGCAGTCCGACAGCAAGCAATGGCTGACGGTTTCCGCGACGTGGAACGATCCGGACAAGGCGGTGGATGAAACGCGGTTCGCGGCGCTGGTGCAGCAGGCCGTGGAGCTGGCGCGGTAGTGTCCCTTTGGCGGCGGTCCCGCAGGGACGCGATTCGAACGCCCAAGCGCGTCCCGGGACGCCGCTAAAAAAGGGCGGTGGGAGTGCGCCGCGAGTCCCCCCCACGTAGCGGGGTCAGCGGCTCAGCAGTTCGTCGTAGACGGTCTGCACCTTGTCGACGGTGTGCTCGATGGTGAAATGACCGAGGACGCGCTGGCGGCCGCGGTCGCCCATCTTGCGGGCGCGGGGGGGGTCGGCGAGCAACCGGCAGATGGCGTCGGCCATGGCGGCGGCGTCGCCCATGGGAACCAGCAGGCCGGTTTCGCCATGCACCACGATCTCGGGAACGCCCCCGCCATTGGTGGCGACGACGGGTTTGCCGGCGGCCATCGCTTCGATCAGGACCTGCCCGAACGGCTCGCCGGTGATCGAGGCGTGGACCAGCATGTCAATGCCGGCCATGAGTTCAGGAATATTGCCGACAAAGCCGAGGAATTCGACGTAGCTGGCGGCGTTCAGCTCGTCGGCCGTTGCGCGAATCTCGGCTTCATAGTCGCGCTCGTCGAAGAGAGCGGCCCCGACGATCTGGAAGCGAGCGTCGGGGAAGATGCGATGAACCCAGGCGGCGGCCTGCAGAAAGATGTGCTGGCCCTTCCAGCGCGTGATGCGCCCGACCAGCGCGACCCGCGGGCAGGCGGATCCCCCGGCGCCGCTCGGGGCCGGCCCCGGGAAAGGACGCGGGGAAGGCGATTCGGCGAGGGCGAGCGTGCCGTCGTGCACCACGCGCACCACCGCGCGGCCCCCGAGCGTGTCTCCATCGCGCAGCTGCCGCGGCGGCGGCAGCGGCGGCTGCTCCCACAGCGGGTCCAGCGCGAAACCGGAGGGAATCGCCGCCGAGCTGCGGGCGTTTCGCTGCAGCGTGTTGAGCGTGGCCCCGGAGTTGGCGATCACCCAACCGGGGATCAGCTTGCTCAATCGCCGAAATGTTTTGACGACGACTCCGGGAAGATAATCGCTGTCGATGCGATCGCGGACGTGCCAGATGACAGGCTTTCGGCAAAGTCGCGCGGCCAGGCCTCCCATGATGTCGGCCTTGAGGGAGTTGGTGTGAATCAGATCGACGTGGAGCGCGTGAATTCGCCGGGCAATGCCCAGGACCGCGATCAGCGCCCGAAAGACGTCCCTGGCCTGGAGCAAGGTTTTGACACCGAGCGTGTCTTTCCGGGCCGAGAGAACGCTGGAAGCCACGGAATAAATGTGCGTCTCGACGCCGGCCTGATTGAGCTTGGCGTGGAGCGGGCCGTCCTGGAGCAACAAAACGACCGGGGTGTATCGGCTGGGGTTGAGATGGGTGACGAGATTGAGCAGCGCAATCTCGCCGCCGCCCAGCATGGCGGTGTGATCGATGAACAGCACGCGCCGCGGCGCGGAGCCCGGAGCGGGCGTTTGAGCGGCGGGCCTGGGCGTTGTGACCGACGCCGATGGCGGCTTCCGGCTGGCGAGGAGCTTGTCTGTCATGGGGTCGCCGTCATGCCGAGCCGGAAATCTCCAGCCAGTTGTCATGCGCCTCGGCATGGAGGGCGATTTCCTCGAGGATGCCGGCGAGTGGCGTTTGTGGCTGCCAATCCCAAAAGCTCCGAGCCCGGCGATCGTCCATCACCATCCAGGGGATGTCGAAGCGGCGCTCGCGGGGGTCGACCAGCACCTGACGATTTTGAAACCGCCGCTGGCACCACTGGCTCAGTTGCAGAAGCGACATGGCGTTTTCCGGCCCGCCGCCAAGATTAAAAACCCGCGAATCGACCGAACCGCTGCGGGCGAATTGCTTCTTGAGTAGTGAAAGCAGGTCGCGGGGGTGCAGCGCATCGCGCACCTGCCAGCCGTGGCCTCCGAAGCCGATATATTTCAGCGGCTTGCCGCGCAGCCACGAGTTGATCCAGAAGCTGAAAATTCCCTGGTCAGCCCTTCCGAACTGTCCCGCGCCGGCGAGCACTCCGCAGCGGTTGATCCAGACGGGAAACCCGAAGGTTTCACCGTACTCCAGCGCCAGGAGCTCCGATGCGAGCTTGCTGACGCCGTAGAGGGAGATGGGGGGTTGCGTGGAGAACGCCTCATCGACTCCGCGCCGCGAAACGCCAGGGGGAAGCGGCCGCGTTTCGTCCAGGCAGAACGCTCCGTTGTGCTGCGCCATGGGCAGGCCGGCCAGCGGCGGGATTGAATAGACACGGCTGGTGCTCAGCAAGAGGAAGCCCGCGCCGTGCTTCCGGCAGTATTCGAGAAGGTGGACGGTGGACGAGAGGTTGTGATCCAACAGTTGCTTGCTGCTGGATTGTCCATCGACGCCGGCGAGGACGCTGGGATTGGCGGCGGCATCGATGACCCAATCGCAGGGAGGCAACTGCTCGAGGTCCTCGGCCGCGCGCAGGTCGCCGTGGAAGACGCGGACGCCGCGGCGGATGAGTTGCAGGCGGTTGGTCTCGCTGCCGAGCCGGGAGAGGTTGTCAAAGCCGACGATTTGGGCGCGGTCACCGGCGGCGCCGGCGTCTTCGAGGAATGCCAGCGCCAGCGTGGAGCCGACGAACCCGCATGCGCCGGTGATGAGAATTTTCATCGCGGCCGATTCCGTTTCCGCCAGCCATCGGCGATCTGCTGGAAGATGTCTCGCAGCGTGACGGTGATGTCCCACCCGGGATAGTGGGCCCGCATCTTGCGCAGATCGCTGTAGTAGCAGATGTGATCGCCGATGCGGTTTTCCTCGACGTAGGTGTATTTCTGTCGCTTGCCGGTGAACTGCTCGGCCAGGGCAAACGCCTCGAGAACCGAACAGGAATTGCCCTTGCCGCCGCCGATGTTATAGACCTCGCCGCAGCGCGGCGATTCGATGAAAGCGTCGATGAAGCAGGCGACATCGTGGGCGTGAATGTTGTCGCGAACCTGCTTGCCCTTGTAGCCGAAGAGCTTGTATTCCTTTTCTTCGAGGTTGCACTTGATCAGGTAGCTGAGGAATCCGTGCAGTTCGACGCCCGAGTGGTCGGGGCCGGTGAGGCATCCGCCGCGGAGGCAGCAGGTCGGCATGGAGAAATAGCGGCCGTACTCCTGGACCATGACGTCCGCGGCGACTTTGGACGCGCCGAACAGCGAATGCTTGCACTGGTCGATCGAGAGGGTTTCGGGGATGCCGTTTGCGTATGCGGCGTCTGCATATTCCCACCGCGTGGGAAGCTCGGTCAGGGGGATGCGGTTGGGGGCATCGCCATAGACCTTGTTGGTGGACATGTGGACGAAGGGAGACTCCGGGCAGGCCCGGCGGGTGGATTCGAGGAGGTTGAGGGTGCCGACGGCGTTGGTGTCAAAATCGTCGAAGGGAATGGCCGCGGCCTTGTCGTGGGAAGGCTGGGCGGCGGTGTGAATCATCGCCGCGGGACGCAGCTCGCGCAGCAGCGCCAGGCAACCGTCGCGGTTGCGGATATCCAGTTCGTGATGATGGAAGCGTTTGAGCGTCGCCTCCATGCGCTTTTGGTTCCAGCGGGTGTCTCCCTGCGGCCCGAAGAAGACGGCCCGCTGGTTGTTGTCGATCCCATGCACCTCCCAGCCCCGTTCGTGAAAGTGTCGGCACACTTCCGAACCAATCAGGCCGGACGATCCGGTAACCAATACGACGTTATTCACGGGGCTCCCTGGTGAGGTGAACTGGACGACGCCAGCCTATAAAGGCAGGCGTGATATTTCGGATCTCGAATCACCGCTTGAAACGGTCCGCCTTGCGCGACGCTTGCTGCCGCCCGCGGGGCAACCTCTGACAGGTTTGCATCCGCGATGACCCATTCAATATGGTCGGCATCCATATTGGTCGCCAATGCGCGCGGCTGATCCGAGCGGTCCAATATCCGGCGGGGATCGGGAACATAGCCGAGGCCGGCGTAAATCAGTTGAGAGGGGTCCACCGCCAGCACCGTTTCCCCATGCGGCACGGCTCGAGCGAGAGAAAGAACCCAATTTCTGTATGGGACATCCTCGGGCTCGTCTAATTCCTTCGCCCGCGCACTGCGAACAAAATGAAACGCGTTGGAGGCGAAGAGAAATGCGAGCACCACCGCCGGCCACTTCGATTGCCCGGTACGACCGTCGGCTGTCTGGCCAGACCAGCACAGGCAGATTCCGCTGACTGACGCCACGATCAACAGCGGAAAAATCATCGCCAGATAACCGGGACGAAAAAAAGTCACAAAGTAAACCGCCATCGGCGAGAGCAGAGCCGCCATGCACGCGAGGCGCGAAAATTGGCGTTGGCGGACAAGCTCCCTCAATCCGACGCCCAGACCCGCAAGAACGCCTACCGCGGCAATCGTTCCGAAGGCATCGGTGGTACTGCGAAGCAATTCCAACGGCACGCGACTGATGCGAAGCAAAAATGCGCGGGGGTGATGGGCGATCGCCAGCATCACGCTGCGATGATTGCTCTCCTCCGAGCCAAAGACATTCTCGAACAACGGCATGCCCGCGGTCGGTTCGAATCGATCAAAATAAAGCTTATAGTAGCCCTGACGAAATGCCAGATACGTCCGGTCGCCGCTCCCGAGCGACCAGATTTTCGATTGCAAACCAGAGAGGATCACCCAGAGGAGAATGGGCAAGACGAACCCGGCGACCATGGCGCCAAGGAGCCGCGGGGCACTTTTCCACTGGAGCGCCGATCGCCAAAACAGAAACGCGAACAGCGCGCAGATCATGGCGCCGGCGACCAGCCCATCGTTGCGGGCCATCGCCGCGGCTGAAAGGCAGAGTCCCAGCAGGAGGTATTTTCGCGGTGCGGCGCTGAGCGATCCATCGGGGCCGACGACGTCGAGTAGCAGGGCGCAGCAGAGCACGATCGATGTGCCGTAGAGCGCATCGGAGCTGTTGGCGGCCACGACGAGCGATGCCCTTGAGGCGGCGACGATGGCCACGGCACATGCCGCTCCCGCCGAACCGCACCAACGATTCGTCGCCCATCCGACGGCCGCGAGCATGCAGCCGTAAGTCAGCCACTGTCGTATCGTCGAAACGGTTTCAAGTCGGATCGCGTTGGGAGCAAACGGCAGATACAACAATCCGTTCACCAGCGTCGGCAGGGGATTGTCGGAAAACAGATGCACCTCGCCGCGCTCCACCAGCATCGCCCCGTGGCTCAGATAGGAGCTTTCATCCAGTGCCGGCAGGCGCGCGTGGAAACCCCTGGCATGGAGCGCGGTGGCGGCAAGGACAATTGCGGCCGCGACATAGCCCCACCGCCGCGACAGGCTCAGCGCAGGGGCTCTGTCCACCGCCATCTCCGGGCCCTGACTGAGGGTCTCAGGCATGCTCGTCACTCCGCGGAACGCTTTGGATTTGCGGTTTTTCAGCTTCGATTTGCGATGAGCTTTCAGATGGCGCGCTTGCCGACAGGGTCTTCCGGCAGTCTCCCCGGCTGAAATACTTCTCAAGCCAGACATAGGCGCAGATGAACAAGTACCTGCTGCCCATTTCCTTGATTTTCAGCTTCGCCTCGCCTGTCCGGCGATTCCGCCAGGTAATTGGAATCACCGTCCACGTGTAGCCGCGAACAATGGCCTTGAGAGGCAACTCGACGGTAAGGTTGAAATGCGGCGCAAGCAACGGCCGGCAGCCGTCGATCACAGTCTTTCGATACGCCTTGAAGGCGTTGGTGGTGTCGTTGAGAGAAATTCCAAACATGCAGCGAATGAAAAAGTTGGCCAGCCGGTTCACCCGCAACTTGACCCAGGGGTAATCGATCACCCCTCCGCCCTTGAGAAAGCGGCTGCCAAACACGCAGTCGTGGCCGCGGTTAAGCAGTTCCCAATATCGCACGACGTCCCGGCAATCATCCGACTCATCTGCCATCATGATCACCGCGGCATCGCCGGTCATCGAATCCAGACCCTTGATGATGGCGCGGCCAAAGCCGTGCATTCCCAGATTCTGCACCGGACGCAGTTCCGGCATCTGCCCGAGAAGGCTCTGCAGGCTCTGCCACGTCCCGTCGCTGCTTCCATCGTCCACGACGATGATTTCATGAGGCACCTGATGCAGTTGCAGCTCGAGATGCAGGTGGGACACGGTCGAGGCGATGCAGCCGACCTCATTACGCGCTGGAATGATGACCGACAGCAACTCCAGGGACTTCTCATCTGGCGGACGGGGTTGATCGGTTGATTGAGTCATCGTGCAGACACAGAAAGTTTCAACGCGCACCCTCAGGCTTGGCGGGGATCGGGCCGGAATCCACCAAGCGGTAGGAATCCTCGGGGGCATCGTGCGTGGAAACCTCGAGGAACTCGCAAACTTCGTCCGTGGCCCAGAAACGATGCGGAGTGAGGGGAATCAGCGTCAGGGTGTCTCCGGGCGAGAGCTCCATTTCCTGGACCAGGGTTCCCTCGAGGGTGAAGAGTTGCAGGTGCAGGCGCCCGTTGAGGATATGGAAAGTTTCCGTCTTGAGCTTGTGATAATGAATGCTGCAAGCCATCCCGTTTGGCACTGCAACCAGGATCTTTCCGCAGTAAAGCTGGGTATTGACCAAATGTTTCTCGTATCCCCACAGCTTCTTCACGACAATTGGACGGGCGAGGTTTAAGTTGTTCACGTGCATTCAAAAACCATTATGTTGTACAAATCCACTTGACGCCACGTTATACTGGTGCGGCGGTCGGGGCGGACGGCGAGGAATCGATGGCGGGACGGCGAATGCGGATGGGACGACGCCGCGCAGCGGCGGGCTTCACGTTGCTGGAGCTCCTGGTGGTTATCGGCATCATTGCGGTGCTGCTTTCGATCCTGCTGCCGGCATTGAGCAAGGCGCGGGAGGCGGCGCGGCAGACGACATGCCTGAACAACCTGCGGCAAATCGGGCAGGCGATGGGGAGCTACCTGATCGACTCGCGGGGGCGCTTTCCGGTGCAAACGGGGTTCGGGGAGGCCGGCGGGGGCGGGATCTGGGACTTTGCCGCTCCGGGGGTGTGTAACTCCACGGACATCAGTTACCACACGGTGCTAGGTTCCCTGATTCCCGAGCTGAACGGCGCCACGAACCTGTTCGCTTGCCCCAGTGCGTTTATCGATCCAGCCAGCTCTTCGGCGCAGTTCTCAGTAGTCACGGCTGACAGCTCGACAAATTATCTGCCCAATGGCGCGGTCGTCGGCCGGTGGATGAACGGAGCCTACCGCGGGCGCGGCGTGACCGATATTCCGCATCCTGCGCAAATCATTCTGATCCAAGAGCATTTTTTTCTCTATGGCTGCTCGTTTATCAGGCCAACGCCGGACCGGGACTCGGGATCGGTGCCGTTGTACCAGCAGTGGTCGAACGGGGTAAACTACTGCACCCTTCATCCTGGTACACTCGGGACCGCCGGCGGGGGGAATGTGTTGTATGTCGATGGACATTGCGAGTATCGACTGTTCAACAGTCTCGAGGCGTGCGACTTCGGCCTGGCGGGCTACAGTGGTAACTGCGGCGGACAGCCGACGGACACTCCCCTCACGATGCCCGCCAGCACGGGCACACTGTACGAGTCTATATTTGATTGAAGGCGGGTCGTGTTGATATCGTGCAATCGCTGGTCCCCGTCGAAGCGGGTTCTTCTCGGTCGTTTCGGGGACATTTGCGGCTGGCTCAAGGCGACTCCGATCGCGTGCGGCGTCCCAGCACCGATTGGTAGACGCAGAGCGTCTGGTCAACCATGGTGCTCAGCTGGTAGCGCGGATCGAGGCCCCCGGCGGCGCGACGGCGCGCTTCGGCCGGATCGGCCAGCAACTCGACGATCGCGCCCGCCAGCGCGCCGCAGTCGCCCCGCCGCACCAGCCGGCCGGCCGGACCGTCCCCGATGATTCCGCGCGGGCCGTCGGCATCGGCCGCGATGACCGGCAGTCCAAACGCCATCGCCTCCAGAAGCGTCAGTCCAAATCCTTCACTGCGCGCCGGATGAACCAGCGCTGTCGCCTCCCGGTAGAGCCAGACCAGCTCAGTCTCCTCGACAAAGCCGGTGAATTTCACGCTCCGGGAAATCCCCAGATTTTCCGCCTGGCCTCTCAGTCCCTGAAGATATTGCTCCTGCTGCGAGCCGCTGGCTTTGCCGACGATCAGGAACTGAGCGTCGGGAAATTGCTTGAGGACCATCGGGACGGCGTTGAGCAAATCGGCATGGCCTTTGTGTTCCTGGAGCCGTGCAACGGTCAGAAGGATCGGCCCGCTCTCCAGCCCCAGGCGGTCGCGCACGCTGGAATCGGGACGAACGCCCAGCAGCCGCTGCGGATCGACCGTCACCGGCGCGATTACCGACTGGGGCCGGCGGGCGAAACGCGGATATCCGCTGCGGACTTTTTCGGTTGTAAATATCACGTGATCGAACGGCAGGAGTTGGCACCATCGCTCGACCCAATCAAACTTGTATGCGAAATCGTGCAGGTGCCACACCACGCCGATGCCCGCCCCCCTGCCCGCGGACGAGGCGTAGATCTGCGCGGTGTGATTTGCATGCAGCAAGTCCGCCCCTTCCTCTCGCGCCAGCCGGGTGAGCCACGCCCGACCGCGCCGCACCTGAAGCAATTGCCGGTAGCGATGAGGCTCAAAGGCATGGGCGGCAATGTCCAACCGCCGGGCTGCCTCCAGCAACGGCCCCGGCCGCATGCACGCCAGGGCCGCCTCATGCCCCCGCTGCCGCAGACCCTCGGCCACACGAAGCAAAACCTGCTCGCCGCCGCCGATCTCACCAATCGGCGACACCAGTAGAATGCGTATCTTTACATCAGCCCGTGGCTGAATCGCCGAAGTGGTGAGCGACGGTGGGGAATCATGGATGGCTCCTGGCACGAGCGGAGCATCGCGGCCCGCGCCGACGCGCAGAACTGCACCCGTGCGGTAGATCCTCCACCCCATCCATCGGCCACGCATCGTCGCCCACCACCGCCCCCAGACGGGGCGCCTGTTGGTCAGTAGCAGGCGACCGACTTGGATCGCTCCAGGATACGAGTTGGTTCCCAAAA
>Ga0302325_10033603_pt1 | contig 10508 bp, 10 predicted proteins | sample Palsa_T0_2_FD_201948 | JGI IMG/M metagenome (GOLD analysis project Ga0302325, IMG submission 201948) | Peat permafrost microbial communities from Stordalen Mire near Abisko, Sweden - Palsa_T0_2 | ecosystem: Environmental > Terrestrial > Soil > Palsa > Peat permafrost | place: Sweden: Abisko...
CTACCCTATCTATACGCACGTAGTGTGCAGTCCGGTTTCGGAATTAATTTGTCCAGGTCTATCCTAGATAAGTATGCTTGATACGTTTGATGCAAACATGACTCGCGTCTCAATGTGCTTCTTCGCACCTCGCTCGAAAGGGGCACCGTAAAAGTCATTTATGCGATACGCCCTTCCACACTTTCCCATCAAATGATAATCGGCACCCCGCTCCCGTTACTAAGTATACCCAGCAAGAATGAAATGATTACTAAACCTATATAGAAAACCCCCTAGTGTGTGATCAAAAAAAATTAGGGCTGAGGATCAGTTTCATGTGATATTTAAGGGTGTAAATGTGGAGCATTTACTCCCGGTCCACAATAATCAACAGCCGAGCAGCTCTCATCCCAGCTCGTGAGATCCTTTGCATGACTGTATCATGATGTAGTCTAGCAGCACAGTACTATCATCCATATTATTTCACCAATGCTTCTGCGCCTTCTTGTTCGCGTATTCGGCATCTCTAACAGAACTAAAGCCTTCGTCATCACAGGAAGGATGGAGAGTAGCTCAAACTGTAGGCATCAGCGATCTAAGAAGGTGAATCTAGCATGCCCTTTGCAGTGGTAATGTAGAACATGTGATCTTGATTTAGACGGTGTCCTTTCGACTCTAGGGACTTTGCTGAAAATTTAGCCGTTGGAGGCCGTCTTCACTAAGCACCATCTGAAGGCGCCATTTCTCGAGCCTTCTCAGACTTCACTAAACCTTAGATTTCCTGTTTCTTGGTATTCCTTATGCTGAACGTCAAAACTAAGTTTGGTGTTACCTCATATTTCGATACAACTGTGTGACCTTCTTCATTCATCCCATGCTCTATGTTCGCGTTACCTCAATGAAGTTACACAACCGTTAACCTAGAAACGACACAATTGATCATAATATTTACATCTTCAATCATCATAATCCATCCCAGCCTCAACCATTCTTCCTCCCTTAAAACCCGAATTCACCGCACTTCAAATATTCAACCTCAAGCATATCCAGCCCAAAATGCATCCCCCTCACCTCCTATCCGCATTCCTCGCCCTCTTTACCGTCACAACTGCCTTCCCAACCACCCCCCACAACCAAACAACCAGAATCACAATCACCCTCCTCCTCCAAACCACACCACTCCTCTCCCCCTCTCCTCCCGTCACCATCCCGCTCCTCATCCCTCTCCTCATCCCTCTCTACCACCTAACACCCTGCTCCCTCTCCGGCTCACCCTGCTCCGCCTCGAAACTATCAATCTCTCCCGAATCCCTTTCCCCCCTTCATCCTTCCGTAAGTCCTCCCGATTTGAGAAAGAAATGCACTAAAACTCCATACTCTTCCTAAAGAAAGAGAATCGACTACTGCATACTAACACACTGTTTTTTTTGGATAAAAGGTCAGCATCGACGCAGTAGAATGCAGAGCGTACAAGGATGCCGCGGGACTACAGCCCGGCAGCGCACCGTTCCGTATCGGGAGTCCCGCGTTGCTGAGTACGAATCTGGTTGTGGTTGGGGCCGTGCTTTGCTATGTTGTGGAGACTTAGGGGAAAGGGATGGAGGAGTGCGAGGGCTTTGGGAATCTGGGATGTCGAGATGGGATGAGATGGTGGATTTTGGCTTTGAATGATGGGATGGGATGGAAGTAGTGTTAGTTGCTGAACCGGTTTTGTCGATTGTTTTCGGAATGTGGGATGAGAACTGCTATAACCTTAGGAGGAGGTTTGACGTGTTACGTGTCACGCGTCACCAAAATCACCAACTTAAAGCCGAATTGTGCTCTGTGGCATATATATGTCTATTCTCAAATTCTAATGCAAAGTCTGGGTAGCACACTTTCACACCCAGGATAAAACCTGCGATATGGTGTCGCAAATGCAGATGATGTCCGCACTTATTTTATCTAACCCAGTAACGGAACTAGCACCTAACGAACACCAGCAAACCCAAAAAGTCATTCTGCACGAACGCCGCAACCTAGTATCTTATTTGCCATAATGCATGATCAAAAGCAAACTACCCCCGGTATCCCAAAATTGCAAATGCTACAAAACTATGATCGTGAAAATTTACAGCACGGATGCCATGCGTTTTGACATGCTGCGGTGAGTTAGTTTCGAGTCAAACAAAAGTAGGAAGGGAAGGAACTCACAAGTCAAAGAACGCAAACTGGCTAGGTTGACTGCCAAATTCGTACACGAATCTGGAGGCAAGATAACTGCCGAAGATAGCACGGAGGTAGTTATCAGGCACTCTCTCAATGATGAGATCCAAGCCAATCTTTTCAATCAGCAACTTGGGCAAAGCGTCCGTAAGGACCGACCGTCTCAGCTTCTCGTTCTTCCAGAGGTCGGTTTTTTGAAGCTCCTCGTCCAACTTGGTGATAGCCACACTGAGAGTATCACTGAGCGTCGATCTAGGAATCTTCGTCTCTTTGTGCTCACGCCAGATGGCCTCGAACTCCAAGCGGGCGTTGCTCTTAATCTTCTCTTGGACTGCCTTGACGTAGGCTTTGTAGAATTCGGGTGGATTGCCATTGGCACCGACGCACATGTTTTGGACGAATCCCTCATCGTCAAACGACAAGCTGGCCAGGACCTCAAGGGAAGAAGAGGTGACACCACCCTTGTTGGCACTGGCGTCCTTGAACAGGATACAGCCAGCAGCTTCGAGGCGGAGCTTAGCATCCTGAGTGATGAAGAGGTTTGCACCCTCGACGATGTATGGGATGGTTGTTTTACCACGCTTGATCAGCTTGCCGACAGTTGAAAGGTCGACTGATTCAGGTCGGCCACCGCAAGGAACAAAAGAGTCGGTCAAACCAGTGTCTCGAAGGTGGAAGGTGTTTCGGAACAGGGTTCCATTATTGATGACCTCGCCAGAAGGTAGCTTGACGTTGTTCTCATCGACAAGTACACGATAACCGTCCTTGGAAAGCTTTCTCATGTTGAAGTGTGAGATCATGACACGATTTTTGGCAAGTCGGACCAGCTCGCCATGATCGATTCCGTTTGGATCAACCAGAACGCCGCTGCCATCAACAATGGAGGTATACTTCTCGTTGCTAAGAAGTATCTCGTTGCTCCCGAGGTCACCATCCGGTCCACCAGTCTGCATCTTCCTGACCTTGCTGGGGTCGAGCTCAAGCTTGCGGTAGATGCCTTTGACGAACTCACGGACTGACAAAGTAGTCATGCCATAAGCGTCGTGGGGAATGCCGCCAAGCTTGGGTGACTTGCCGGTGAAGAATGACTTCCACCACGGTGCGCCACGCTTACGAGCATGCTCTGTGGCCCAGTCGACGAGGTCGGCAGTGTTCTCGTCAGGACCCATGAAGAGAATTTCCTGCTTGCCGTGGAGATCGACAATTGGATTCTTAATACCCGGAGTCTCGGCTGGAAGAAGAAGATCCATAATGCTGTCGATGTATTTCTCGAAGGCAACACTGCCCTTGTTTTGGTGTGCGGCATCAAGAAGAATGACACCTTTAGATCCGCCTTCAGGGATATCCTTATTCTTGCGTTGCTGGGTGTTCGCAAGACCATAGTTCTCATCGAACATCGATCGAGCGTTGATAGAGTAGGCCTCCTTGTTTCTGGACTTGACGATACGTATTCCTCCTCTCGCAATGTCACGGAAACGAAGATGGAAGCCTCGACTCTCAGAGCTGATAACCAAAAACATTCCGTACAGAGGTTGAGGGTACTCAATTTCGGGGAGAAAGGACGGATCAAGACGGAAGCTCAGCGCGACCTTAGTGGGCGTATAGAAGTTGGTCTTCAACAGAGATTTATTGAAGATTCTGAAGGCATTCATCACCATCTCCTCGTGCTCATTGTTGACCGTCTTAGTGATCAAGTCCCCAATTTGTGTATCAGACAAGACTTCAGCCGAAGGTGTTGGTGCCACGAAAGCATCGTCATCTTCTGTATATCCGGGCCCAAGGGTCAAGTGCGTGTTGGCGAATGAAGCATACAGAGTACGAACCAGCTCTGGATATGACTCAATGATCTCGAGAATGTAGCCGGCGGTGAAAGTCTCGGTTCTCAGGCGTCGCTTGATCTTCGAGAGAATTTCCACGTGAGCACTACTGTCCTTGTCTAAAGCTGACACCAAAGAGGCATAGTCGGAACCTGAATTTCTGTTAGAAGTGACAATATGTCTAGAAGAGTGGTTGGGCATACCAAGACGGTTCAAGAAATGTTGAACAAAAATTCCTAGACAATGGCCGTAGATAGTCTCTTGAAGACTCAATCTACCAGCAGCAAATAAGGCCTGAAACTTGTTCTGGGGAATACAGTAGAGTAATGAGATCTCCTTGGTAATCTGATGAATAGAGGCCGCCAGTGGGGGGAAGTTCTTCGATTCCAAGTTTTTCGCGGGCTTGAGATAGAGACAGATGACACTGATGCCGTTGCTAAATTGCTCGACATACTTTCGGGAGCTGGTCACACCGTAGTAGTGGTACAAGTCTGAGAGAGCACTGAACATGCCTGCAGCAGTCCTACGCCGGAAAGCAACGACCAGTCTCTTCTCCTTCGAGCCTTCAATGTCAAAGACCTCAATCACTGGTCCAGTTCTGGAGACTGCCAGCTCGATGATCTCTTGGTAAATTTGTTTTGTGTTCTTGGTAGCCTTGGCAAGGAACATCCGGTCTGCAATGAGCTCTAGTCGCGTCTCCGTTGGTCCAGGATTCGGGTCAACAAACATGCATTGGTAAACGAAATAGCAGCGCATTGTCAATTTAGAAGGCGTCGTGCCAGACAGATTCGTTGGAGAGCGGAAGGTCTCAACACGGTAACTTTGACTATCTGTGAAAGCATCGAGATACTTCTTCTCGAGTCTGTGCTCATAGCGTGGACCGCTGATATTGCTGACACCTGGCTCACTAGTATCGATGTAGATTGCGTGATCTGCAGCTTCCATATCCAATCTGATCGCGTCTTTTTTGTCACTGCGGGCAAAAGCAGCAATCTTGGCAGCGTAGAGGGAAGTGACATGGCTGACAATGGCATCGACATTCTCCAATTGGAAGTAGACATCGTCGATTCCGAGCTCGTTGTAAAACCAGTTTATTTGTTCATCAATCAGAGGACCAGGGATCCAGGCAGCTTCCTCGAGCTTTCCCTTAACTGTGAAAAGTCAGCACCTATGTACATTTCTGGTGGCTTTTGGGACAAGTTGAGAATTCGAAAAGAGAGACCGCGAAGAAATGCAAAACTGGCCAGGCTAGAGTGCAGCTCCATTCTTGCAACACCAACTCTTAAGTTAAAGAGCAGAGTTTCAAGAACTTCCAAACTTGACTGTCCGGCTTTTGGCAAGAGCCAGAACCCTAAGTGAAAGAATGTGACTCACCCTGGAGCATTTGTGCCTTCTTGCCTTTGAATTCTGGAGCAATATAACCCACAGTTGCAGACCGCAAGACTCGATGTCCATTGCCATTGCCATTCTTATAAGGTACGCTGAAGTGGGCAGGTTGAGGAGAGGGATGCCGATCGGGAGCAGCGACTACATCCCTAACCAATTTGTTGATTGTTGGTGATTTAGGAACTTCGAGACTCGCCATATTGTAGAGAAAATCGGAGTATTCGGGGAATGCAATAACAATAGGCTCGATATATTCAGGGAACTTTTCCGTGTACTCAGGAAACTGAGCCATCAGGTCAGCAGTGTTTAAAGTTGATGTTTGAGTCATTGTGCTGGTATTTGGCTGACAGGCCAAAGTAATGAAGCTCCCAGCGAGGAATGGAGGGAGAAAGGGGCAGGAGCGACCCAGGTCATTGTCCAGAATTTAAGGACTACCTTTTGGCTATTAACTCACAACACGCTATTGTGGGTCGCAGGGCTCTCTCGTACGAAACGATTATCTCTGCGAGGTCGGTGGGTTGTACAACTTCCGGACAGCCGCTGGTCGTGAGCTCCTTGTTGCAGCTTGTGATTTGATAGTGATAGAGGCTAAAGGGGACGTAACGGCAATTACGACGAGTAATTCGGTGTAACAGGTATGCGTCTGGAAGTTAGCAGCCGGTTCGTGTGACTGAGTTCCTGCTGGCGAAGTTACGCAAGATCTATGTCGCGATAAGCAGCGGCGGGAGGAGGTTGTGACTGTCAGGCGTGGCTACGTAGGAGAGCCTCGCAACAAAGGTGATAAGACACAAGACACGTGAATTGGGTGATTGGCTGAGCTCCTGTCAGGTACGACGATGATGCTCGCAGTCGAGAGACAAGGAGGGGGAGACGAGGGGGAGACAGCGTGTTTCAATCAAATGGATGAATTCAGATACTTGCTTGCACCATTACCAAGGACCTCGGCGAGGAGGCGGGGGACATGAGCCATTTAATAGCAGACATGTTTTTGCATCAAGCGAGAGAGGGAGGGAAGAGGCAGATGCTTCCCTCACTTAGGGTTGCCAGTCAAATTTCTTGATGCGTGTGCGTTGAATGATGCAACTAGAAAGTTTCCGTACCTGAGAGACGCCGTTGACGCCTCTCGTGCCCTCGTACCCTCGTGCCCTACCCTTGCCCCGCCCCTCAGCACTGCGGTTATTCAAGGCATTCTACTGTATGATTCTAGGCTGCGCCATACCGAAAGCGGGCCAACTCCGTCCAAAAGCAGCGCGGCTGTTCCCCGTTAGGACTAAGCCCGGATCTATTCTGGGTATGAAAGCTCGCCTCTTGGCCACTGGCAAGGTTTGCATGTGCCACAAAATCGGCTGTGCATGCGAATCCCGTGATCAGCAGCTGTGACTAAACTGACCCCGACACTAGTGGGGTAATGAAAACTATCACGGACCAGATGAAGAAGCTCACCGTCGCAAGCCCAACGTAAGAGTCCCAGATATATCACAATTTGCAACATCTCATGACACAGACTTGCAGCTGCTATTACACATAGCTCAATGCGCTTTCCGTTCTCTCCGCCCTGACCAACCGCGGGCAGACCACGCTTCCCCGGATTTCGTCAACTGACTCGAGAGATTTCTCCAGCCCAAGATTGCTCTCAGTTACCGCTTGCCGCTTGGACGGTGATCTCAGGGGAACATGTCCAATGTTCCAGGATTTGGATCCTGCACCGCTAAATAGCCTGATCAAGACAGAAGCGAGCATGATATATTGTAAATGTCAACCAGGTCTCCCGGTACGGGCCTGAGGTTACAAGGGGACGGCAATTGTTGACGTATTACTACTAAGCCACGAGTAAGTTGTTCTCCAATTGGATCTCAACGGCAATTTCTTCCAAGACTTTTGCTTTTCGTTGAGAAAATTCTCAGTCATGATGCGTGGTCTATATGGATCTGTCTGTCCAAGCTGCCTTAGTGGCCGTACTCACGTGTCCGCCAAACCGATGGATTCGCCTCCAGTACCCGGATCCGAGACCTCACCTCTAATCGCCAATAATCCCGAAATACGATTCAGCTGTTAAGTTCGCACGAAAGGCGGCTAAGCTACCATTACGTTTCAGCCCATGGCTTCCCCTGACCAGAACCCGCACGTGTCGAGCAGAGAATATGCAGTGTCACTTGACGCCCAAGACCCTCTTCGCCATCTTAGGGCAGAATTCCTCATCCCCTCCAGAGCTCAGCTGAAAGCCAAATCTTTACCAGAAGCAGGTAAGAAGTGCTGCTTTCAAATGTGTTACATTTTCTGTGCTGAGATGTTGTAGCATCAAGTGACTCGTCATCTCACGATGCTTCTGTCTATCTTTGCGGTAACTCGTTGGGTTTGCAACCCAGATTGACCTCTGTCCGGATGCAGCAATACTTCAGCACTTGGGCATCACAAGGTGTTTTTGGACACTTCAAACCTCTGGATAAGTCTCCGCTGCCGACATGGCTGGATGCGGACACCCGAGCGGCGGAGGCCATTGGCCCCATTGTTGGCGCTCAAGTGTCTGAGGTTGCAGTCATGGAGACACTGACCGCAAATCTGCATCTCCTTTTGTCTTCTTTCTACAAACCTGATATTAATCATCGGCACAAGATCATTATCGAGAGTCAAGCATTCCCATCAGATCACGTGAGTCGTGATTTCATGCAATTGTTAATCAAGATCAATTCAGTTGCTGCAAGCAAGCCAGGATGAGTTTTCCCGAATGGCAAGGTAGTAATGGCGAAAGCAATCCCCTGGAATTGTTACAGAAAGGCGTGCTTTCGGATCCATCTTCACATGTTCACACACCAGCCCTCTGAACTCCATCTAACAGCTTTCAGTTTGCAGCAGAGTCTCAAATTCTACACCACAATTTAGACCCTGCCGCTTCTCTGGTCACCATCAAACCACCTTCACTCACCGACTCTACCCTTCAGACAGATCAAATCCTTTCTGTCATTGATAAACATGCTGCCAACACCGCCCTTATCTTACTTCCAGGAATTCAATACTACACTGGCCAGCTCTTCGACATCCCCAAAATCACAGAATATGCACACAAACATTCTATCTTCATCATCTGGGATTTAGCTCACGCAGTTGGTAATGTTCCTCTCAAATTGCATGACTGGAATGTCGACGGCGCTGTCTGGTGCAGCTACAAGTATCTCAATTCCGGCCCCGGAGCTGCCGGCGGATTTTTCGTTCACGAGAAACACAGCAAAGTCTCCATCTCAGCAGATGGAAAGAAGACCTTCAACAGAAGATTAAGCGGCTGGTGGGGAAGTGACAAAAGCTCGAGATTTGCCATGGACAATCGCTTCGTACCTATCCCCGGCGCAGCAGGATTCCAGCTTTCTAATCCGTCGATTTTGGACATCACGAGTTTAACAGCTTCTCTTGAAGTTTTTGAAAAGGCTGGTGGCATGGGGCCCATCCGCGAGAAGTCTTTAAAGATTACTGCTTATCTTGAGAATCTACTTCTGAGTATGGATGCATATTCACAGAGGATATTCGAGATTATTACCCCTAAAGAGAAGGAGCAGAGGGGTGCACAACTTAGTGTGAAATTGCAGGCTGGATTGCTGGATGTGCTTATGAAGGAACTGGAGGAGACGGGCGTTGTGGTTGATGAGAGGAGGCCGGATGTTATACGAGTCGCACCTGCGCCACTTTATAATAGCTTCGAGGACTGCTGGGAATTTGTGAAGGCTTTTGGAGGTGCGGTTGAAGTTGCTCTCAAGGCGAAAAGGGGTGAGGTGAAGCTAGAGGGGACAACAGACTTGGAGATGACGAGTTGAGAAGACGGTTGAAATTGTATATAGACGTCAGTATGTAAAGATGATAGGAATTGTGTAGCACCTGTCATATTACTTCCATCCTCATTAACATATTCTTTACAATGACTTCACTAGGTCTAGCTCAAGTCCCGGGACTGAACTTTGACATTGTGGCGCAAAAGTCAAATGTCCGAATTAGCTTCGAACGTTTATGAGACGAAATGTCCCAAATCAAGGTGAGAATCTCTATCTCTTCGCCTACATTTTAAGCAAACCAACCTAGATATTATATTCAAAAACAGTCCAAGGTCGAGGGTTTAGGGAAGAGTTCAAAACCCCTGGTCTCCGCTGCTGCCGACCCCTGTCAACACTAACGAAATGCTTGGGATCATCACGAAAAAAAGTTGACGGCACTGAACCACAGCGCGTAGTCAACAAAACTCTACGCCTCACAATTTCTATGTTCACATCACTGTCCCGCGGGAGCTCGAGAGTCAGGAAAGCATACATATGTTCATCATGTCTAAGCAATGCACTCACGCATGCTCCTCCCGCCCCTTTGCTCGCAGCTGATCGCGTTCGGCGAGCTGTGTCCCGGTACTCCACGACATCTGATGCACAACCAACCAACAACGATGTCTCCGATCTCGTCCAAACTCCGGATACAGAACCTGCTAAACATGGAAAGTCTGCAGGTGCTGCAGATAGGGTAGATGGAAAGAAGGCGGAGAAAGGAAGGAGATCCAAGGGGGGCGGGATATCGAGTTCGGCCGAGGCATTGAAGGCTTTGAGGAACTCATTGGCATTGGCTGCAGAGAAAGAGAATGACCGCAAGATCGAGACATTGAAATCAACAATACCACAAGGGAAGGCCGCCGTTGCTCGATCGAAGAGGGGAACAACGAAGCTGGGAGTGGCACAGGGAAAGAACGAGAAGAAAATCACCGAGACCGAAGAGCCCACCAAGGATAATGCCAAAACTAAGAAGACCACTCCCAAATCACCATTGAAGGGGAATCAGAGCGGCGGCTCAGCATCTGAGGAATCAAATCCGCCTGTCAAGCGCAAGAGGAGAAAACGGAAGGTCAAGGAGACGAAGGTTCAAGAAGAATCAGCACCAAATATTACTAAGATTCAGGATAGGAAGAACGAACAAGCAGCAAAAGACTCGGAAAGGATCGCCAAATCTCAGCGCAAGAGCGCGGCCATTTTCCAAGATGCTGCAACGGCTATGATGACAATACACCCAAGTATTGGGGAGAAGGTAACAGAATACCGTAATCAACACTCTGTGGGCAACCCCCCCAAGAAATTCACAGTAAGGAGGACTCTAGTTGCC
>Ga0302325_10033604_pt1 | contig 10508 bp, 9 predicted proteins | sample Palsa_T0_2_FD_201948 | JGI IMG/M metagenome (GOLD analysis project Ga0302325, IMG submission 201948) | Peat permafrost microbial communities from Stordalen Mire near Abisko, Sweden - Palsa_T0_2 | ecosystem: Environmental > Terrestrial > Soil > Palsa > Peat permafrost | place: Sweden: Abisko...
AATAAAAAACCCTGGTGCCAGACCGGCGCCAGGGTTGAAAGTTGTAAACAGACCGAACCACGCAGCGGACCGGGCTGGGAGTGCCCACAGTCAACCCGCGGTAATTTAAGAGTATCATTTTTTGAGTCACGAAGGCAACCCGTGGACACACCAGTACTATACGATCCGCTACCCTGGCGCGACTTCAGTGATCTCTAATTTCAGAAGCGTGCCGCACTTCCCGCATACGAGCACTTCGGCCTCCATCATATAGACTTCGGTGGAATCGCAACGGACGCACGCCACCGTCGGGTCTGCAGCCTCTGGCAGGGGATCGGGCGGCACGATTCCTGAGACCGCTCCGCCCGCTAGTACTGTCGCCGGCTCGAAAGTGGCGCCGCATTGGGCGCACACGTGGTTGAAGCAGCAATTGGGCGTACAACTGTAGAACACCTCGGCCGAACTGCACACCGGGCAGGCGAGCGCCAACTTTCGAGTTTGCACCTTACTTCTTGACCGGGAGCAGAGTCGGCGGCGCCGCGGGCGGCATAGCCGGCGGCATCGGGGCGGGCGGGAAGAACTCCGGATCGAGCACCGGCGGATTGGCCTTCTGCAACTCCGCAATGAGGTTGTTGACGGCTTTTTGGCTTTGTTCCGGCTTCATGCGGGTCTCCAGATCGGCGCGCACTTCTTCGAACGGCTTGCTGTCGTGCGAAATCACCAGAATGATGTGGTAGCCGAATTGGCTCTTCACCGGCTCGCTCAGTTCACCCGTTTTCATAGCGAAGGCAGCCGCTTCGAACGACGGCACCATCTGTCCGTGGCGGAAAGGCGGCAGTTCGCCTCCATTGCCGCCCGACCCGACATCGTCGGAATCCGACTTGGCTACAGCAGCGAAATCGGCTCCATCCTGGATCTTCTTGCGGACTTCCTGCGCTTTAGCCAGCGCTTCGGCGTCGCTCAGATCCTTCTCTCCAGGCCGGACCGGCACTTGCGATCCCTGGAAGCGTATCAGGATGTGGCGGGCATGCACGGTTTCGAATTCGTTCTTGTGCGCCTCGTAATACTGGCGGACATCCGCGTCGGTGAACTGCAAGTCCTTCCCTGCCTGGGTCGCTAGCGCGTTAGCCAGCAGGTTGAAATTCTGAAACATCTCCTGCGCCTTGAACTCCGGCGTCTGATCGAGCTTGCGCTTTTGCGCTTCCTGTGCCAGCGTCAGTGTCTTGGCGATATTATCGGCCAGTTGTTTGCGTCCGTTTCCGTGGGCCATGGTGCGATATTGCGCCGGCAACGTTTCCACGAAGGCATTGAACTGGGCGGCGGTAATCTTGATATCTCCGACGCTGATCACCACGCGGTCCGGCGGCACGTCGGGTTGCTTCACCACCGGTGGATTGTCCACGGACAAATGGACTTGCGGCATCGTCGGCGGGGCCGCCGGCGGAGGGGTCGGAGGAGGGGTTTGGCCCAGCAAGACGGAGGCTACGCCAAACAAAATCAAACTGCGGAAAAAAATCATATAGCCTTATGATAAGCGATTAGAACCCGACGGCGTTCCTATCCCGCCGGTTCCACCACCGCCGACATTGAGCCTTGCGAGCGCTCCAGACGCCAATCCCGCCCGTATGCGCTGATCTGATCGCGGCCGAACTCAGCCTCCGCCAGTTCGCAGGTGATCAGCACGGTTCGGCCGCAGCGGTCCACCTCTTCGGCGTGGCGATATGCCTGATCGAGCGAGAAGACGAAAATGTGCTGGAGCATTTCGATCACGTAGTCGTAGGTGTGATCGTTGTCGTCCAACAGTACGACGCGGTAGAGCGGAACCAGCTCATCCCGCTCGCGAATTTCCGTATCGGGCGCGATTGACGGTTTCGACATGCCATCCGGCAGTGCCGGTTAACCTTAGTATCCGCCATTGGCTGCCGGGCCACAACCGCCGGGCTGCGAGTTTGTCCCAGTCGGCGCCGCCTACCCGGCTCTTCCGCCGAATCTGCCTCCACATTGACGCTTTCGAGGCTTGCTCAAACTTCACACGCACTACGCCTGCGAGTCGGGTCGCCCACACTGGTTTTTTCACGAGGTTCGGCTCGCCCAGTTACCCAGAGCCATCGTTCGATAGCCGCTGGCCTAGCGGGCCGTATAAGCGATTCGGTGAACAGAGTGAGTGTAGAAGGCCTGCTTGGCCTGACGGAACGCTATTTCAGCCAGGATTTCAGCCAGGATAGACACGCGCGATAAAAAGGCCTATATTTGGGTGGGCATTCAGGATTATAGAAGGTGAATATGAGAAAGCTCTACGGGGTGCTGGCAGGCGCGGCATTGTTGGCTGCCTGCGGCGGGCCGGAACGTCGCGAAGCAGCGTCCCTGTGCCGGACGCTCACCCAAAAACAAGCGGACCTAACCGCCGTAAACAACCTCGAAAAAGACCTCATGGGCAGTGTGCGCCCCTGGTGTGAGGGCATCATCAACAACGGGGCCGGCAAAGGCAAGGAACTGGAGCAGAACGCCGAATCTGCAAAATCGATGGCATTTTCGGCCAGCGAAGTGGCCAACCAATTAGGTCATTTGCGGCAGGCCATCTACGATCTCCCGCTGCACCAGGACTATCCGCAAAGCGTTCGCAGCGGTCTGATCAATCAGATGATGCAGCGCCAGAAGAAGCTGCAGGAGGTGCGGATGGCGCTGGAAGCTGCGTCGGCCGGCTTCCTCGATCTCGCGCGCAGCAGCGGCTACAAGGGTGACAGTTATCCGCCGGCGGTCGACAAGGTGAATTCGCTCACCTCCGGATACGTGATGCCGGAAGATGCGCTGGCCAAGGCGGTCGGCGAGCTGAAGGTGAAATACACGCTGAAGGACGTCGATCTGGCGGGACGAACTTAGGACGTGGCGCGGACACTCGTGTAACCCGGAGCGGCACTCGTGCCGAGCATCCTGCGTTGGAAACGACTTCGTGAAGCCGCCCAGCGATCTGGGGCGGCTCAGGAAAATGTCCTGAGCTCATTTCATTCGGGACCACTCCCTGACGGTCGCGGCTCGGTGTCGGCGCACTGCGTTTCCGAGCCGCGCAAGCGGTTTAAGGGCTCATGGCAAATTCCACGACTTCATGAATTCTGAGTCTCGGCGCTGCCGGCTGGAAGGCTGGCGCTCCGTGGATTCGAGCACGCTGGACTGCGGCTTGAAGAATGGCCTTAATCATTTGCACCCGGCGGCCAAGACGAAAGATTCGCTCTGGTGCTCCCGGACCGGAGTAGTCTGTGAACTCCTGAGGTCGTGGAATTTGCTATGAGCCCGCAAACCGCTTCGTCACGGTCGCGGCCCGGAAACGCGCTGTGCGGATATTGGGCCACAGCCGGGTGGGGAGCGATCGCATTTCCCGGTCCCGCCGAAATTCCGGGACGATTTCAGGAGTTTGGAGTCTACACCTCCGAAATCCTGAAGTCGCGCCACAATTTAGGCGTGGGGAGGAAACTGACTTGAGCCAGTTTTGGCATCACGCATACCGCTCCACAGGGCGCGTGACGTAAAGAGACGGCATTTTTCTCACAGAGGCACAGAGACCACGGAGAACAAAACTTCCTTTTCGTGGGCTCCGTGTCTCTGGGAGAGATATTTGCCTTTCTTGTGCAAACCGACTCCCTCACGGTCGTGGCTCGGTAACGGTGGTCGCGGCTCGGTAACGATGGCGCGGATCGGTAAGGGTGGTCGTGGATTCGGTAACGATGGTCGTGGATTCGGTAACGATGGCGCGGATCGGTAAGGGTGGTCGTGGATTCGGTAACGATGGTCGCGGCTCGGTAAGGGTGGTCGTGGATTCGGTAACGATGGTCGCGGCTCGGTAACGATGGCGCGGATCGGTAAGGGTGGTCGTGGATTCGGTAACGATGGTCGCGGCTCGGTAACGATGGCGCGGATCGGTAAGGGTGGTCGTGGATTCGGTAACGATGGCCGCGGATCGGTAACGATGGCCGCGGATCGGTAACGATGGCCGCGGATCGGTAAGATAGTCGCAGCTTAGAAGCCCGTTAAGCGCCGGCTTCTTCTTCCTTGGCGGCGCCGTACTCCTTCAACTTATTGTGGAGAGTCTTCAGGCTGATTCCGAGAATTTCCGCGGCGCGTGTTTTGTTGTTCTTGGTGTGTTCCAGAGTGCGCAGGATAAGGCCTTTCTCGGCCTCCTCGACGGTAGTGCCCACCGTGAAACGCACCGACTCGTCGTCATCCGCTGGGGCGGCCGTGGTAACAGACGAACCAGCGCCCGCGGCAACCGCGACGACTCCGCTCGCAAGGAACGTGGGCAGGTGTTTGCGCTCAATGGCGCCTTCGCCCGCGAGGATCACGGCGCGCTCCATGACGTTGCGCAATTCCCGAACGTTCCCCGGCCAGTTGTGCCGCTCGAACGCCTCCAGTACGGCCAACGAAATCTCAGTGACGCGACAGTCGTGCTTACGATTCATGTCGGCCATCAGCGCTTCCGCCAGCGAGGGAATATCGGCTTTGCGTTCGCGAAGCGGCGGGATGTGGACGTGAAAGACGTTCAGGCGATAGTAGAGATCCTCGCGCAGGTTGCCTCCGCGGACGGCTTCCTCGGGGACCTTATTGGTGGCCGCCACCACGCGGACATCGACATGGAATTCGTGCTTCCCGCCGAGCCGCCGCACGTGAGAATCTTCCAGAATGCGCAGCAGTTTGGCCTGAGTCTGCAGCGGCATCTCGCCGATTTCGTCCAGCAGCAGCGTGCCGTGTTGGGCTATCTCGAAGCAGCCGGGACGGCGCTCGCTGGCTCCCGTGAAGGAGCCTTTTTCGTGCCCGAACAGTTCGCTTTCGATCAGAGTTTCCGGTAGCGCCGCGCAGTTGATGGCGATGAACGGACCTTGGCGCCGCGGACTCAGAGCGTGGACCGTGCGGGCCACCAGTTCCTTGCCCGTGCCGCTCTCACCGGTAATCAGCACACACGCCTTGCTGGGAGCGGCCTGTTGCAGCAGCGAGAAGATTTCCTGCATTTTCGGCGAAGTGCCCACGAGTTGGCCCAGCGACCCCTTATAGCTCAGCTGCCTTTCCAGATTGCGCTTGTCGGCCAGCAGGCCCGCGTGGCTGCCGGCTCGCCGGATGAGCACCTCCAGCACACTTGGCTGAATGGGCTTATCGAGGAACCAATAGGCTCCCAGTTCGTGCACGGTCTGCACGGCCTTCTCGATATTCCCGAAGGCCGTAATCACGATGGTAGGAGTGGAATCGCCGGCATCGCGCAGTTGTTGCAGCAAACCGAATCCATCCATACCGGGCATGTTCAGATCGGTCAGGATGACGTCGGCGGGAAATGTGGCCAGCTTGGCGAGGGCTTCTTCGCCATCGGCAGCGGTCTCCGGCGTCATCTGCCATGCCGAGAGCATGGCTGCCAGACCGCTTCTTTGGCTGGCTTCATCATCTACGATCAGTACTTTCACTATGGGTGGTGCCCCTCCGAGGGAAGTTCCATACCTATTTTACGCCCCGGCACGTCTGATTCGGTGAGTGAGTTGCTACCGGACCCGAAGCGAGCGCTTCCCATCGAAAATGCTAGTATGAAGACTCACAAGGGAGAATTGTGCTGACCCTGGTCAACCGGGCGAGACGCCGGCTATTCCACAATGAACTGTTCACCCAGGGCTCGCATGCCGCAGTCGCGATCCTTCTTGCCTTCATTCTGCTTTTACTGGCCGGCACCGGCTTTCTGGACTGGCGCTGGATGCTGTTGGTTTCTGCGATTGCCGTTGGCGTCGCGCTCTACCGTGCGCGCAAGCGGCTGCTCTCGCCGTACCGAGCCGCGCAGGTAGTAGATCGGCGTCTGCAGTTGGCCGACACCATTTCGACAGCGGTGTTCTTTGACGAACAGACGGCGCAGGTTTCGCCGGCGCTGCGGCAGTTCCAACGGGACCGCGCCAATCAAGCGGCGGAAGCGGCGGATGTGCGGCTCGCCGTGCCTTACGCCATGCCGCGCGGCGTCTACCTGCTGGCCGTCCTGATGCTGGTAGCGGGGAGTCTGTTCGCATTGCGCTACGGCCTGATGGGCCGCCTCGATCTGCACCCACCGCTGGCTCACATGCTGGCGCAACAGCTCGGGTGGAACCAGAACACCGAAGTCGCCAAGAACAATCGCAAGCCCCCGAAGGTTCCCGAGCCGCAGGACGACACGGCGGCGTCGGCGAACGACCCCGATCGGACGCAGCAGATGCAGCCGGATACCGCCAACACCGATGCGGCCGATACGTCGAACGAATCGTCCGCCGAAAAAGGCGATTCCACCAAGGGCGACGCCAAGAAAGACGGCAATCGCGCCAGCCAGCAATCGGCCGATAGCGACCAGGAAGCGCAGGCCGAAAGCAATCCCTCGCAATCCGACCAGAAATCCGGCGAGCAACCGGGCAAGCAGGACCAGAAGCAACAGTCCGGCGGCAAGCCCGACGCCAACAACTCCAGCCAGAATTCGAGCCTGATGAATAAGGCGAAGGACCTGTTTCAGAATCTGCTTTCCAGCCTCAAGCCGCCCAGCAGCAATCCCGGGAATCAGCAGCAGAACGACCCCAACAATCAGGGCAAGGGACAGCCGAAGCAGCAGAACGACAAGAACGGCCAGCAGAAGAGCAGCGGACAGAAGGGCGACCAGTCGGAGGGCCAGCAGGGCGAGCAGTCGCAGGAGCAGCAGGATCAGAATCAGCAGGGTAACGGCAAGAACGATTCGCAGCAGGCCACCAAGCAGCCTGGCAGCGGCGCCGGCAATCAGGATGGCGAGAAGCGCATCAAGCAAGCCGAAGATCAGGCCGCGATGGGCAAAATCACGGAGATCCTCGGCAAGCGCTCGGCGAATCTAACCGGCGAGGCCACGGTGGAAGTCCAGAACACCAGCCAGCAGCTAAAGACGGCCTACACCACGGGGACGGCTCAGCACGCGCAAAGCGGCGGCGAGGTCAATCGCGACGAGATCCCAGTCGCGATGGAGCCGTTTGTACAGGAATATTTCAAGCAGGCGCGCAAGCAGGAACCGGCGGCGCCCGTACCGGCTTCGGGGTCCACCACAGCTCCCGCGTCTCCTCCCGCCAAGAAGCCCTAGCCCCTGCGGCGCTCGATAGGGCGTGCCCAAACGTGCTGTCCAAATATGCTTTCGGGCGCCGATCTTTGCGCGCCTCGCAGCATTTCTCACGTGCATCGCGGGCTAGTCACTCAGACGCAGTCTGCGACTCGGCGAACTCCTGGCTGTCGCCTGTCTTCTGCAGCTCGAATTGAAACGTCGTACGGCCGTGCTGATCGTCGTAGGAGCAGCCGAGGACCGAGTCCGCGGCCACCAGGCCTGCGAGAATCTTCGCCACGCGTGCGCACTCGGCTCGGAAATGCTCCTCCGATTCCATGGGGACTTTACGAATGAAGGCGATTTCGTCCGGCGAGCGCGGAACGAAAATCTCATAGTCGGCAAGGGCGCGAGCGAGGTCGGCTTCCGGCGGGCGGGATTCGCTGAGTAAGTAGAGACGAACTTGGGGAGTCTGCGGGGCCAACAGCGGGTCTTCGAAGTTCGCGTACAGTTTTGCGTATCGTTCTTCAAGGTCCGACATCAATTCGCAGTCTACCACCGCGGGCCTTGCACGTGATGCCGGTTCACGGTATGATCGATTAACGATATATCGACTATCGATCACACAATGCCGAAACGAAAACTGGACCCGCTGCCCTGGGCAGCCTTTCAAATCCTGCTGGCGCTCGCCGATGAAGACCGGCATGGCTATGGCATCATGCGGCAGGTGGAGCAGCAGACGGACCGCCGGCTGCGCCTCGGCCCCGGCACCCTGTACGGCTCTATCCGGACACTGCTCGACGAAAAACTGATCGTCGAGGTGGAGCCGCGCGGGGAGGCGAAAGCCGGCGAAGAACGGCGGCGATATTACCGGCTCACCGCGGCGGGCCGGAAACTGGCGCGCGCGGAAGCGGAACGGCTGGCCGATTTGCTGCGCGTGGCGCGATCGAAAAAGATACTGAGGGGGGATTATGTCTGAGAAGATTTACGCGTGGCTCTTGCGCCTCTACCCTTCGAGATTTCGAGAGGAATACGGCGAGGCAGCGCTGGAGTTGTTCCGCGATCGCGCGAGCGCGGAACGCGAGTTTTTAGCACGGGTTCGGTTGTGGCTGGATCTTCTGCGCGATCTGGCCGTCTCGTTGCCGCGCGAATACGGGCGCGGTCAGCCGGCGTTCGCGGCCACACCGGCCAACATCCGGCCTTCCTTCTATTTCGCGGAGAATGGATCGCCGCACGCCGGGGCGTTGCTGACCGGAGCGCTTCTGTCGCTGATTCCGGTCTTCGCTCTGGCAATTCCTTTCGGCCAGTACCGCGTGCCCCATCTCTCGTTCGCTCCCGTGCGGCGTCCCCTGTATGTGCGCCGGTCGCCGCTGGCCGGCCCGGCGCACAAAATGCCGCGGCGGGTGAACCACCCGGACGGATTTCAAATACTGCCGGCCGTCATGCTGAACGTCCCCCAGGAGCCGGCGGAAGTGCCGAAGCTGGATGCCGCGGAGCGGCGGCGCGTGGTGCAGACGGCAGTCTCTGATTTGAAGCAGCACTACGTCTCGCCCGCCGTCGCCCGGAAGATTGCGGACGCGCTTACCGCGCACGAGAAGGCCGGCGATTACGATGGCGTTACGGACGGCGCGTCGTTCGCCGATCTGCTCACCAGGCAATTGCAGGATGTGAGCCGCGATCTGCACCTCGACGTGGCTTACGTCTCCGGCGGCATACCCGATCGCCCGATCGGTCCGAGGCCCGAAAGCACGGCTCGCTATCGCCAGGCTCTCGAACAGGAAAACTGCACGTTCGAGAAGGTCGCAATCCTGGCGCGAAATATCGGATATCTCAAGATCAATTCGTTTCCAGACGTTGCCTTTTGCCGGCAGACGGCGACCGAGGCGATGACGAAACTGAACGGCGCCGATGCCACCATCTTCGATCTGCGCGACAATCGCGGCGGCTATCGCGAAATGGTGTCGCTCATCGCCGCTTACCTGTTCGACCATCCGGAGTATCTTTACAGCCCGAGGGACTTGGTGACCGAAGAGTCCTGGACGCGGTCGCCGGTGGCAGGGAGCCGCCTCGCGGACAAGCCGGCGTACGTGCTGACATCGGGACGGACGGCCTCCGCCGCGGAGCAATTCTCCTACGATCTGAAGATGCTGCGGCGGGCCATCATCGTTGGCGAGGCGACTCGCGGCGCCACGCACTCTGGTGTTTTCTACCGCATCGACGAGCACTTCGGAATCGGCATCCCCGAAGTGAAGGCGATCAACCCGTACTCGCAGAGCGATTGGGCGGTGGTCGGCGTGGACCCGGATGTCAAGGTTCCAGCGGCGGAGGCGCTCGATAGAGCAGTGCAGCTTGCCGAGGGCAGGTTGCGGAAGTAGTGGCCGGCCGCAACTCGAGACCCAGGCCAGGTTCAAACGAATGTGAGCTTGAGCAAGAACATCATGCCGCTTTGACTGGGAACCTTCGTCGCCGCGGCGTAGCCCGCGAATTTCCAGCACGTGGTCGTGATCTTTCAAGAATGTGGTGCTGCCACCCGCTGGGCGTAGTGCTGCAGGAATCGAGGGGTCCGAACAGCCCCGTGCACAAACCGCGCCGATCTCACTTTCGCCCCACGTACATTTCAGCTCATTTAGGGCCCAAAGGAAGAGGGCGACGACCGCAAATCGGACAAGCTGAAGCATGTCCCACGTGGGGCATGCTTCAGCTTGCCCTCCTCATATCGCCGCTTCGAACTGAATCTGCTTGAGGGCCTCGGCGTCGCTGGGAAGCTCGTTCTTCCCCGCCGGAGATTTGTTCATTTTCAAAATGTAAGCGACGATGTCGGCGTTCGTGCCGCGCGAAAGCGTGCCCGGATGGTCGGCGGGCATAGACGTCTGGATCTTCTCGAAGAGGTCGCCCAACGTTTGGCCACTCCAATTCGCGGTGAAATCCTGTCCGGCAAGCGGAGGATTCTGCGCGCCGGATCCTTCCAGCGCCGCCCCGTGGCATGACGCGCAGGAAGTCTTGTAGGAAGCTTGCCCGCGTGCGGCCTGAGCCTCGTCATAGACCCCGTCGCGAGTAGATGAATGACCTTGGGCACGTACGAAAAACACCCCCAGAATCATCGTCGCAAGAGCCGTTAACGTTGCGCGTTCCTTCACGTCCCCATCCTAACGTATAAACTGGAAAAGACACCCGTCCCGCATAGGCTAATCATGATCGACGCGAAAAAACTCACACTTGGTCTGGCCGCAGCCGTGGCCGGGCTATTGCTCTTGCCGCACCCTACCACATACGCCGCTGGCGGTACAGTCGCCTGCGATCCCGATAACGGAGGTCTCACCCTGCCGTCCGGATTTTGTGCGCTGGTTGTCGCAAATAATCTCGGCGAGGCGCGCCACGCTGCCGTGGCCGCGAATGGCGATCTATACGTAGCACTGATGAACGGTGGGGTCGCCGCGCTGCACGATTCCAAAGGCGACGGCCATTTCGACGTGGTCGAGAAATTCGGAGA
>Ga0302325_10033605_pt1 | contig 10507 bp, 6 predicted proteins | sample Palsa_T0_2_FD_201948 | JGI IMG/M metagenome (GOLD analysis project Ga0302325, IMG submission 201948) | Peat permafrost microbial communities from Stordalen Mire near Abisko, Sweden - Palsa_T0_2 | ecosystem: Environmental > Terrestrial > Soil > Palsa > Peat permafrost | place: Sweden: Abisko...
GCCGAGATGTTCGTCGCCTCCGATGTCGCCGCGCTCGTCCGCTACACCAAGCAGGTGGTGTACCTGGACGACGCGGAGGTGGTGACGGTCCACGCCGACGGCTACCGCACGTCGCCGCTCGACGAGCAGGACCGGCGCGGCCCCGGCGGCCGGAAGGCGCCCACGTTGGTGGAGGCCGAAGCCGGCGACTACGAGCTCGGACCGTACGAGGATTTCATGCGCAAGGAGATCCATGAGCAGCCGGAGGCGCTGCGCCGGGCGCTTCGCGGCCGGCTCGACGAGCGGTTCTCGACGGCCCGGCTGGGCGGGATCAACCTGGATGCGCGCCAGCTCAGGTCGATCAGGCAGGTGAAGTTCCTCGGCTGCGGCTCGGCCTACTATGCCGGCCAGATGGGCGCGGTGCTCACCGAGGAACTGGCCCGGATTCCGTCCGATGCCGAGCCGGCCTCGGAGTTCAGGTACCGCAATCCAGTCGTCGACCCCAACACGCTCTACGTCGCGGTCAGCCAGTCCGGCGAGACGCTGGATACGCTGATGGCGGTTCAGGAACTGCGCCGCAAGGGCGGCCAGGTCATCGGCGCGGTCAACGTGGTGGGCAGCGCGATCGGGCGGGAGTGCGGCAGCGGGGTCTTCCTGCACGCCGGACCGGAGATCGCGGTCGCGTCCACCAAGGCGCTGACCAACATGACGGTTTCCTTCGCCATGCTCGCCCTGCTGCTCGGCCGGGTCCGCGACCTGTCCTCGGCGTCCGGTCAGCGGATCGTGGCCGGCCTGCGCGCGCTGCCCGGGCAGATCGAACAGATCCTGGCCACCGAGGAGCAGATCGCCGACACCGCGCGCCGCTTCGCCGCCGCTGAGCACATGTTCTTCATCGGCCGCGTCCGGGGCTGGCCGGTGGCGCGGGAGGGCGCTCAGAAGCTGAAGGAGGTCTCCTACGTCCACGCCGAGGCCTACCAGGCGGCCGAGCTCAAGCACGGCCCGCTGGCGCTGATCAACCAGGCCATGCCGAGCGTGGTCATCGTTCCCGCCGACGATCTGCAGTCGAAGAACATTTCTACGATCGAGCAGATCAAGGCCCGTGGCGGCCCTGTCATCGCGGTCACGAGCGCTGACCTGCCCGCTGGCCTGGCCGACGCGGTCATCCGCGTCCCGCGCAGCGATCCAGAGCTGGAACCCGTGCTGTTGAACATCCCGTTGCAGCTGCTGGCCTACCACATCGCGGCCAAGCTGGGCCGGGACATTGACAAGCCCCGCAACCTGGCCAAGAGCGTCACCGTGGAGTAACCGCATCAACGCGAAAATTCCCGAGGAGGCAAGCCAGACCCGCCGCCGGGCCGGGAAGGCATAGCGCTTATTGCCGCTATGCCGCGCATAAATGAGCGCGGCCACGCAGTCCGGCTCTATCGCGCAGTCCGGCTCTATCGCGAACTGGGGTTTGCGCGGCAGGCCACGCATCGCGGTTTCCCGCCGAGGTAGTGCTAGTTGCGCCTATGGGCTGATCAAGACCAGGTGGTGCGCATTGTCCAGCCCCCTCTCGCAGTGATATGCCATGCCATGACACCCTCCCAGCGCAAGTACGCCGGGTAATCGTGGCTTGTCAATCACTATTTAGCTCCTCCTTCCCCCTTTATTGCAGGCGAACCTAGCGCAATAGCTCACTTAATAGACATAGATGAGTTAAGGTAGCTATACGGAACTAGTCCTTTACGGTAGCTGCGACTAGACAGGAGCCTGCCGGGTCCATCCGGAACGGTGGAACATGGAAGCCTCGTCCATCACCCGCCGCCTTCTGGCGCGCGCAGTCGTTCGGGAGTGGCCTTGGTGGCGGCTCCCCCGGTTGCCGCGCTGGTACGTCGGTGCCGTGCCGGTTGCCGCACTCACGCTGATCGGATTCGCGGCATCGCAGACATCATGGCATGCCGCAGACCTGGGCAAGTTCTTGCTGTTGCTTAGTTGCGGCATTGTCTCGGTCGTGGCGACCTCCCGGATCGCTTACCTCCAGGGCGGCATGACCCGAGATTTCCTCACCGTCTGGGTATTGCCGGTAGCGATCTTGCTTCCGCCCGTCTACGCCATGGTGACGCCGATCCCGTTGCTCGCGCTAACCCAATGGCGAATCCACCGGGGCATCGTCTACCGCAGGGTGTTCACCGCCGCCGCGATCGGCCTGGCTTACGGCGCAGCGTCGCTCACGTTCCGCGCGATGCCGTCATCCTTCGCCGGCGGTGCGATAGGCGTCGGCGCGCACGCGCTCACCTGGACCGTGGCCGTCGCCTGTTGCGAGATCGTGGGCTGGCTGAGTCATCATGTTCTCCTCGTGACCGCGGTCAAACTCTCTGACCCCACGGCGAAGGTGGCTGATCTTGAGCTGAACCGCGAGGCGCTCGAGGCCGACTTCGCCCAGGTTGACCTGGGCATCCTGATGACCGTGGTGGTGGTCGTCAATCCGGTGCTCGCGGTGTTCGGAGTCCCCACGGTGTTGCTCGCCCGGCGGTTCATGATGCACGCTCAGCTTCTCGCCCAGTCACGGATCGACAGCAAGACTGGCCTGCTTAATGCGGCTACCTGGGACCGGGAGGCCGAGGCTGAGATTAGCCGGGCCGTCAGGACCCGCAGCCCGCTGTCGGTCGCCCTGATTGACATCGATCATTTCAAGGCCGTCAACGATACCTACGGTCACCTGGCCGGGGACAAGGTCCTACGCGCGCTGAGCGATGCGTTCCGTGAGCAGTTGCGCGGTTACGACCTGGCCGGCAGATTCGGCGGTGAGGAGTTCGTCGTCTTGCTGCCCCAGACGGACGAGGCAGATGCGCTCAGCATCGCGGAGCGGTTGCGCGCGCACGTCGCCGGGATGTCTGTCCCCGTCGATGATGCCGCCCGGCCGGGAACCTTTATCAGCGTGACCGTCTCGGTCGGTGTCGCGGCCCTAGGCGCGGCCGGGAGCGAAGTAACTGAACTGCTCGCCGCCGCCGACGCCGCCCTTTATTTTGCCAAGCAAACCGGCCGTAACAGGACTCACGTCGCTCCCGCTGATATCCCTCTTACTCAGATTGTCCCAATGGCCCGGCAGACACCAGGGGTCATAGATACATCAGATACCTCTGGGCGTTGATAACCGGTCGATAAATCCTGCGCCGGTCAATGTCAATTCAGTGCCGCGCCGGTTAGTGCCGCGCTGGTTAGTGCAGCGGCGGCATGTCGTCCATGAGGCCGGCGCCCGGCAGCTGCTGTTCGCACCACACGACCTTGCCGGTCGCGGTCCGGCGCGCGCCCCAGCGATGCGAAAGCTGGCGGACCACCTGAAGGCCGCGGCCGTTCTCGTCGTCCCCGCTGGCCTGGCGGAGCCTCGGCAACGCACCGGAGTTGTCGAGCACCTCGCAGACCAGCGCCCTCTCGTTGACGAGCCGGAGCGTGACGTCGCCGCGCGAGTACCTGACCGCGTTGGTCACCAGCTCCGAGACGAGCAGCTCGGTCGTCGGGATGAGGTCTTCCAGGTTCCAGCGCTTGAGCGGCTCGGCCAGCACCGAACGCGCCGCCCGCACCGAGGTACCTTTGGGCGCGAACGTCCACGAGGCGTAGCAGTCCTCGGGCAGCCGCCGCAGGCGGGCGATGAGCACCGCGATGTCATCGCGCTGATGATCGGAATACACCCCGTCCAGGGTGGCCTTGCACAGGTCCTCAAGCGGACGCTCGGGCGAGCCCGGGCCGAAGATGCCCCGCAGCCGGGCGAGCCCGTCGCTGATGTCCTGGCCCTTGTTCTCCACCAGGCCGTCGGTGTACAGCACGAACAGGCTACCGTCTTCGATCTTGAACAACCGGCTTTCCACCTCGCCGTCGCCGACGCCGAGCGGCGGCGCGGGCGGGACGTCGAGCAGTTCGTTGCTCCCGTCCGGGTGCACGAGCAACGGCGGCAAGTGGCCGGCCACGGCGATCTCGCACTCGCCGCTCACCGCGTCGTAAACCGCGTACGCGCAGGTGGCGAAGTGCGGCTCGCGCTCGCCGAGGGTGTGCATGAGCTCGTCAAGCTGCTGCAGCGATTCGGCCGGCGCCAGCTCGAGCATGGCCAGGGTGTGAATGGCGGTGCGCAGCCGGCCCATGGTGACGGCGGCGCGCACGCCGTGCCCGGCCACGTCTCCTACGACGAGCGCGACCCGGCCGCCGGGCAGCGCGATGGACTCATACCAGTCGCCGCCGACCTCGATGAGCTTGCTGCCGGGCAGGTAACGGTGCTTGACCTCGACCGAGCTCGGGTAGGACAGACCGGTCGGCAGCATGCTCCGCTGCAGCGTCAGCGCGGTCGCGTGCTCCCGGCTGAACCGGCGGGCGTTATCGATGAAGACGGCGGCGCGGGACGCGAAGTCCATCCCGATCTCGATGTCGTACGCGTCGAACCGCCGGAACCCTTCCTGCCGCGTGCAGGCGAAGAAGCCCAGCATGGTGCCCCGCGCGATGAGCGGCAGCATCAGCATGGAAGCACCGGACAGCAGCTTGGCCACGGGCCTGCGCCGCCAGGCCTTGGCGATCTTGCCGGCCTGGATGTCGCTGATGGTCGCCTCGAGCACCGGCACGCCGGTGTCCATGCACCGGAAGTACGGGGTGTGGGCCGGATAGCGGAGGATCTCCCCGGTGGGGAAGGCCGCCTCCCAGGCGGGGTCCTTCCGGTCGTGCGAGAGCACGATCCGGCGCAGCGGCAGCGACCCCTCGGGCCCGTGGGACGGAAGCTCGTCGTCACCGATCAGGCTCTCGAGCAGCAGCAGGTCACCAGCGTTACAAAAATGCGGAACGAGCGCCTCGATCAGCTCCCGCGCCAGGTGATCGATGTCCAGGGTGTCGCCGATCCTGGTGAAGGTATCGTCGAGCATCTGCTTGCGCATGAGCGCGGGATCGATGAACCTCTCGGCCCGCGGCGCGGGGATGCGGAGCAGGGCGAGCGCGGCCAGGCTGGTCTCGCCAGCGCGCATCGGGTGGACGGTCACCACGGCGTCGGTCCGGTAGCCGTCGCGGGTATCGATGGTGAGCATCGCGCTGCCCTCGCGATCGGACCGGATCGCTTCAAGCAGCCCGCTGACCGCGGCGACGCCGTCGGCCGCCCGGGCGGCATGTGAGTTTCCCTGCGCCGAGTTTCCCTGCGCCGAGTTTCCCTGCGCCGAGTTTCCCTGGGCTGTACTTCCCTGAGCCGCGGTGCTCTGCGCGACGCCGGCCGTCAGGTCGCTCAGATGGGCGCCGAGGAGCTCTTCTGGTTCCCGGGCCAGGATCTGCGGCGCGTTCCGGTCATGCTGGACGATGCGCCCGTCGTAATCGATCCCGAGAATGATGGTCCGAACGGACGTGGCCAGGGCCGGAGGTGAACTCTCGGCGGTGATGCCCTCGGCGGACGTCTCCTGGGTTTCTGCGATCCCGGTCTCCTGGGAGGTTGCGTCGGCTTTGTAGCCACGGCTTCGCCTGGTCCCGTTGGCCGCGGTCTTTGGAGTCCGAGGCGCCGGGGCGCGGTTCGCTAGGGCCGCGCTCTCGGGCACATTGGCCCCGAGAGCGCTGCCCTTCGCCGACATACCGGATGTCACGTGCTGTCTCCCGATGGCAACGCATACTGCGCTCGCGTTAATTATGGGCTACGGACGGCGCGTTCAGACAGGAGTTCCGATGAGTCACCTTTATCCGTAATAATGACCTTTGTACGTTAATGACGTAATTATAGTTATGACTGAGGTTAAAGTGACGACGGGCTCCGGCCGAAACGACGATCATCAGACCCTGATCGCTTCCAGGGCCAGATTTTATGACTCAATGCGAACCCGTCGCTACACAATGCTGTTATCTAGCCCGCCCGGACTTGGTATTGCTCAATCCGCGGGCAGTCCCTCCGCGGGCAGCGCCGCCCTGATCTTCTCCGCAAAGGCCTCGGCCGGGTGGGCGTCGTCGTAGGGATGCCGCGGGCCGAGCCAGAAGCGCAGGCCGTCGCGGAAGTTCCTCGGGATGACGTGCAGGTGCAGGTGCGGGACCGACTGGCTGACGACGTTGTTGACGAGGATCATCGAGCCGTCCGCGCCCAGGCCGTCTTCGACCGCGCGCTCCAGGCGCTGAGCCGTGCCGAAGAACTCCGGTACCCAGTCGGCGGGCAGGTCGCTGAGCAGGCGGACGTGCAGCTTGGGGACGAGCAGCGTGTGGCCTCTGAAGAGCGGCCGGTGATCGAGAAAAGCGATCAGCCGTTCGGTCTCCAGGATTGTCACCGCCGTCGCCTCGCCGCTGATGATGGCGCAGAAGGCGCACGTTGCTGGCATCACGCGTGAGCCTATCGCCCCGGGCCCGCGACCGTCGGCTTGCTACAGCGTGAGCTCGAACCACACGCAGGTGCCGGTCGGCTCGCGCAGGAACCCCCAGCGCTCCGCGATCTCGTTGACGAGCTGGAACCCGCGTCCGTCCTCGTCATGCGCGTCAGCTTCGCGCCAGTGCGGCAGCCCGGTCCGCCCGTCATCGATGACATCCACGTGCACGACCGGACCGCAGTGGCTCACCGCGACGGTCACCCTCGCGGCGTCGGTCGCGTGCTGGACGGCGTTCGTCACGAGTTCACAGGCCAGCAGCTCAGCATCCAGCGAGGCGGGGTGATCGGCCAGGATGTCGCGGATGAACCTGCGGGCGACAGGCACCTCTTCAGCGCGCCGGGCGAAGGTCCGTGTGGCGCCCGCGGAGACGGCGGCGCCCGCGGGCCCTTTACCTGCCGCGGGCCCTTTACCTGCCGCGGGCCCTTTACCTGCTGCGGGCCCTTTACCTGCCGCGTCTCGCAGGCCCTGCTGCTCGGCCACGGTCAAGGGCGCACCGGGCATATCGGCCTCCGCATCATGCATGGCTACTGTCAGTATCTATAATGTAACTCTAAGCTGACAATAGTTCACGCATGGCACAGGTCATAGCACCTAGAACTCTGACAACATCTGCCCCCGGTTACTGGCTAAGGGTGGTGTTGTGGCCGTTGGCGGTGATCAGTACCCCTTGCTGGGTAACGCTGACGCTCTGAATCGAGACTCCCGCTGGGAGCTTCGGAATGCTGACGGTGAAATTCGCCAGCGAGCCCAGGATCGACGTCGGTATGTCGCCCGCATCGATGATCTTGACGTTGATCTTGCCCGCTCCCGATTGGGTCACCTGAGCGACGGCCGTCTCGCTCAGGGGGCCGATGCTGATGTTCGCTTTCACCCGATTCGGGCCATCGGCCGACAGCGTAATGCCCTGCGGGATGCCGCCCGCCTTTCCCAGTGCCGTGAACGTGATCAGGGCCGTGGCGTTGAACTGATCGATCGTCGCGCTGTTCAGCCCGTGGATGTGCATCCCGTGCAGCGTGGCGTTCAGGCTGGCGATCTCGAGCTGTCCGCCGGTCCCGGCGGTCTCGTTGCTCGCGGTGATGTCCACGGTGCGAAAATCGCGGGCGGCCAACTGGGTCAGGAACGGGAACCCCTGGATGGTCACGTGCGGCTTGCCGGACAGTTCCAAGGACGACTGGACCTGGCTGGCCATCTGGTCCTCGGTGTACGCGTTGGCGGCCCGGTCGGCGACGACCAGAATCAGCACGATCACGATCAGCGTGACCAGCGGCCACTTCCGGCGCCGCCTGCGGTAACGGGCCGGCGGACCCTGGGAACCATGGGCCGCGGGGTATCCCTGGTTAGCCTCGAACCTCTGGGTGCCCTGGGGTCCTTGGTTCCCTTGATATCCCTGGTATCCAGGCGTTCCTGGGTACCCCTGGTTCGCCGGGGACCCCTGATCCCCTTGGGGTTTCGGCTGCTGCCACCACTCAGGGGTGGGCTGGGTCGGATCGGAGCTCATGAGATGCCCGCCCGCGACCTGTCGGCTGGCACCCAAGCCCTGGCGAACATATCCCCACAATTAGGATCAGCGATAATCATTCCCACCCCTGAGGCTCTCACTTTAGTTACGGGGGATAGCTGTGAGTCACAAACGGCGCTCAGCGCGGGTGCGGCTCGGTATTTTCGGCGAAGTCCGGACGCTCCAGTATCAGGGCCTCCGCATCTTAATATGCCAAAACGCGCGGTCTACGTGAATGGTTCTTCCGATTCCCGTTTAGGGGCACGGGCCCTACACTTTGTAAGCATGCCACCCGAGCATTTTGACTGGTCCGACCGGCAGGCACCGCAGCCGGGTCCGGCCCAAGCCGGGCCCGCGCCAGCCGGGCTCGCCGAGGCCGCACCGCCCCAGGCCACGCCTCCGCACGCCGCGCCACCTGTTGCCGCCCCGCCACCGGCCGGGGCAGCCGGTCTTGGTCCCGCGGTCATGCCCGATCTCGTGGTGCGGACGCGGCGCTCGGTTCATGAGTTCCAGGGCGGGACCACTTACCGTATCGGCCGGGACCCGAAGTCGGACATCGTGCTGACCGACTCTCGCATTTCATGGCATCACGGGGTGCTGCGGCTGGAAGGGAACGCCTGGGTCCTGGAGGACCTCGGCAGTACCAACGGGACCTTCCTCGGCCCGCAGCGACTTGACCGGGTTGACATCGGCAACGAGTGCATCGTGCGGCTGGGCAATCCAGACGACGGGCCGATCCTGCGCTGTGTTCCCCAGACCCCCGCCACCCCCCAGGCCCCCGCGCGCCAGGCCCCGGCTACCCCCGAGGCCCCCGGCCGCCACGCCAGCCCCCCTCCGGTCGCTGCCGCTCCGTTCCCGTCGGCCCCTTCAGCTCCCCCCGCTGCCGCTCCGTTCCCGCCGGCGCCGTCAGCTCCCGCCGCCCCGTCAGCTGCAGATGCTGGCCAGCACCGCGATCCCGAGTCCTGGTGGCAGCCGCCCCCGGCCAGCGAGCCGGTGCCGCCTCCGGAGGAGCTCTCGGCCCGTCCGCCCGCGCCGTCACCCCGGCACGTCCGGCCCCCCGAGCCCGTTCCCGCACCTGAACCCGTGCTGCCGCGTGAGTCCGGACCGCCGCGTGAGCCCGCTGGCTACCTCGGACGGCCTTCACCGGGCGTCCCCTCGTGGGCCGAGACCGTCGATAAACGCGACGCGTCCCCGGCGTCTCCGGCAGCGGCTTCAGCTCAGCCGGCCATGCTGCCGAGCGTGGACCGCCGCCCCACGTCGCGGATGCCCCTGCCCGCCAAGGCCATGCGCATCGGCCGCATCCCCGACAACGACCTGGTCCTACCCGACCTCGACGTTTCCCGCCACCACGCGGAACTGCGGAAATCGCCCACCGGACGCTACGAGATCGTCGACCTCGGCAGCCACAACGGCACCTTCGTCAACGGCCAGAAGGTGACCTCCAAGCTGCTGACCGAAGAAGATCTCGTCAGCATCGGCCACTCGACGTTCCGGCTCAAGGACGGCGAGCTCGTCCAGTTCGTCGACGACGGGCAGGTCACCTTCACCGCCCAGGATCTGGTCGTGAGGGTGTCGGGCGGCAAGGTGCTGCTCGATCACGTGACGTTCCCGATCCCGGAGAAATGCCTGCTCGGTGTCATCGGCCCCAGCGGCGCGGGCAAGTCGACGCTGCTCGGCGCGCTGACCGGGATGCGCCCGGCCGACACCGGCACCGTCCTGTACGACAACCGGGATCTGTACCAGGACTACGCCGAGCTTCGGTACCGCATCGGCCTCGTCCCGCAGGAAAGTGTCCTGCATACCCAGCTGACCGCCCGCCGCGCGCTGCAGTACTCCGCCGAGCTCCGCTTCCCCGCCGACACCAAGCCGGCCGAGCGGGACGTCCGGGTCGATGAGGTGATGGGCGAGCTCGGCCTGACCAAGCACGCGAACACCCGCGCCGACCGCCTGTCCGGCGGCCAGCTCAAGCGGGTCAACGTGGCGCAGGAGCTGCTGACCAAGCCGTCCTTGCTGTTCCTCGACGAGCCGACCTCGGGCCTGGATCCGGGCCTGGACAAGTCGGTCATGGAGCAGATGCGGGACCTGGCCCACGACGGCCGCACGGTCATCGTCGTCACGCACAGCGTCGCCAACCTCGACACCTGTGACCGGCTGCTCGTGCTGGTTCCTGGCGGGAAGATAGCCTTCTACGGGCCGCCCGACGAAGGGCTCAGCTACTTCCGCCTGCCTGGCTGGGCGGAGGTGTTCCAGGCGTTCGAGGCCTACCCCGATCGCGACTGGGCCACCGAGTTCGCCGCCTCGCCCGCCTACGCGCAGTACGTGCTCGGACAGAAACAGAGGCCGGCTCCCCAAGCCAACGGGGTGGATCTGCCCGCCACCCCGCCGGTGCAGCGGCGCGGCGGGTTCAGGCAGATGACCACGCTGACCCGCCGGTACGTCCGGGTGATCTCGGCCGATCGCGGCTACCTGCTGTTCATGGGGCTGCTGCCCATCATCCTCGGGGCGCTGATCCACTTCGTGGGGTCAAGCGCCGGCCTGACCGGCCCGCCGCACAGCAATCAGAACGCAGAAGAGCTGCTGCTCATGCTCACCATCTGCGCCTGCCTGTCCGGAGCCGCGAGTTCGGTCAGGGAACTGGTCAAGGAACGCACGATCTACGTCAGGGAACGAGCGGCCGGGCTCTCGT
>Ga0302325_10033606_pt1 | contig 10507 bp, 10 predicted proteins | sample Palsa_T0_2_FD_201948 | JGI IMG/M metagenome (GOLD analysis project Ga0302325, IMG submission 201948) | Peat permafrost microbial communities from Stordalen Mire near Abisko, Sweden - Palsa_T0_2 | ecosystem: Environmental > Terrestrial > Soil > Palsa > Peat permafrost | place: Sweden: Abisko...
AAGCCGCGGAAGTGGTGGACCCGGAAGCTCCGAGAGCGGGGCAGCCGGAGACGAGGGCATTCTTCGGGGCGACCGTGCGCTATGCCAATGCCGCGGGAGCGGAGCGAGTGGTGAGCATCGTAGGCACCGACGAGGTCGATCTCAACCGCAACCACATCAGTTGGGTGTCACCTCTGGGGCGCGCGTTGATGAAGTCGGCAGCGGGTGACAGCGTAGTTCTCCAAGCGCCGGGCGGGACAGAATACCTGACGGTGCTGGAAGTGCGTTACGAGCGCATTTCTGTGGAACCGTTCCGTGAACCAGCTGGATCCGAGGCCTCGGCAAAGGGACTCCCTCGCCGACGCTCACCTGACGAAGAAGAGACGATACGGCACAGGTCGTGAAAGAGCGACGACCGTAATAGAGCGCTATCTGCTTTTGGCAAGCGACATGATGAGTTGAGTCAGCCCTCCAGCTGCGGGGAACTTATTGAAAATGCGACTTTTCGGAAAAGTTTCATACGGTAACTTGTCGGCTCATTCAATCGTCCATAATGTGTTGTGCAGCAGGCGCGTTGCGGGGGGCCGATGGTTCCGCGAAGCTCGACATTGGTTCTGGCACTCTTCCTCTGGTCTGGAGCGCTCTTCCACCCAGCGCAATCACAAGAGCAATCCACAGCGCAGACGCCCCCCGGCCAATCAACCTACGTATTTCATACCAACACTCGTGTTGTCCTCACCGATGTCACCGTCACGGATGCGAATGACAATCCGGTTCATGGCTTGCCGCAATCCGTTTTTCGCATCTTCGATAACAAAGAACCTGAGGTGATTGCATCTTTTGAAGAGCACACCAAAGTACGCGCGGCGACTATACAGTCTGCGAGTACGACGGGCAGCTACAGTAATGACTATCTTCTCCATCTACCTTCTGTCCTGAATATCGTGCTGATCGACAAGGCTTCGGGCTCATTGCCGTTGCCTCAGGCCAAAAAGGGATCGGTTCCCTTCCTGATCCACTACACGGTGCCAATCGACGCACTGACAATGAGAGTCGTTGACGGGAAGCATAAGATCGCCTTGGGTGTCGCCGCCTTCGGGCTCGATCGCGACGGGAGCGTGGTAGAGCACAAAGCCGAGCAGCTTACGATGACCCTGCCGGAGGATATAGTTCGTCGCAGCCCGGATCTCCCCGTCACGGTGGACCAGCAGATTGAGCTGTCGAAGGATGATAAGTTTCTCCATTTGGGCCTATGGGATGCAGTCAACGGCCGCTTCGGCAACATCGAGACTCCTATTGAAGTTCCCGAGCCAGGTAAGCAACCAGAGGCGACCAGCCAAAACTGATCGCTCGTCTTGCTGGTGTATCCTTCTCGCATTAAAAAATCCTTAGGCTTGCATCTTTCGCAAGCCTAAGGATGGGCGAGGAAAAAGGGGTTCTCTGCGATGAGGATGGGACGGGTCAGGCGCAAATTCCTTTATTGCGGGAAGGCACTGTTTTGGTTGCCGTGTTGTGCAGCCGGAGCAATGGCTTTGCTGCTTGCAGCCAACGGCGTTTGGGTGAGCGCGCAGGCCGCGCCGCCTGCATCACAGACGGCTGCGCCAGCGGCAGCAACGCAGCCATCGACGCCGGCTTCTCCGACGGACATTGTTGGGACCTGGCAGGGGACGCTGCACTTTTCCCAGACAGACCAACATCCCAAGTTCGACCTGCGTATTGTGGTGAAGATTTCCAAGACGGACGCCGGCGCTTTGAAGGGCGTGTGGTACAGCATCGACCAGGGCGGTCAGAGCGTTCCGATAGCGACCGTCAGCTTTCAGGATGGTGTGCTGAAATTCAAGGTCACGGTGGTCGACCGCAGCTATGAAGGCAAAATGTCCGCGGACGGCAAGTCGATTGGGGGAACATGGATGGAAGGCCCGACGCCGATGCCGATGCCTCTGGAGCGGGCCACTGCCGATACGGCCTGGGCGATTCCTGAACCGCCAAAGGCGATGGCGGCGGATGCCGATCCGACCCTGGAGGTGGCCACCATTAAGCCGAGCCAGCCTGGCAGGCCCGGCAAGCTGTTTACGTTTCAAGGCGCCCAATTCAAGACGTTCAACACCAACATGAACGATCTGATTGCGCTAGCCTACGGGCTTCACGCCAAGCAGATTATCGGTGCGCCGCCATGGTTTGGCACCGATCTGTTCGATATCGATGGAAAGCCGGATGTGCCGGGCAGGCCAAATTTGAAACAGATGGGGAGTTTGATCCAGAAGCTGCTGGCTGACCGGTGCGCTCTGAAGTTTCATCACGAGCAGAGAGAGCTCTCCGTTTATGCCATCCGTCTTGCCAGCGAGAAACCGAAGATGACCGTCAGCACAGCGGGAGCGAATGATGGGTCGGGCTTTGGTTTGCGGGGATTCGGTGATCTGGTGGTGAGAAACATGACCATGGCGACTTTCGCAACATGGATGCAATCGGGCGTTATGGACAAGCCGGTGGTCGATCAGACGGGATTGACCGACCGCTATGACTTCAATTTGAAATGGACGCCGGACGATTCGCAATTCGGGCAATTCCGGGGAACGAATGGCCCGATCACCCCGCCTGCGGGCGACAACCCGAATGCTCCCCCCGGCCTGTACACCGCGGTGCAGGAGCAGCTTGGGCTGAAGATCGAATCGACCAAGGCTCCTGACGACGTGATCGTCATCGATCACGTGGAGCACCCTTCGCCGAATTAGCGATTGCTGAGCGAAGGAAGAGACACGCGGCGTTTAATCCGGCGACAGATGAACTACCAGCTCTTATGGGCTCCAGGTCTCCCGCCTACCATCTTTCAGCGCTTTGTCATTGCCATTGAATTTCTCATCCGATGGCGGCTTTCTTTTTTTTTTCGTGCCTTGAACCTGCTGGTGAGCAACGGACGCCGAGAGCCTTCGCCTCGCCAGCACCACATACACCCACATCATCACCAGGGCAAAGGTAATGGCGAAAAAATTGGGCGCGGTGAAGAAGAAGATCAGAATAGTCCGCGGATGGCGCAAGTGATAGGAGTGCAACAGCCCCATGCTGTAGTAAAAGGCAAGGCTGGCGGCCAGCGATACTCCAGGGAGCAGAAAGCGGCGCCGGCGCACGATCCAGAGGGGAGAAATCAACAGGAACAAGAGCACCAGGGGCACGAACCCCGCGCTCGCCGTGAAGAGACTGAAGGCCCCCCACACCACCATGCCTTTGGCTACGGTGACCGGCATCTGGCTGGCGTGGGCATCCACATAGCGCCAGGCTTGACGAAGCACAAAGGGGATTCCCATCAGCCAGCCAGCCAACCAACCCACCGAGCCGGCCAGCACTCCATACTTCAGCCGCACGGTCCAGGAGAGTGTCATCGGCGCACGATTTAAAGGGAAAGCGCAAGCCGCTGCGCGACTTTGAAGCACAGGCCCACCGCCGCCAGCAGGAAAGACGCCGTGATCAATTTTCCACTCTTAGTCTTAACCTCTTAAGAGATGCTGTCAAGCGCCCTCCGACAAAGGCAAAAGATTCAATTGGGCTGATCGGTCGGGTGAGAACTGAAACTGCGGAATTCGTGGTGGGAGCCCCCGCATTCATGCGGGGGAAGGAGCGCTTGAGCGCTCCGTGAACGAGTCTCCACTCTGATCACGCGCTTCAGCGCCGGCAATGTCAAAGCTTCATTAGCGCCTGCGGAAGAGAACCGTAGCGGTACTCTATTTTGAAAGCCGGCCAGTAAGAAAGAGGTCAATCGCGACGTCTTTGTCCGCTTTCCAGAATAAAAAACTTGGATCCTTCAGTCCCCATTGGATGTAGGGTATGACAAAATGAGCCTTGGCTGTTGCGCTTGTATCTTCAAGATGGACAAGGATGGGGAGGGTGATCTCGTGAGGCGCGCCGAGGAGTGTGAAGATACCAGTTACCTGGATGGTCGAGTCTCCTGATGGGGCGATGGCGCCAGCGTAGGACTTGGGCTCAAACGAGACAGTTGCGTGCTGTTCGACCTCGAGGATGTCCTTGTTCATCTTCTTGTCGCGACTGCCATTGCCGGTCTTGCCGCTGCCGGCGAGAACGACCACCGAACCCGACATCTTAACAGCGCTGCGGTCAAACTCAAGCGATCCGGATTGGATGTGAAAGGTGCCGTTGACCACCTCGTGGGTCGTTTTCAGCGTCATCTTGACCTCGCTGGCATCGGGGTTGGCGACGAAGGTCTGCTGCTGGGCGAGCGCGAGCGGAGCGAGTAGAAGAGCGAGGGCGAATACCGTGAAGGATTTCATTGCATCTCCCCTGTGGGGTTTGACGACTGATAGCTGTTTTGGCGTGGCCCGATTTCAGCTGGCGACTGCAGGGGTAGCAACAGCGGCGTGCTGGGCAACGCGTGTCAGCCTTGCCGTCACGCGCATCACCCCGGGCCAGACCCTGAGGCAAAACGGCAATACAGCGCGCGCGAGTGGGTTGTTCAAGCCACCGGCGGCGACCTCGGCAAGGCGCATTTGGGCCAGCAGTGCGGAACGCAGTTTAGCCTGAAAGAGCGATGCCGGCTCTTCTGCAAGGTACGCAGCGACCGCACAACGTGCCGTATGCAGCGCGATGGATATGCCATCTCCGGTGAACGAGGGGATGACGGCTGCCTGATCGCCGATGCAGTAGAGCCCATTCTCCGTTGTGCGGCGGACGTAACCGTACGGGATATGGGTAATGGCGATCGGCCTGGCGAGCAACGGCTCCGCACCGGCAAGCCTCATAGCGAGGTGCGGACAGTCCTGCTGCATCTTGGCGAGGAAGTTCTCCCAGCGGTCACCCTCACGTGCAAGATACCGCTGTTGCACCACGCAGCACAGGTTTGCCATGCCGCCTTCCACCGGCTGGATACCGCCATAGCCTCCAGGGTAGAGCATCAGCTCAGAGGCGCCCGCTAGCTCAGAGGCCTGCGCGGACGATAAGCGAAAATACATCTTGAAGGCGACCCATCGCTGTGGGTCCTTGGGACGCAAGTGGCCGCGGACATCGTGCTTGCCCGTGGCCAGAAAGACCGCTGGGGCCTCACGGGTGGTGCCGTCGTCGAGCTTAGCTTGCCAGACGCTGGACGTCGTACGGCTGAGCGCCTGCACACTGCGGCCGCGCTCTACCCGGACTCCTGCGGCGATGGCGTCGGCAATGAGCGCTGTATCAAGCGTCTTGCGCGTGAGCGAGGCTGCCGGGAAAGGCAAGGGAGCCTCCGCGGCGCGCCTGGCAGCGGCGAGGCGAACGTAGTCTATGGGGACGGCGCCAAGCGAGGCCACATCGATGCCGAGCGCATGCAGGTCCTCAAGGGCCTCACCGCTTAGGAACTCTCCGCAAACCTTGTGGTGCGGTGTGGGCTGGCGCTCAATCAGCGTAACCACCCGTCCCTTGCGGGCCAGCGCGATCGAAGCCGCACAGCCCGCCACTCCACCACCCAGGACGAGAACTTCGTCTTGCAAAGGAATCTGATTCAGATTGGACGTTGTAACGGGAATCTCCTTTTTCCGGATGCGATACGTGAAATCAGTCATGGCGAGTAGTGAGCTCGCGCCAGTTAAGGCCGAGGTCCACGATAAGCAGCGAGGCAAGAGTAAAGGCGATCACGCCAACGGCGGCTAAGGAATCCCCGAGGTGGCTCCAGTAACGGGGCCAGAGGTTCAGCACACGGCTGGAGACGAAGGTAAAAGTGACGGCGTAGGAGCGGGCCATCCATTGGCGGTGCTGGATGATCTGGCGGTTGCGCGCGGTGATGAGGGCGGCGGTGGTGCAGACGACCCAGGCGGCAGCCTGCATCGAGGTTCCGGGGAAGCCCGGCCGGCCGCTGGCGAGGGCGACCCCGGTTGCGGCGCCGATGAAGACAGAGATGACGTAGATGCGGCCGAGGACGCGATGGACCCTGAGGTGACGCTGGCGAAATCGTGAGGAGAACTGGATCGGGCCGATGAGGAGAGCCATCATGCCGCAGAGCGTATGCGGGATGAGGAGCTGGCGGTCGGCGATGACCTGCAGACGGTAGGCGTGGTACATCGGATAGTCGGTAATCAGGAGAACTTCTGAGGTGATGAAGACGAAGAGCGCGGTGAGGCCAAGGGAGATCCAGAGAACGGTTTTGAATCTGGAGCGGCTCTTAGATCTGGAACGGCTGCGGCTGGGTGGGAGCTGCGTGGAAGTTGCCATTATTCCCCTCTCAGACGGTTAGACGTGGTGAGGGGCACTGCGAGGGGCGCGAAAGGCTTCGTGGTTCTTAGTCTAACGAGAAGCTTCAGAATGCGGAATATTACAGAGGTTCCAGCAGTGGACATGCCCTGCAAATCAGGCCAGATGGAGCTATTGCGAAGCATACTTGTTTGGTTGGACCCTAGCATCTCTTCCATCGCCCCACACACAACCGTCCCGGCCGCCAATGCTCCACCATCACGGCCTTCCGCGGGACCTCAGCCGCCGCCAGCAACCGCACCCAGTCCTCCTCCCGGAAGGCCCGCCGGAAGGATACCGGCCCATCATGCCGCACAAACCGGTGCCACTCCACCATTGCCGCCACCCACCCAAACATCCGACAACTCCACTCTGACCGCTGCAAATCATTGATAAACCAACCTACCTGCGCAGTCGCTTCCATCCAACGCAACAGCGCGATGATCTCCTCATCCTGCAGATGATGTGCCATCAGCGAACTCACGACGATATCCACCGGCTTCTCCGGCCGATACACCAGTGCATCGCCGGTCACCCACGCGATTCTTAGCTCCTTCGGCGTGGACTCCGCTGCCGCACGCGCCGCATAAGGATTCAAGTCGATTCCCGTTAACTGCACAGCAATGCCGCGCCTCTGTGCCCAGCCTGCAATCCGCCGCAGCAGATCGCCGCCGCCACTGCCAACGTCGACGATGTGCACCGGATCACGCAATCCGTGCGGCAGCCGCTTCAGCCAAGCCATCGTCGGTCGATATCCCAGCAGCCAGCGGTTGACCTGCTCCAGGCTGCGCAGGCAGCTGCGAAAATCCTCATAGCTGCAGTCACCATCCATCAGCTCCGGCAGCTCGCGCGGGGATGCCCGCAGTCTGAATTCGATCTCCGCACTAGACCGCATGGAAGCGCATTGTCTCCGCCGTCAGCCCCGGGCCAAACGACATCGCGCAGCCGCGCTGCCCCGGCCGCGCCTGCTGCATTATCCGCTGCAGCACAAACATCACCGTCGCCGACGACATGTTGCCGAAGCACGACAGCACCTCGCGCGACGCCGCCAGCGCATCGACCGGCAGCTCCAGTCCCTTCCCCACCGCATCCAGAATCGACCGTCCGCCGGGATGCACGGCCCACAGGTCGATGTCATCGCGCTCCGCCATCAGCTCGCCCTCGTGTAACGCGCGGCCCAACTCCGCCGGCACCTGCCCGGAGAGTAGCATGTCGAATCCCAGCCCGCGGATCTTCCATGTAATCAGGCCCCTCGTCTCGGGCACCCTCACCGCCTTAAAGCTATCCAGAGCAAAGCCCTGCTCGCACGCGGTAATCAGGCTTGCCGCCGCGCCATCGGCAAAGACCAGGAACGAGAGCACCTGCTCCAGCCCCTGCGTCTCCTGGAAGTGCAGCGTGCACAACTCCAGGTTGAGCATAAGCACACCAGCCTTCGGATCTGAGCGCACAATGTGCCGCGCCAGCTTCAGCGCATTGATCGCGGCAGAGCATCCCATGAATCCAACCATCGTGCGCTCCACGCCCGCCGAAAGCCCAAGGTGGTCGACGATCTCAAAGTCCAGCCCTGGCGCATAGAGCCCCGTGCAGCAGGTCACCAGCACGTGCGTGATACCAGAGCGTTCCTGCTCATTGAGCGCAAGCCGGTCCACGGTCTTCCTCATCAGCACCGGAGCGCTCCGCTCAAACAGCTCCATACGCCGCGCCGTGTTGGGAAAGTTGCCTAGCCGATAAAACTCAAGCGCGTCATGCGACGAGAATTGGCCGGAACCTTTCTGCGGATCGAGGAATGAATAGCGATGCGCGATGTTGGCGCGCCTCACCATACGGCGGAAGACCGTGCGCAGCCGCGGGTTGGCAAGCATCTTCTCTGCGAAGACGACGAAGGCATCATGCACATCGTGCTCTGGTACGGCAGTGGCGACGCGGTTCAGGTAAGCCGTGGTCATGCTCAGAGTCTTCAGCCCGGACTACACAGATTAGACGTCGCAGGAAGACGTTAAGATCCGTAAACAACCGGTTGAACGCTGAATTTGCTGTCGAAGTCACACGACGCCGCTTTTTCGGCTCACGCCAAGGTGGTACTTGACATTTAGTCTTAACGAGTTAAGACTAAATGTAGTATGCATGTTTTTTGATCTTCATGCGGCTTCATGCTCCGCCTGCAGTTTGTGAACGTGGCCAGAGTGACGTTAGAGGGAAACCCAGATGGAGGCAGACGATCACGACCTTCCGGCTGCGTACTTGCTCTTTGCAATTGGAGCCATACTTTTCATCGGAGTCACGGCGGCGGGGGCGTTCATCATCTTAATTCGTAACTGACGCAAATTCCGGTTGAAAAGCATCGTAGGCTGCGTCATCGGCATCGTTGCCACTTCTCGCAGTCTCGCCGCCGGAATTGGCTTTTGTGTCGCAGCTCTATCTTTCTACGAACGATGGGTCGCCCGGGGACACGATGTGGTTCTCCGCAAAGACACCCGCATCGCAGTGACAACATCGCCTGGCCGGAACCTTTTCCACGCAGCGAAAGTGCAGCAAACTCCGCCCATCGATCGATAAAAGCCTGCGAACGGAGCGGGTCCTAGACGAGTACGAGTGCCTAAGAGAATATGACAATTTGGCGATTGCCTATTGTATCGATCACAGCACTGGTCCTTCATTTTGGCTCTTTTCCTGGAACAATAGCGCTCGGACAGTGTTTTTCCAAAACCAGCGAAGCAGGGGCCCAGAAACAGCTCGCTGCGGCGCCCGCAGCGGAGGCCAGTGCCAGCACATTGCCCGACGCTCCGGGCGTTGCGTGGCAGCAGAAGGGTCAGAACTCTCCCGCTCCCTCTGTCTCCAAGGATGGTGCGCCTGCCGGCCGGGTGTCCAATGATGGAAAACAGACGAAACGGATTCTTTACATCATTCCGAATTTCAGAGCAGTGAGCGTGGACGAGAAACTTCCGCCGCAAACCATTAAAGACAAGTTCACGACAGGTACACTCGATAGCTTTGACTATTCTGCGTTCATTTTTGTGGCTATCCAGGCTGGCATCGCACAGGCACACAACGCAACGCCAGAGTTTCACGACGGCGCGGCCGGCTACGGGCGGTATTACTGGCACACCTATGTGGATTACATAGACGAAAACCTTTGGGTTGAGTTCCTTCTTCCCACAGCTCTACACCAGGACTCCCGGTACTACACGCTCGGCCGTGGCGGCTTCGCTAAGCGGCTTGGATATTCTTTGTCACGTGCCGTCATCACACGAAATGATAGTGGCCACGAGACCTTCAATGCTTCCGAGATTTTCGGGGCCGGCGCGGCTGCGGGCATCTCCAGTCTTTACTACCCCAGCCAGGAGCGCACTTTCTCCAAAACCTATCAACTGTGGTTAACGAACATCGCGATCGACGCTGGATCGAACCTCTTTAAGGAGTTTTGGCCGGACATTAACAACAGAGTCTTCCATCAGAAGGAATGAGAGACTCTGCCGGAAGTGAGAAACAGAACCGTGGCGGCGTTCGCATCATGGGTTCAATCGGGCGTGATGGACAAGCCGGTGTCGATCAGACGGGATTGACCGGCGGTATGACTTCAACTTGAAATGGACACCGGACGATTCGCAATTCGGGCAATACCGGGGGACGAATGGTCCTATCGCCCCGCCTGCGGGCGACAACCCGAATGCTCCGCCGGGCCTGTACACAGCAGTGCAGGAGCAGCTTGGATTGAAGATTGAATCGACCAAGACTCCATCATGTCGACGAATTGCGACACTGGCGGTGCCCAGACGCAGGATCGCACCCCACGCAAGCGTATATCATGACCCTCATGCCGAACCGCTTTTCCGTCGCCTGGGCCGCGCTGCTCCTAGGTTCCCTGATCGCTGCAACCTCTGCTTGGGCCCAAGGAGCTGCATTTGCTCAGCGCTTCGATGCGGTTCTGTCTCAACACGGGGTGGTGGGCGGTGGGATCTCCATTGTCCACATGCAGGAAATGACAACGCAATTGTTTTTCGGCAAGGTGCGGATAGATAGCCCGCAGCCCGTCGACGGAGAAACATCTTACAACTGGGCCTCGATCACCAAGACAATGACCGCCATCGCTGTTCTGCAACTGCGCGATCGGGGCAGGCTGTCGCTGGACGACAGTGCGGTGCGCTATGTGCCGGAACTACGCCAGGTGCACGATGATTTTGGCTCGATCGATGCCGTCACGATTCGCCAATTGCTGACACATAGTGCGGGATTTCGCAATCCTACATGGCCTTGGGATTGCGAGGATGCTTCCAACTGCGACTGGCAACCGTTTGAACCGACGCAATGGGCGCAGGTTGCCGCCATG
>Ga0302325_10033608_pt1 | contig 10507 bp, 12 predicted proteins | sample Palsa_T0_2_FD_201948 | JGI IMG/M metagenome (GOLD analysis project Ga0302325, IMG submission 201948) | Peat permafrost microbial communities from Stordalen Mire near Abisko, Sweden - Palsa_T0_2 | ecosystem: Environmental > Terrestrial > Soil > Palsa > Peat permafrost | place: Sweden: Abisko...
CCCAAGCCACTGGGCTGCCGGGGAAGCCTCCCGCAACATGGCCTCTGCATGGCAGTTGCTGACGTTTCTGGTCATTGGATGTCCATATTTCGCCACGTTTATGGTTGAGATTTCCGTATTCTCAGCTGCTGCGGGCCTCAAAGTACTCCCCCGAAGATCTGAACCTCTACAGCGCCTGTTGACAGTTATAGCGTCCATGACAATCTCAATCCTTTGAGTCAATATTGGGCTAAAACCCTAGTCCATGGAGAGAGAGTTGGCACAAGCTCTGAAATGGTTTGTTCATCCCTTGGTCACCAGGTGAGCGGTCTTTTGCTTCGGCCTATGGAATGCTTGCAGCTTCGCCGACTGACTCGGACGTCTTTCTTTGTTCGATTAGACAAGGGACCGATATCAAATATCAACATCCCAGGACGGCCCGGGACGCTCTTCTGCAGTTCCATTGTGGAGAGCTGAGCCTCGAGGACGGCTCGAGCACCCTGGTCTGCATTTGGCACCCTGGTCCAGGAAGGGCTGGTCCGCGTTTGGCGTCGAATACTCCCCGACTCTCAAAGGGCCTCCCCAATTCCTGGATTTCTCTGAAGCACGTACTCGGTTAGAGTCCCTCGATCCCGATCCGAAAAACAGACTGATCACTTCTCCATTCTTCAGCAGGCGGGCCGAGGGGAAGCTATTGGCAACCAGAGGTTTGTCACCGATCTCGGTGCAGAAGTGATCGTTCCAGGATCGACCTTGCGATGCCATGCAGTAGGTGTCTAAAAGGTGTTGTGCATGCTGCAGCGTATAGGGTGTGGCGCAGTAGCGCGCTTGAACAGGGAAAGAGGCGCCTGTGAATAAACGCCTATCCTTTCCCTGCTTCCCGACCAACCTGCTGGAATGGCTTCGAGCGATGAAGTGAAGGCGTTCTGAGGTATGAGACCTTCTCGGCTCTCTCTCAGAATCAGGTGACTGAAGGGTAACCTTCCCGCGGAGATTTGCTGATATGCTAAACTTTCCCCTATTCCAGAACCAAGGACTGAATTGCTTGAGACCCCAGCCATCATCGCAGACCAGAGCCGCCATCATCTCCTCCCCCACCAAAAAAAAGAGAAGAAGGGAAGAGGAAAAGGAAAAAACCCCCCAAGTTGCTGTCAGAATTCGTGGGATTGAAAGATCGACGTTTAGAATTCTAGAAGGCTCATACTCAGTAGGACACGTCACATGACAAGGGGAAAGCGTTCTGGAGCTCGAATTCCCGCGTTCCACATTCTCAATCTTGAGATTTTCCGGCCGACAGCCACAAGGAGGTCACTCCTTTCTTCGGAACAACTTTTCTTCTGGTCGCAAGCAAATTTGAAGTCCTCATTTTGCTCTCCAAGGTGGCTGATGAACCCCTCAAGCCCCAACAACTCGGGACGTCGGTCGGCCAGGGTTGGCGAAGTTCCACCAATCAGCATTTTTTCCAGAAGTCGATCATCAAGGGTAGCTCTCTCCGTGCCTGGCAACTATTTTGGCTTAGCGAATAGCATCAGTTGTGATAGTCTCCGAGTGGAGATTTACATGCGGGGTCGAGGCTCTCAACCCAGACAGCGGCATCAATATTTGCTGGAGAAGTCTGGGGGGTGCAGCCCTCCACACTTCTCGAGGCGATGGTTGGCTGAAAGAGGGTAATGATCGTGGTCACCATTGTCACGTTCCTGAGAACAGAGTTCTCTCCGGAAAAATGTCCCAGGCCTTATCCTAGGGTTCTCAGTCCCAGCTGCTCCAAATCGGAATTGTTGATCCAGCCGTGGGGATCAATAAATAAGTTATCATGTCCCCCATTGCAAATTTCTGCAGCTCCTTTTCTTAGTCAATACATTGCATGGATTGGCCGCCCTTGCAAATCAATCAAAATGAGATTCCAGCTCACGATATTCTTAGCCGCTGCGTCTGCCACGTGTGCAATTGCGAGTCCAACCTGGGCTGCTCTCGAGGAATGGGCTAAGGGGCCTCAAGGGCAGTCGGCTCCAGAGCACACATCAACAAGACCTTCAGTTTCCTGCCACCCCCATCATCCTTCGAAGCCTCTACCATCTCCTCCGCCAAGAAACAAGGTCTGCCATGTCAGGAGCCACAATGACGGCGTGACTGATGATTCCAAATATATCCTTGACGCTCTTCATAGGTGCAACAACGGCGGACATGTTGTCTTTTCGGAAGGAAAGAAATATACCATTGGAACGGCTCTTGATCTCACTTTTTTGGAACATATTGACATTGGTATGTGTCATGCACTCTCTATTGAATGAAGCCCCACTAAATACCCCAGACATTCAATCGTATATTCAGTTCACGAACGACACCGTGTACTGGCAGGCAAACTCTTTCAAATTCGGTTTCCAGAACGTGACTACCTTCTTCAAGCTGGGAGGCAACGATGTCAATATCTATGGTGGCGGAACCATCGATGGGAACGGACAAGTCTGGTACGATCTCTACGCGGCAAACATCTACACTCTCCGACCGGTTTTAATCGGCATCGATGGCCTTCACAACTCAATCCTCAGTGACTTGGTACTCAGATATTCGCCTCAGTATTACCACTTTGTCGCCAATGCGACCAACGTCGTATTTGATAACATCAACATCGCCGGACACAGCATCAGCAACAATGCGGCAAAAAACACCGATGGGTGGGACACATATCGGAGCTCAGATATTGTGATCCAGAATTCCGTGGTAAACAACGGAGACGGTAAATACCATTGAAGCTGGGCGAATGTTTCTGCTAATAACATCTTCAGATTGCGTGTCTTTCAAACCCAACAGCACCAATATGCTAGTGCAAAATATGTGGTGTAACGGTTCCCACGGTATCTCAGTTGGGTCTCTCGGACAATACAAAGGGGAGTTTGACATCGTGGAAAACATCTACGTTTTCAATGCCTCGATGCACAATACGACAGTAAGCCTTATTTCCTTTAATAGAACGAACAAATTCTTACAATTTGAAAGGACGGTGCTCGCATCAAAGTCTGGCCCAACACTCCCTCGGCCCTGTCCGGTGATCTCCAAGGCGGCGGTGGTTCCGGCATGGTCAAGAACATCACCTACGACACCATGATAATTGACAATGTCGACTACGCCATTGAAGTCGATCAATGCTACGGACAATCCAACCTAACCCTCTGTCTCCAATTCCCCTCCCCACTCACCATCACCGACATCCTCTTCACGAACTTCAACGGCAAGACCAGCAAGAAGTATCAGCCTGAGATTGGAACTTTCGCGTGCTCAAGCTCAACGGTTTGCAATAACATTTTGGCGAGTAATATTAATGTTGTTAGTCCGAATGGCACGGATTTGGCGTATTGTTTGAATGTGCCGCAAGCGGATTTGGATGTTACGTGTAGTACGATTTATAAGGGGTTCAATTAGGGTGAATTCTATGTTAAAATGTGTTGACAATCAATATGAATAATGACAGAAATAATTTCAGAGTTTTCATGTAGGCTTGTCCTGGATTGTGAACTTCTACCGGGCATTCAACGCATTCTTGTTTATGCTTGCTATTGCTACGGAAAAGTGATCATGTCTGCCACAGCAGCTGATTCGTTCATCCAATGTCAACTTCTCCGCTGGACCAAAGTATCGCGCTTTGGTCTGCACCGGTAACGGTGTATTGCTGGAAGATCTCGAATCAATTACTTGTTAAGTCTCGTCCTCCAGGGAATTGCCCTATCGCATGCGCGTCGGCATAGCAACGACCAAAGATCATAATCTGAGTCTGAATCCAACCAACCTATCCTGTGCTACTTTGTATCATATAGTTGGGCAGCACTGGGCGATGGAGAAGGCCGCGGAGATGAAATGTGACTACCGCGAGGAGCGCGTGCTGTTGTACCTCCGTACGAAGAGTAATTTCGTCAAAACGAGGGGGTAAAATGTGCCGACGGCAACGTGGAGGCCTTGGAATAAGATTTTGTTCGCCTCAAATTGTGAAATTGGTCTTGTTTACCGCAGTATGCGTCATTTATACAAGTTGCATGTAATGTTCTCGGTTAGAGTCAGTGAATAGATGTCAACACAGACCCCTGACTCTGCGCGGGCATGGCTTCAAAACCCACGTGCTCTACCCTCTTTACTAAAGTAGAGGAGGATTAAATCAACGGCCGAATTTATAATTCCTTGAGTACTAAACATCTAATTTTTCATGCTCTCATGCCCCGGTATCTAACTCAAGGAACGGAAAAGAAATAATGGTCACATGACGAGTCACGCGTATGAAACACCTACCTACGTAACGAGGCTGCAACCCCACTGGAGCCTGGCGATCAACCACCAATGTCATGTAACATTCACAACATCGCGTGGCCACCTTATCACCGCGAACTACCACTACTTTGAGTTACCATGTTGCAAGTTGCTGTCTCATAACTGTCGTAAGCCGCCATCAGACCGTTTTGGTCCAACATCTCCGCCCCCTGACTCTGGAGGTCGTACCGCCTCGCCAAGTAGGCACAAGGACCTCTTAGTCGCCGAACAACACATTATCCTTCAAATCTATAGGACAATCCACGCCATGGCCTGGACACCCCTCCGCCTTTCACCATCTGCTGCCGGCCATCTGCCGCCGCTCCTCATATCTCAATTGTTTCGGCCAAGCTCGTACACAGTCCAGCTGACCGATTTGACGTGCATATGGAGCGAATTTCTGGACCGACGTGAGATCATCCGGCGCAGCCGTGAACAGAACACAAGCATCGACCCGAGCGACGGCGACCAGATGCAGATATTTTTGGATAAGGTTAAATCCGGGCTTGCAGGAGAACAAGACACAACCTTAGCTTTAACGATCAGCGCGGACCGTCCCTCCCTAGTGCTTAACATCACTGTGAAGCTACCAGGTGGTCTAGACCCTCTGGAGTGGCCGATTCAGCTTGTAGCTGCCCCGCAATCGCTCATGACAAGTCAATTTACAATTCCATTATTGATAGCACAGCATGCGAAGGTACAGGACATCGAGAGCCTGGCTGAGGTGGTAAAAGAAAAGGACCATGTAATACAGAAGCTGCTGGACAAACTGGAGGGACATGGTACTGAATTGGGCGAGATTTTCCCTCAGGCAGCGGGGAGAGTGGGACGGAAAGTGGATCGAAAGCAAGCTGAGGAGAGAGTAAAAGGGTTGGGGCAGTTCAACATGGATATGTGGCGGAAAAGTAGAGATCACGAGATATCACGGGACGTTGCAGGTCTCATTGGAGATGTGTTTGGGGATAATCATGCCGAGACTTCTGGGGTTGAGATCGGTACTCCTGCTGCCGAGGAGTCAGAGAATTGGTGGGAGTCCATCAAAGGTATCACAATCAATCTCGATACTGGCAAGTTTTCAACCAATGGTCTATCAAGCGCTCGCAAAATTCCACCGAAACCAAAACCAGCTCTAAGGAAAGATGAGACGATGGAGGACGACGATGCTTTCCAAGTCCAAGCAACACCTCCACGCCTCGCAAGGTCACCAAAAAGGCTTCCTCCAAGGCTAGTAATAAATAACTCTACTAACGATGAAGAACTTGATGCCCCGACTCAACGTTCGAAGATACCAGACAGCTTTCCAATCTCTTCACCCCCAGCCGCTTCATCGTCCAAAAAGACCAAGAAACTCGGCTCAGTAGGAGCTAAAAAAGCTGCTGCAAAAACTGATCCCCAAGACGAAGAAATCACAGAGGATGATGCCTCACCTTCTCCCATATCCGGTGGCAATACAAGCACAGCATCTCCAACACCACCACCGAAAAAGACCGCACCAGAGAAACCACAAAGAAAGTTAGGAAGGATAGGAGGGAAGAAAGAAGCACCCCCATCAGAGCCTGAACCAGAGCTTGAACGAGACATCTCTCCACCGCCCGCAAAGACAGGACCCGCACCTGAAACTTCGAAGCCGAAGAAAGGGAAGCTGGGACAGATTGGAGCGAAGAATAAACAAGCTGAAACACCGCCTCCTGCTGATGAAGCCCCCGAAACTTCGAGGACTGAAACGCCAAAACGAAAGTTGGGCGCGATTGGACATAAACATCAATCGCCTGCGACGAAAAAGGAAGGACTTTCACAACCAGAAGAACTCGAGATCAGAGGGAGGACAAGCGTCAACCCTGAGAAAGAGAAGTTGCCTCAGCCTCGAGAGACATCTGAAGAGAGAGCGGATAGAAAACGACAGGAACTGAAACGCGAGCTGGAAGAGAAAGCTAAGGCTCCTGTGAAAAAGAAGAGAAAGTTTTGAACAAACCATATACCCAATACATAAGTCATATGCTTGAGCAGCGGTTGAATCTCATATGTACTTCCGGGGCAGTAACCTGTAGTATTTGTCAGTGGCGAGGATCTCGAATCATATTCCACGTTCTTCATGATTGAAATGAATCTGCAGCAGCTTCGAATCATTCTGAAAATCTCTGCCCAGGGTATTAGTTTGGATCTGAATACGTTTCGGTCCATCGGCCTTTTTGCCAAGCTCGTTCCTTCTTTTCCGCCTGCTCCCTCTTCAACGCCTCCCACATCTCCGCATCGGGTAATTCCCAATCATCCCTAATATACTGAGCATGCGCTTCCAATCTCTCCTTAATCTTCTCCCTGACTCTCATCAATCCCTTCCCCAACAAATTCTCTCCCCACAACCTTCTGTACTGCAACGCTTCCTTCGCATTATAACCAATGCCCCACAACCTATCAGACCTACTCGCCTCACACAATTCCCTCTCTCCAGTCCCCATCAATGCCTCCCGGTACGCCCTATTTTGCGAGAATTTCCACCAATTCCCCTCAAATACAACCCGCTCACAAACACTCCTCCACTGGTCAGCCGAGAATCCTTTCACCAGTCGTCCCATCTTCTTCTGATGTGCCGGGTCCTCAGAGCCCATGATTTTCTCTGCAGACGCTTGATCAGAAAAGAAAACAGCTTTACAGTACATCATGAATTGTTCCGCACAGTTGAATTCTAGCGTTCCAAACTCGTCTTCTGGTGCGAGGGTCTGGGTCGTATTTTTGGGATGGGCGAACTTGAGCCAAGACAGAGTGGAGATGGGAACTTTGAAGTTGCCACTTTTCCATTGGCAGAAGCAGCCGTATGGCTGTTCTCGAGGCATGTAGAAGAAGGTGGGGAGATTGGGGTCGTTAGTGGTTTGGGGTTGTGAGGACTCCCCGCCTTGGGTTTGCTTTCTTTGATGTGGCTTCATTATTCGAGAGTTGGCTACTTTTGATGAGCATATTCGTAAAACTTTATGCTTAACTGTTATTGAAATTGTGGACTAAGTAGACTTGGACGCCTGTCTATCAAATGATGTCGAAGTGAGTCATGCGGCGAGCTATCGTAGCTCCCGTTAGGTCCCGTTGTTGAAGCCATTCGCGCTACCCAATGCCATCTGATCAATTCCAGCAGAGTAGCAATGTTGCAAATCAATAGAAAGCGCCAGAGAATGACCCCATCCGCGGTAAAGGGAGAGAAGGTTAGAGGAATAGTCATATACTGGGGGGCGAAGTCGCTGACACTCAAGATATAGACATGTCTATGGATCTTACCGTGAACACATAGGGTTTGAAAAGTAGATAGAAAAGAAACCTCAATTTGCCATGGCAATCATGTAGTCAGCTTTAGTATGATAACTTACGCAAGAGGCTGGCAGCATATTCGCGCTTTCGAACTACCGAGAAACGAGGAGACAGACAACAAGCATCCATATGAACTTGCGCCTCCATACGGAATACTTTCAAGCCTTCATAACTAGATACCTTCAAACGCAAGAACGCAAGAAACTCGTAAATAATAGCAAGCACTGCCTCAGTTCCTCTCTTTCAACAGCTACCAGCCAAACTGCTCACAATGCAACGTAACGCTCTTTCCAGAACTCTTCATAAGGACTCCCACAATATCCCGAGCCTCGCTCATAAGACTCTCGGGGCCACAAGCGGCGACAATCGTTCTTTCGTGATCATCAGTTGCACCAACAATATGCTGTATAGTAGCACTGATATCAGGACGACCAAGCATCACAGGTAGATTCAATGTTTGTGGAGAAGAGCTCCCTGATATGGAGGCTAACTTCTCTGGGTCGGCAATATCAGCGTCAGACTTCCCAAAGCTTGGTGCTTGAGTGATAGCTTCATTGGAGGCTTGCTTCTCGTTTGTTAGATTCATAGCGTTCAGGGTTCGCGTCACGTAGATTGTGAGCTTGACAAGAGGGGAGATGCTCAATTCAGCCAGCTCTTTCTCGAACCAAATTTTCATGTCTAAAATATGTGTTGGCGTAGGCTCAAATGACAGGCTGCATAACTTACCATGATGTCGAATGACCCAGATGAAGTGGACCACAGGTTTAGCCGTGTCCGAGGGCATCTTACGGATGAGGTTGAGAGCAACACTGATAGTGAAAGTTGCCCCGCTACCACCAGCGACGAGGATGATATGATCATATTTTGCAAAGTTCGGTAGGGTACCATATGGGCCATCGCAGGAAGCTGAAAGAACTGCGCCTGGCCTTATTGAAGCGTGACCGTACAGATCCCTGGTGAAGCCGTCTTGCAATGAAATAACGACTTCAAGAGGGTTTGTTGACACGACAGTGAATGGATGAGTCTCGATCGCTCGAATCTTGGGGATCCAGAGGAAAACGTGCGTGCCAGGGATTGTCCGCCAAGGTGTGCGTCTCATGACAATCCGAGCACCGCCTTGCGGAAGTGGGTAGATTGTGGCACGGTTGCCGACAGAGTTCAAAAGTATCCTGGTGCCTCGAAGCAGCCTATCGGAAAACCAGATGCATGCTGAGAAGATCATGATGTAGATTGACTTCGTCCCAAAATCTGGCCGGTGCATTCCAACACTAATGATAACAAGCATAAACATAATAATATGGACAATGTAGAAAGCTTCATATCGAACACGTCTGAGTAAAATTGCCGTTGTAAATATAGATAACATGGCCAGGCCAGCGACGATGCCCATAATTTGCTTCAGTTCGAGCAAATCAGATAGAGACTCAAGATTTGCGTCCGTAATGATGTACAGAACGGCATGAAGCAATGCGAAGAGTACTGTGCAGTAACCGGCAGCTTGGTGGAGGACATTCAAGCGGTCATACGAATATGCCGTCAAGAAGGCAAGTGGAGTATTCTTCAAAGCCAAGAAAGTGATCAGAGAAAGGTTGCATGCAGTGATCCTGGCATATCATGAGCTGGTTGAAATGGCGAAGGCCAGAATCTTCTTACCATCCCATTCTTTTGGCCCAGTTTCTCGATAAACTAAGGTCCAGATTTTGAGCAAGGAGGATGATGTTGATGGCGATGTATACCATGAAGATAAGCCCATGGCCTAGACTAGGGAACAGGGGCACCTTGCGAAGGAGTGTGCTTCTAACGAACCTAGATATAAACTTAGACTGATCCTACGAGCTAAAGACCTGGACGTACCGTCCTTTGTTGTTAAAATTTCTTGCTAGATTTCCTATGCCTCTTGAGCTGGAGTTTATTAACAGGACGTTGGCGAAGTGTGCAGTGGCAAGTATTAAAGAGAGGCCAGCAATAGAGGACGCGAAGTAGACAGCCGTCCTCTCATTGGCTTTCTGCATCATGACTCTGGATGCTGCTTGAGACATTTGGAGACTATGTGGAGAGCTCATATTTTCGAGCCGTGCTGTTTAGATGGTTGGATACAGAATGTTTATATAAAATGACTGAGAGAGCATGAAACGGGAGATGTGTGCACAATATATGGGCGGTTTCTCTTACTCTTGAGTATCAGCCCACCAGCAGGTCAACTCCGCCAAGGGATGGTGACTTTCTGTCCAATAATGGCTCACTAACTTCATTTAACTGCCAGTCCAGCAAGTCGCCATTCAGCTGCAGGGGATAAGTGCAGGAAACAAGAAGATAACGACACTTCACATGCCGCACCTCCATCAACGATATTACCCTGGTCTGGAATGTTCAGAGAAGATAAAGAAACGCCACTAAGTTTGTGATCATGCTTCGTTGAGCGGTGTCGATACGAAACAGGACTTCGAAATGCTTTCAAGTCCAGCGACTTCAGTATCAGGGAGTTCTTTTTACCACTTGACTTCTACGCACTTTTGACTAATTCTAGGAATTATTTATATTTTCTCAGGTCAATATGGCTTCTCACATAGGTTCCGAGCCTTTCAATTACTGAGATCGTGAAAAACACATCTTAAGCGTTCAAGATGGACTCCACTGAAGCAATACAATGATGGTGGTGACATGATGCAGCAGTCGAGACTGGAGAGCTACAGCACTATGTATGACTGCACGGGTTATCCCTTAAATCGGAAGGCGTGTACTACTGTAGCACAGGAGCGGGTGGTCTGCAATGAGGAAACCTGCAATCGTCCTAAAAGTTGAGCATATTCCGTGCGGAATGTCACTCGTTTTGGATTGAAGGGGGCCAGTCCGGTCATTGCAGAAAGCCGAACAATCCTATTTACTCGGCAGAAGCGTTATCCCTTGCAGACCAATCTGGTAGGTGGTTATGAGATAG
>Ga0302325_10033610_pt1 | contig 10506 bp, 6 predicted proteins | sample Palsa_T0_2_FD_201948 | JGI IMG/M metagenome (GOLD analysis project Ga0302325, IMG submission 201948) | Peat permafrost microbial communities from Stordalen Mire near Abisko, Sweden - Palsa_T0_2 | ecosystem: Environmental > Terrestrial > Soil > Palsa > Peat permafrost | place: Sweden: Abisko...
CAGCTTGTCCTTGACGATCGGCCCGCCCAGGACGCCGCCGAACTGATTCTGATTCAATACCTGCTTGGGTCCGCCCGCGCGGTTCTCGAAAAAGTCGTTGGCGTTCAAAATGGTGTCGCGGAGAAACTCAAAGGCGTCTCCGTGAACCGAGTTGCTCCCGGACTTGGTGACGATGTTCACATTGGCGCCAGGGTTTCGGCCGTAACCTGCGTCGTAGGTGGACGTCTGGATTTTGAATTCGGCAAGCGTATCCGGATTCGGGATTCCCATGGTGGGATAATTTTGACTTTCCGTGACGAAACCGGTGCCGCCATAGCTGGTTATATTCACGCCGTCCATCTGGAAGGTATTGAATGCGGTGCCATTGCCGTTCACGGCAAATTCCAAGCCACCGCGGCCCAGCGCGCTGGCGTTGCCCACGTCGGCCGCCACGCCCGCCGTCAAGCCCAACAGGTTCGTATAGTTGCGGGTAGTCAGCGGTATGGCGGTGGCCTCCGCCGACCCCACCACCGTGCCCAGCGCTGAAGTAGTTGTCTGGAGCGTTTCGGCGTTGGCCGCCACAGTAATTGCTTCCGTAGCGCCGCCGACATCCAGTTTTTGGTTAAAGACGGGAATCTCCGTGACGTTCACCGTGATGCCCTTGGCCTCGGCCCCTTTGAATCCGGCGGCGGCGAATTTGATATCGTAAGTTCCCGGTGGTAGCAACGGAAATCGATATGTACCGTCCCCGCCTGTGGTGGCCGTGCGTTCCTGCCCGGTGGCTGTGCTGGTTAACGTGACGGTGGCATTGGGAACCACGGCCCCCGTTGGATCCGTAACGGTTCCCTGAAGCGCGCCGGTCGCCGCGGTCTGCGCCGTCAAACATGGCACCAGGAACAGCAGCAGACAAACTGCGACAAACGATAGAAATTTTACTTTCATGCAACCCCCGATGTTTCCCTGTCTTACTCTTTGAGCCTTGAAGAATCCCCAAGTTTTCAGGACCGCAGCCGAGGTTATGCCCCACGGTCTTGCGTACCGCTCTGGATTATCTATCTCCTTCGTTGCGTTGGCAACGTCGGACGCGTGAATAGGGGTGAAGTTTAACGTGAAGGGAAGCTAAAGGACAGGAACCAGCGCGGCTCTGCCCGATTCGGCCTGCGCGAGCAGGGTGCGAAAGCGCAGATCGGCACGTAGGGGTGCGTAAACCGGATCGGAGCCGAGGTACAGGTTGACATCCTGCTGATCCATGGCTTTTTTCAACCAGGCGATGGCCCGATCGCGATCTCCCAGGCCCGTATATACGCGCGCCACAGCCAGCGCCCGCACATCCTCCGGCGACCCGGCCTGGAGCGTCCGCAAAATATCGCGTGCTTCCGTAGTCCGGCCCGCCAGCGCGTAGGCGTAGCCAAGCTGACTGGTGACCCAAGGATCGCCCTCCATGAGATCGCGGGCCTTTTCGCTTTCGGCGATGCCTTGCTTGTAGGTGGCAGGCCGGCTCATGTACACCAGACCCAGCTCCTGATGGAGAATGCCTGAAGCGGGATTCATTTCCAGCGCCTGCTGCAATTGGGCGATGGATTCGTCGTATCGCCCCAGATCGGAGAGCACATCGGCGACAAAGCGGATCACCGGTGGGGACAACGGATCCAGCTCCAATGCGATGCGTCCTTCGGCCAGCGCTTGTTCCAGGTGGCCAGTGCGTAGCAGATAGTCGCCATAGTAGCGATGCACGGCCGCACTACCGGGACTGAGTTCCAGCGCGCGCCAATATTCCTTGCCCGCTTGCGCCCAATTCGCTTCGTAGGTGTCGGCCCGGGCCAGAAACAGGTGAGCTTCGCCCAGGGTGTCATCCAGCTCCAAAGCCTTGGAGGCCGCGGACCGAATCCGGGGCACCACCTCCCGTGCGGGAGTGGAGATGAAACCGGCGATCGCGGCATATCCAGCCGCCAGCCCGCTGTAAGCGGGCGCAAAGCCGGGATCGGACGCCACCGCCCGGTCGAAGTAATGGATGGCGGTGCGAATGTTCTCGGCGGTGCTCTGATTGAGAAAATAGAGGCCTTGCAGGAAATCCTGATAGGCCGCCGGAGACGGCGATGCGCCCGCCTTCAGATTCGCTGCGCCGGTTAGCTGCACGCCCAGCGATTGCATGATGGCGGTCGAGATCTGATCCTGAACCGCGAGGATATCGTCGAACTTCCGGTCGAAGCTTTGGGACCACAACTGGTAGCCGTTGGCGGTGTCTTCGAGCTGAGCTACGATCCGCACGCGGCCATTGGCGATGCGGATGCTCCCCTCCAGGATATTGCGAACGCTCATCTCGCGGCCCGCTTTGCGGATATCCACGGTTCGGCCGCGATAGGCGAAAGCCGAGGAGCGCGCCACCACGCGCAGACGGGGGATTCTGGCCAAGGACTCAATCAGTTCTTCGGCGAGCCCGTCGCTCAAAACCTCGCCTTCCTGGTCGCGGCCGCCGCTCAGGTCCTGGAACGGGAGCACTGCAATGGAGGCGGCATCCACGGCCCGTGGACGGTTGAAGGCTGGGGCGTAAACCGACAACGCGGCGATCGCGAGAATCACTATCGCGCCGGCTATGGCCGCCAGCCACCAGCGCTGGGCCGGTCCTAGCTGGAAGGGCGCCGGCGGAGCTACCGGGGCGGGCTTCTCGACTGGAATGGCCGGCTCGCTTACCAGTTGGGCAGCTACGCCTTGGGCAGTTACGACGGGCTCTACCTCAAGCCGCGGCGTTTCCACGAAATGTGGCGCATAGCCGCCCTTGGGCAATTCGATCCTAACCGGATCGCCCTGACCCTCCTCTTCGTAGTAGCGAGCCAGTCTCCGGCGTACATTGCGCGCTTCGGTGCGCACGATGGTGTCGCGGCGCGGATCGAATCCATCGCCTCGCTCGAACGCCTCCACGCCAATGGTGTATTCCTTGAGTTCGCCTACCCGTCCCTGGATGGTCCGCTCGACAACGTAGCGGAGGAGAGCTTTTTCCCTTTCCGCAGTCCGAAAGGTCTGGCTGGAAACAATGCGATCCAACTGCCCGCGAATCTCACTCGGACTCACAGCATCCAGAGCTGCAGAACGCGGAGCTCTTTCTGAATGTTCAAGTTGCACAAACCTACCCCACCCACTATTGAACCGTTTCTCCGGGAACGAACGCTTCAACTCACGTGAATTCGACGGTTCTTCACGTCCTTCGGTCTTGCAGAAACTCCCCGAGCAGCCGCAGTATATCAAAGTTGATACCAACGTAACTGAGCCGCGGGCGTGAGCAAGCGGTCTTTTCGGACTTGCTGTTAGCAATTCATTAACTACTACTGGGCAACCGGCAAGGCGAAAACATACAGCGCATTGCCTGTGAACGGATGATGTATCTCGGGCGCGATGTTGAGCGGCACCTGGCGCGGGCTGCCGCCGCCCATCCCCGTGGTGACGGCAATATACTGCTTTCCGTCGATGGTGAACGACACCGGAAAGCCCTGGACGGAGGTTCCCAGGCGCGTTCGCCATAATTCTTTTCCGGTCTTCACATCGACGGCGTGGAAAATCCTGTCCAGATCGCCGACAAACGCTACTCCGCCCGCTGTCGACAGCACCGCGGTGAGAAAGGGGGCCCGTTGCTGGATGGACCAATTTTCCTTCAGCGTTTTCACATCGTAAGCGGCCAGCTTGCCGATGTTGCCATTGGTTCCGGGCATTTCAAAAAAGCGCCGGTCGGCGGCAGTGCCGCCGGAGCCTTCCTTTTTCTCCACAACGCGGCCTTTCATCTCCAGGCAGCTCTGGCTGATCGGGATGATGAGCTGGTTTGTCCCCGGATTGTAGCTCATGGCCTGCCAGTTATGGCCGCCTTCCGTGCTGGGGCAGGACTGTATCCATTGGCCGGTCTGCTGCTCCAGAATATCGGCCCGATATCCCGGCTGGCCGGTCTTTTCGTCGAACTGATCGAAAACGTTCTGGAAAATCGTTTCTTTGTGAGCCAGGTATTTCCCTGTAGTGCGATCCAACTTCCACAATATTCCCGGCTTTCCAATGGTGAAAACCAGCTTCTGGCCATCGGAATCCACTAATACGCGCTCGAAAACTTCATCCAGATCCAGCGTTTCGCCGCCCACATGCTGGAAGTACCAAGCCAGCTTTCCGGTATCGGGCGAAAGCGCGAGCGTAGAACTGGTGTACAGCGCATTTCCCGACCCGGAGCCGCGCGTGGCGCGCATCCACGGCTTAGCTTGCGCTACTCCCCAGTAAGTGAGATTTAACTCGGGATCGTAGCTGCCCGTGATCCAGGTATCGCCGCCGGCGCGCAGCAGATCGGGAAGTTTCCCCCAGGTGTCGCCCCCCGGCTCATTTTCGCGGGCGACGGTATCGAATTTCCACAGCCTTTTTCCGGTATCGGGATCGTACGCGCTGATGAAGCAGCCGTCTTTCTTATATTGATCGCACCCGCTCAACCCCTGCACGATCTTTCCGCGAATCACGATGGGGCCGCTGGTGTTGGTATAGCCTTTCGATGGATCGGCAATGGCGGTTTGCCATACGATCTTTCCAGTGCGCGCGTCCAGCGCTAATAGCCGCGCGTCGGTAGTGGCCATGAACACTTTGTCCTGATAAAGAGCCAGGCTCCGCATCGCGCCGATGGCGCCCGTGGTGGGCGGTCCAATGCGATTCTCCCAGATCAGATCGCCGGTTCGCCCATCAATGGCCTGCACGATATTCCCGGTGTTGGCAAGGAAAATAATTCCATTGTGAACAATGGGCGTAGGCTCATTCGCTCCGCCTCCTTCATTCATAGCCCACTCCCAAACCAGGCGGAGGTTCTTGACATTGCCGGTATTGATCTGGTTGAGCGGGCTGTAGCTCCCGGCCTGATAATTGCGCCGGATCATGAGCCAATCGCCCGGATCGGGATTGCGCAGCATGGCGTCGGTGACAGGCGCGTAGCTCTTGATTTCTCCCGTGACCGTGAGGCCGCTGCCGGCAGTGGTTTGCTGTCTGCGCGCCGTGGCCGGCGTTTCCGCAGGCGCTGGAACTTCGCCTTGGCCCGTGGCTACCGCCGCGATGGTTGACGCGGCGTTCGCCTGCAGCGCCTGCGTTCCAGATGCAGCCCCGTTGGCTTTCAGGATGAACGCGCCAATCTGGACGTACGCCGTCCCGCCGAGGCCTCCGCGATTGGACGGGGGCATTGACGATTGCATATAGCCGATCAAATCGCTCACCGGCCGCGATCCCCAGGCGTTCATGAAATTAGCGCCGGCTAAGGGAGGCGCCTCGCCGCTGCCTACCAGATCCTGCCGATGGCAGGTGGCGCAATTCTCCTGATAGGCAGTTTGTCCCTCTGAAGCCTGTTCGGCGGTGAAGATGCCCGCGGTCCGCTGAGCGGACGCGGTGATGGCGCAGAATAGAGCGAAAAAAGAGATCGCTTTTCGCATATTAAACCGCCGCAGGCACGGGAAGTACTTTCCCGACTACCGTTCGAAACTCCGCGTCCGTAAGCAAGCGCTTGTGCTCGAGCGAAAACTGTTTCACTCCGGCCACCACCTGCATAGCCTCTTCCTCGGTAGCCTGTACTCCGATATCTTTGAGCGCGGCCTTGATGGAATCGATTCCGCTGCCTTTTCCAAGCACCACCTTGGCCGGCGGCTGCCCCACCACGTCCCAATGGAACGGGAACAGTTCCGTCGGATGATCCTGGCCGCAGTTCTGCCACCAGCTCGCGATAATGCCGGACTCGATCTGGAACAATTGCTCGCCCACTACCGGCCGGTTGCTCGCCACTCGATGGCCCGAGAGCTTCTCCACCAGCCGCGCCAATCCGTACAGTTTGTCGTACTTGATTCCGGTGTCGATTCCGTATAGCGTCAGCAGCGCCATAGCGGTTTCTTCGATGGGTACATTGCCCGCGCGCTCGCCCAACCCGAGCACAGTGGAATGCACCACTTCCACGCCTTCGGCCAGCGCCATGATGGTGTTGGCGATGCCCATTCCGAAATCCATGTGGAAGTGCGCTTCCAGGCGTTTATTCACGCGCTTCTTCACTTCCCGCACCAGGTATTGCATGGCGTGCGGCGACACCACGCCGAACGTATCCACCAACGCCAGCGCGTCCATGTGTCCTTCATTGGCCACGCGCAGGATCAGGTCCAGCACCCATTTCATTTCTGCGCGGCTGAAATCGATGGGGAAAAATACGATCTCCAGTCCCTGGGAATGCGCGTAGGCGGTGGATTCGATGGAAAGATCGATGGCCTTTTCCAGCGGCCATTTGTAGGCATATTCGATGATATGGGTGCTGGAAGGCACCTCCATCACGATGCCGGATACGCCGCAATCCACGGCGCGCTTGACGTCGTCCACCATGCAGCGCGAGAACGCGAATATCTGCGGCCCCAAATTGCGCTTAACAATTTCCTTGATTGCCGCATTATCGCTCGGCGACACCACCGGCATACCGGCCTCAATGCGATGCACACCCGCTTCGGCCAGCGCTTCGGCGATCCGGATCTTGTCGTCTTTTGTGAAGATGACGCCGGTCTGTTGTTCGCCGTCGCGCAGCGTGATGTCGTGAAACTTGATCTGCTTGGCAAAATGAAGCTGATCGCGCACCGCGCTTTCAAAATTCCACGGGCTGACGAACCATTGATCGGTCTTCCACGGTTCTTGTGACATTTATGATTCCTTCAAAAATAGCTTGGATTTGGGTATTCTTCCGCTACGCTCAGGTAGCGGCTCTGTTGCCGAGCCGCTGCCAGCGGAAGAAGTGTTTTCGTACCGACGCCGGCTCTACTTGCTAGCGCTGGCGCTGGCGCCGCCCCGTGGCACGTGAACCGACATGATTACCAGCGTGCCGTCGGTCTTGGTGAACCAGTGCGCGGTATTTTCCGGGACCAGAAAGAAGTCCCCTTTGGCGATGGTGCGCGCAGTGCCTCCGTCGATGGCGGTGCCCGTGAGGTTCGTCGGGTTCAGGCGCTTCTCGTTGACCAGTTTACCTCCAGTAGTGAGAGTCCCTCCGCCCTCGATGACGTAGAAGATCTCAGCTTCGGCCTCATGTACATTCGGATTGCTGTCTACTCCGTGGACCCGGTATTCGAGGTTCACTTTGTAGGGATCCGCCAATAACAAGGGCTGAACAAAGTTTGGCTGATCGGGCTTCCGCTCGTTCTTTGCCTTGGCGATCATGGTCTTCACATCCGCCGCACCGGTGAATGTTTTCTCGGCTGGCTGTTGAGCCAACGCCAGCGTTGCCGCTCCGCACAAGATTAATACTAATCGCATGTTTTTCCTCACTTTTTGCTTCTTTACTTTGCTTCTGCTCGGCGGGGTCGCAGTGGCCGGCCCCATGCCTGCCATCGGGTTCGTTGGGCGATTCGCGCAACCCGACCTCGACAATTGTGTCACTTTTTTAAGCCAAAAGCATACAGCCGCCCATCCCAGGTGGAGATGTAGATCCTTCCGCCAACCACCACGGGCTCGCTGAAATGCATCCAGCTATCGATCAGCTTGTCGCTGGAATAAAGCTGCTGGCCGGTTGCGGCGTCGAACGCATAAAGAATCGCGTTCGTTACCGGCGTGCTGCGGAACTTGGCCGTTGCGCCCCGTCCCTGCTCGGTGTTTTCCCCGGTTTGAAGCGCGTAAACCACTCCGTTCGCCACCACCGGCGGATCAGGCACGTGCATGTCGCGCGACATCCAGGTGGGGACCAGCGTGGGCCTTTTCTGGTCGGCGTCCAGGCGAACTTCGAAAGCCATGACGCTGCCCTGGTCAGCGCTCCCGTAGGTGTACTTGAATTTCGGGGCGTCTTTGGATGGCGGTCCCCACATCGGCATCAGCAGCCATCGTTTTCCCTGCTCGTCTTGCCAGGTGGCCATCGCGCCCCACAGACCGCGGCCGGCCAGCAGAACCTCATCATTGCCCCAGCGCGGCGATTGGTACAGCGGCGTATGATGGTCGGCGCCGCCGAGATTGTCGGCATCCAGGAGACTGATAGCCGATTCCTTGGCTGCCGACGCCAGCAGAGTCCACTTCTCGAACGAGAACGCCACCGGATTCGCTGCGCCGAGGTCGAGATCCTTCTTGTTGATGTAATCCCAGTTGTCGGGCGTATAAGTATCGAGCAGGCGCAGATCCTTAAAGTTGAGCTCCATTACCGAGCTGCCGAACTTGCCCACTGCCGGATCATATGGGCCGTCGGCAGTCTGGGTGTAGATTCCCTTGGGACCCCGGACCATGCCTCCGCGCCCCCACGCGCCGCCGGGCCGTCCATTGCTGGTGAAGTACTCCACCCGGCGTTTGCCGGGATCTTTCAAATCCAATGCCGTGAAGTGGGCCATTGCGCCTCCGCAGCCCCGCGCGCTGGATGAATAAATCACTCCATCGATCAGATTGAGACTCCAATTGCGCGCGAACGGCGTGGTGAACTCAACGGGCGCCATGCGCTCTTCGCCATCCGATAGATTGAGGCCGCGGAGTTTGCCGTCACTCGTGGAGACGTAAATAATTCCCGCGTCCTTGTCGATGACGGGCGTGGAATTCTGGGTGTTGGAACAGAGCCAGGTAGCGCCGGAAACGGGCGTCATCGTATTCGGGAACGGTTTTTGCCAGGCGATTTTACCCGCCTGCGCGTCGATCGCGTAAACCGTGTTGTCGCTGCCAACGACAAAGACAAGAGTCCGTGGCCCGGATGGCCCGTCCACCGTTGCAACCAGAGGCGCGGTCAGGGTTGAGAGAACCACTTCGCTCGGACGAGTGGGAAGTTGAACTTTCCACTGCAGCTCGAGTTGCGAGACGTTGTCTTTGGTGAGGGTTGTTTCCGCGCGATTCCAGCCGGTACGTTCCTGATCGTAGCCCCACGTCAACCATTCGTTTTGGGGCGCCCCGAAGGCGGGCATCCAGAACAGGGCGAGGGCGGCGCCGGAAACTCTAAGTAAGGCCGTTGATATCACTGAACACTCCGGTTTATCAGTCTATCCGGATAGAGCCGTCTTGTCCAACTCCCCATGTCAACGGGTGCTGAAACATGTCGCGTACTCATGAGTGTGAACGCGGCACTCACGAGTGCGCCGGCAGGCGTGCGTGGGCCACGGGTCCGGCCACGGCTGAAGCACCCCATGTCAAGCTAGCCCCCATTTTCAAACTACCCTGTCAGCCGGCGGCCAAGATTTATTTTTAGCTTGTCCCGCAGGTAAGCGGTATTGGCGGCGATTTGCTGCTGGAGCGTCCCCTCGCTCTTGCGCGGTGCGTCGTAATCCAAGTTCACCCAGTAGGAATAATTGTGCTCGCGCAGAACCCGGAAGAAGGCCACAAAATCCACCCCTCCCGATCCCATCGGTTGATATAAATTGCGCTCCCTGTGCTCGGCCTGGGTCGGCGTAGGACCGGTCCAATGCCGGTATTTTGCGTCGGTGTCCTTCAGATGGATGGCGACGATGCGAGGATAATACTTCTGCAGCATCTTGACCGGGTCCATTTTCGCCAGCGCAAAATGCGCGGTATCGGGAACCAAGCCTACATAACGGGGATCCGTCAGTTCCAGGATGGTGGTGGTTTCGTGCTCATTTTCGATGGGCGACCAGATGTGGGGATGAAATCCCATCTTCATGCCCAGTTCCTCATTGACGCGCTTGCCTAACTCGTTGGTATTGCGCGCGGCAGCCTTCAACTGATCCATGGTCGTTCCGCCTGGCGGGCGATCGAGTCCATTCGGTCCGCCAATGTTGATTTTGAGATGCTGGCAACCCATGGGTTTCAAAACGTCGCGGGTATAACGGAAGTTGCTCTCGATGGTCGCCTTGGCGTTCTCGGAGATCAGATCGCCGCCGCCCGAAACCGTGGACAACCGGAGGCCGGCCTCCTGGAGCAGGGCTTTCAGCTTGGGAAAATCGTCGGGTAAAGTGCCCTGGCCACGGAACGGCTCAACCCCCTGGTAACCGAAGCTGGCGCAGAGTTTGAGGGCATCTTCCGACTCTTTGTCGGTTTTCACGAATTGATCGCCGAGCGGGTCAACACCGGCGCCGAAAAGCGCCGTTCCACTGTAGGAAAAAAGCATTTTGGAGCTGTCCGAGCCTCGCGCCGTAAGGGCCATGGCTCCAAGACCGGCTCCGATAAGTTCTCGTCGGTTCAACATCGGAATCTCCTCATGCCCCCCGATGGTGGACAGGTATAAGTAGACATTATTTCTCTCGTAATGGCTATCATCTTCCAGCGCGCGCGCATGGGCAAGTTTCCGGCCGTGAATTGCAGTGAATTTGACGTGAATGGGCAGCCGGGCAAAATCCTCTTCCGTTTGGACCAGCGAAGTTGGATAATACTGGGACAGCCTGTGTCAGAAGTCTTGTAACATGGCGGATTAAGTTGCGCACCGCGTTTCCAGGACTCCTTGCCGGGCGGTTGACTGAGGTGTTTCGGCGGATCGGTAGAGGCGTGGTTCGCTGGGCGGAGTCGTGTGGCTTCCGATCTCGTGAGTCCGATTGTCTAGGTGTCAGCGTTGGCCGAGTCGATGAAGTGCGACGCCTTCGCCGAAATGCGGTT
>Ga0302325_10033611_pt1 | contig 10506 bp, 8 predicted proteins | sample Palsa_T0_2_FD_201948 | JGI IMG/M metagenome (GOLD analysis project Ga0302325, IMG submission 201948) | Peat permafrost microbial communities from Stordalen Mire near Abisko, Sweden - Palsa_T0_2 | ecosystem: Environmental > Terrestrial > Soil > Palsa > Peat permafrost | place: Sweden: Abisko...
TCGTCAGTTCAAGGCGCAGCTCTCGGAACTTGGGCTGGAGGCTCTCGGCTCGAGGCGAAAGTTCGTGCCGACGCCGTATAAGCTCGCCTCGGTTTCCCAGCGCCTCGCGATGTTGCAGGGCCTGATGGACACCGACGGGTTCGTCGGCAAGGATGGCCACGTCGAGTTCTCGTCCTCATCGGATCAATTAGCGCACGACGTTGCGTTTCTCGTTCGTTCGCTGGGCGGAACCGCGCGACTGGGCTACAAGGCCGAGCCGAAGTATCGCTTCAAAGGCGAAACGCGCAGCGGAAATCCCGCCTGGCGCGTCACCGTCGCGCTGCCCGCGCCGTTCAACCCATTTCGTCTGGGGCGCAAGGCCGACGCCTATCGCGGCCGCTCGAAGTACCAGCCCTCGCGCGCGATCGTCAAGGTCGAGCCGGTCGGCAGCTACCCGATGCAGTGCATTGCGGTCGATTCGCCCGACCATCTGTTCGTGGTCGACGACTTCATCGTCACGCACAATACGGTCCAGGTGGTCAGCTACTTGTTGCGCCGCAAACTGCTCGAGGGGCCGGGGACGGCGCTGGTGATCGCGCCGACCTCGGTGACCCACACCTGGGAGAGCGAGATCGCGCGCTTCGCGCCCGAACTCTCGACCCTGCGCCTGCACTCGGGCAACGAGCGCGCGGCGCGCTACGAAGACGTGCCGAACGCGGACGTCGTGATCACGTCGTACGCGCTGGCGCGCTTGGATGCGCAGCAACTCTCACAGTTCAAGTTCCGCACGTTGATCCTGGACGAGGCGCAGAACGCTAAGAACCCGTCCTCGCAGATCGCGCGCGTCGTGCGCGCGCTGCATGCGGAACATCGGCTCGCCTTGACCGGGACGCCGGTCGAGAACTCGTTGCGCGATCTTTGGGCGATCTTTGCCTTCGTCGAACCAGGCTTGCTCGGGACCGAGACCGCCTTCCGGCGGCGCTTCGAGATCCCGATTTCCGAAAACGATCCCAAGGCGATCTCGACGCTGCGCTCGCGGCTCGAACCATTCTTGCTGCGGCGCACCAAAGAAGACGTGGCGCCCGAATTGCCGGAGCGGACCGAGGTCTCGCTCGCGTGCGACCTCTCGCCGCTGCAGCGCCGGCTGTATCGCGGCGTGGCCGAAGCCGCACGCCGCGACGTGTTCGCGCTGGTCGACACGCAGGGCATCGAAAGTGCGACCGTGCACGTTCTCGCCGCGCTGACGCGGCTGCGCCAGATCTGCGCGCATCCGGGCTTGCTGTTCGAGGAGTATCGCGACGACCCCGAGGCCAGCTCCAAGTTCGAGGCCTTCCTCGAGACCGTCGACGAAATTCTTTCGGGCGGCCACCGCTTGCTCGTCTTCAGCGCGTTCGCATCGATGCTGCGCATCATGCGGGTCGCGCTCGACAAGCGCGAGATCGCCTATGGTTACCTCGACGGCTCGACGAAAGACCGGGATCGGCAAACCGAAGTCGCGCGCTTCATGTCGCCGGACGGTCCGCCGCTGTTCCTGTGCTCGCTCAAAGCGGGCGGCGTCGGCCTTACGCTGACGGCCGCGGACTACGTGATCCTGTACGATCCGTGGTGGAATCCGGCGGTCGAACGCCAGGCCATCGACCGCACGCACCGCATCGGCCAGCACCGTGCGGTCACGGCCTACCGGCTCGTCTCGACCGGCACCGTCGAAGAGAAGATTCGTGCCTTGGCGGAGCGTAAGGCGAGCCTTTCGCGTAACATCATCAAGGCCGACGGGGCCTTAGCGAAGGCCCTCACGCGCGAAGATCTCGAGATGTTGTTCGCCGACCCGGACTAGCTTGCCGGCGCATCGTCCAAAGCGTGACGGCAACGTGCGCGCGCGTTGCCGGAGACGCTGCGATCTCTAACAGCTGAGGCGTGGTCCCCAACCGCCGAATTCGCGGTCGGCTTTGGGCTGTGGTAAGGTGGGACGTGCCGGGTTTGGCGAGTCGATCGTGCGGGGCTTGATCATCGTTACGAGCCTCCTTGTCGTTTTGCTCGTCGCACCTATCTAGTGACGGCGGCACGGGGATGTTTCAGTCAGAAGATTAGAAAAACTATTTTCTTAGTTGATCGACGCAAGCAAAAAAACAGCTGCTTGCGATGAATCATTCATCGAGTTGCTGCGATGCGTCGTCGAGCTGCTGCGATGCGTCGTCGAGCTGCTGCGACGCGAGCACGAGACGTTGGATGCTTTCCTTCAGGCCGACGTCGTGCGACATGCCGTGCGTGTTGGCGCGGTCGAGGTCGACGCCGTCGAGATTGCAGCCGTTGAGCTGGGCCTTGGTGAGGTCGGCTCCTTCGAGATGTGCCCCGCGTAAGTCGACGCCCTGCAGCCGCGCGTGCGAAAGATTCGCGCCGCGAAGATCCGCGTCGCGCAGGTCGGCGCCGACCAATTCGATACCGTGCAGGTCCTGACCGCGCAAGTCGAGCCCGCGCAAGTCGCAGCCCATGCAGCGGTCGACGAGCGAACGCAATCGCGAGCCGCCGAGCGTCGTGCCGCGGATGCTCGTCCCCGTCAAGTGCACGCCGTCGAGGTTTGCGTTCGTCAGCGAGGTGGCCCGCAGGTCGCAGCCGTTCAGCGCTGCATTGCTCAGGTTCGCGCCGTCGAGCTTGGCATCGCGCAGATCGACGCCGACGAGCTTGGCTCCGCTCAGGTCGACGCCGCGCAAATCCGCGCCGCGCAGGTCGTCGCCGGTGAGCGCGACGCCGTGCAAATCGAGGCCGCGCAGGTCGCGCCCGTGGAAGTCGCAGCCGAAGCAGCGCCCCAGCGTCAGGCGGTCGAGGTGTGCCGGTTCGCGGTCGTCCCAGCTATCGTCGGCGTCGCCGTCGGACACCGCGTTCGCGACGGTAGTCGCAACGGTCTTGGCGATCTCGGGGGCGACCGTGGTCGCGACCGTGCTCGCGACGCTCGTGGCGATGTCGAAGCCGAGCCGTGCCCCGTCGCTCGCAGCCGCAGCGCGGGCGGCGGTGACTGACTTGGGGACCGAGTGCGCGACGCTCTGCGCAATCGCGCGCTCGATCGTGGCCTTGACAATCGTGTGGTCGCGGGCGGACAGAACGCGGGCCATCGCGGTCGCGATCGCTTGCGGCGTCGCGTCGGCCGCGACGCGAAGGACGACCGTTTGCGTTTTGGCGAGCGGAGCCGGCGCAGGCAGCGAGCGAACCAGCCGCGTGGCCGGCGGCCGCACGGGCTCGCGCGGCAACGGTGCGGAGGAAATCGTGGCAACGGCCGGCGCAGCCGCCGCTGGCGCGACGTCTTCGACCGCGATCACGGGCGCACCGTGGGCCTGCAGGATCGCGAGCGCAACGCCGAACGCCGCCAGTGCGATCGCTCCGAGCGGCGACAGGCGCGGCAAGGCGTTGCGGCGCGAATCGAGCAGCTGTTCGATGCGGGTCGTGATTTGCTTCGGCGAAAGCAGCGCCCCCGGTGCCAGGATGGGCTTCACGGGCAAGCGAGCGGATTCGACCAGTTTCCAAAGACAGGTCGCGTAGCGGTGGGCGCGACCCGTCTGCGCGACGACCCAGTCGTCGCATGCGATCTCGCGTTCGAGCGAGATCTGCCGCCCCAATAACCACAGCACCGGGTTGAACCAGAAGATTCGCTCGACGACCCGTTGCACGAGATTGGTCCAATCGTCGTAGCGGTCGAGGTGCGCGTATTCGTGCATCGCGATCTGATCGAGGTCGGCCAGCGCTTCGGTTTCGACGACGCGCGCCGGGAGCAAGATCGTCGGCGTGCGGAAGCCGACCGCGACGGGAACGTCGACTTCGTTCGAGACCCGCAACTCGACCGCGCGGCCCAAGCGCGTGCTGTGGCGCCAGCGGCGCAAGCGCCGCACGACGCTCTCGTCCAGCGGCAGGGCCGCGCGTTTGATCGCGGCCAGCCCCAACAGGCTGCGCGCCAGCAAGCCGAGGCCCGCGAGGGCGACGATCAGCCACAGAATGACCAGAGCCAAGGCGAGGTGCGGCACGGCCGCAAGCGCGGCCCAAACGCGGGTTGCAGCCGTAACTGCCGTCTCGCTCGCGCTCTGGGGCGGCGCTGCGATCGACGGCTGTTGCCCAACCGTGCCGGCGGCGGGCAACCATTGGCGTGCCGTCGCCGGCGCTGCCGCTAGGGAAGCGGCGGAGTTTGCGGCGGCGGGCGCCGTCCAAGCGGCAGGCGCTACCCGATGCTCGATGCGCCCGAGCGAGCTTGCGATGCTCACGAGCGGCAGGCTCGCGCCGGCCGCGAGCGCGATCCACCAGAACACGTGGCGCGTCGTGGCGCTCGGCCGCGAGAGCCGTGCGAACGTGAAAACGAGCGCTGCCAGCGCCGCGGCCTCGAGAATGCCGATGCCGAGCGCACCCGTCACGGTACGCGCGACGGACTCGGCGAGGTCGAGACGGTTCATGAGTTTTTCCCTCCGTCCACGGCGCGTTCGAGCAGCGCGCGCATGCGGGCGACGTCGCGTTCGTCCAAATGTTCGGCGTCGAGCAGTTTGAGCATCAGCGCTCGCGGCGAATTGTCGAAGAACTTGGAGACGACGTAATCGATCACGCTCGAACGGGCCTCGTCACGTCCGACCTTGGGCGAGTACACGAAGGCCCGGCCGGCGGCGCGATGTTTCACGTAGCCTTTCCTCTCCAGTATGCGCAGCGTCGTGAGCACGGTGTTATAGGCCAGCGGCGGATCTCCGAGCGCGCCGGCGACGTCGGTTACGGTCCCGTCGCCGCGCGCCCACAAAACGTCCATCAAGCGCAGCTCGGCCTCGGTCAGGGTCGGTGACTTCTTGCGCGCCATCAGCTCTGACTCACTCGAATCGAGCCGCTCACCGTGTGCAGCGAGATATGGAGTCCGCCGCTGCCGAGCTTCGCGGTCGCACTATGGCCGACCCATTCGCCGTCGTGGACGGCCAAGGAGATGCCGCCGTCGGCCTCGATCGGGCCGCTCAAGGTGCGGGCGGAGATCGAGGCGTTCGTCCCGTGCGGCAACGTCAGGTGGATCGGGCCGCTGACCGTTTCGAACTCCAAATCGTCCCCGTCGGCCGTATTTCCGAGCGTTGCGTCGATTGCTCCGCTGACCGTGCGCGCGTCCGCCCGGCCCGTGGTCGCGATCCGGACGTCGCCCTCGACAACCCGCGCCGAGATGTCGCCGGCGAGACCCGTCGCGACGACGTCGCCGCGAACGGCTTGCGCGAGCAGCTTGACGTCGTGCGGCACGGCGATCGTGAAGTCGACGGCCACGCCGTCCGCCTTGCGGTCGCGGTCGCCCCGTTCGTCGCCGTCGTTGCAATCGGTCCGGGGGTCGCCCGGGTAGATCGCGCAGACGACGAGGCGCCGGCCCAGCCGGGTGGCGCGTATCAACACCGCCGCCGGATCGCTTTGGCTCGAGAACGCGTGGGCGTGAATCGTCGCGGCCGAGCCTTGCGCCGCGGTGGCGACGATCGATCCCAAGATCCCGCGCACCTCGAGGGTGCTGCCGGCGCTGAGAACGGCTCGCAGGTCGGTGTCGTGCGTGCGCTGTTCGCCCGCAACGCTTACGGCCGAAGCGCTCCCGAGCGCCAGCGCAGCCGCGCCGATGAGGGTCGCTAGATATTTCACCACCGCATCGTACGCGAGGCCCGCCGGCTTGTCAACTATGAAATTAAGTGTAAGGCTCGCGTGCCGAGGTGCCCCCCGCCTGCGGGGACGAATTCCAAGCGCCATGCAAGCACTCAGCTACTCGAGCGGTTCTAGTTCCCAGCCGCTCATCGGCGAAACCATCGGCGACGCCTTCGATCGAATCGCCGCGCTCAATCCGGAGCGCGAAGCCGTGGTCTCTTGCGCGCAGGGCGCGCGCCTCACCTATGCCGAGCTGCGCGCCGCGACGGACGCGTTTGCGCGCGGCTTGATTGGTCTGGGCGTGAAGCACGGCGATCGCGTCGGCATCTGGTCGACCAACAACATCGAGTGGGTGATCGCGCAGTTTGCGACGCCCAAGATCGGTGCGATCCTTGTCAACATCAACCCGGCCTACCGGACCTCCGAAGCGTCCTACGCGCTGCGGCAAAGCGGAGTCTCGGTGCTGTTGACGCAGGTCCGTCACAAAACCAGTGCCTACGCGGAGATGCTGGCCGAGATCCGGCCGGGCTTGCCCGAGCTGCGCCACGTCGTGCTGATCGGCGACGAGGAACTGGACGCGCCGCTCGAGGCGCTGCGCTGGAAGGACGTCGTCACGCTCGCGGCCGCGAACGTAACGGAGGAAACGCTCGCCGAACGCTTGGCCGCGACCCAGTTCGACGAGGCGATCAACATCCAATATACGTCCGGAACGACCGGCTTTCCCAAGGGCGCCACGCTGACCCACCACAACATCCTCAACAACGGTTACTTCATCGGCGAAGGCTGTCGCTACACCGCGAACGACCGCGTCTGCGTCCCGGTGCCGTTCTATCACTGCTTCGGGATGGTGCTCGGCAACCTGGCGATCGTGACCCACGCGGCGACGATCGTGATTCCGGCTCCGTCCTTCGACCCGGCGCTCTCGCTCGGGGCCGTGGCCGCCGAACGCTGCACGTCGCTGTACGGCGTTCCCACGATGTTCATCGCCGAACTGGCCCTGCCGAACTTCTCGAGCTTCGACTTGAGCACGCTGCGCACCGGGATCATGGCCGGATCGCCGTGTCCGGTCGAGGTGATGAAGCGCGTGCAAAGCGAGATGCACATGGACGAGGTGACGATCTGCTACGGCATGACCGAGACCTCGCCCGTGTCGACGCAGACGGCGGTCGACGATCCGCTCGAGAAGCGCACGGGCACGGTCGGGCGCGTCCACCCGCACCTCGAGATCAAGATCGTCGACGAGGCCGGCCGCATCGTACCGCGAGGAACGCCGGGCGAACTCTGCACGCGCGGCTACAGCGTGATGCTCGGATACTGGAACGATCCCGAGAACACGGCGGCTTCGATCGACGCTGCCCGTTACATGCACACGGGCGACATCGCCACGATGGACGACGACGGCTACGCCAACATCGCGGGGCGCATCAAAGACATGGTGATCCGCGGCGGCGAAAACATCTATCCGCGCGAGATCGAGGAGTTTCTGTACGCGCATCCGGCGGTGAAGGACGTCGCGGTAATCGGTGTTCCCGACGAGAGGTACGGCGAGGAGCTGTGCGCCTGGATCGTGCTGCGCGCCGAGGCCGCTGCCGACGAGGAAAGCATCAAGGAGTTCTGCCGCGGCAGGATCGCCCACTACAAGGTCCCGCGCTACGTCAAGTTCGCAGCCGAGCTTCCGATGACCGTGACCGGAAAGGTCCAGAAGTTCAAGATGCGCGAGACCTCGACCGAGGAACTCGGCCTCACCGCGGCTGCCAAGATCATCACGGCGTAGGTGCGGCAAGAGGGCGTCCGCGCGCTGCTCTTCGACGTGTTCGGCACGCTGGTCGATTGGCGGACCAGCATCGCGACGCAGCTCGCGAAATTCGGCGCGGAGCGCGGCATCGCTTGCGACTGGTTGGCCTTCGTCGACGCCTGGCGCGGCGAGTACCTGCCCTCGATGGCCGGCGTACGAAGCGGCTCCCGCCCTTGGGCGAACCTCGATACGCTTCACGGCGAATCGTTCGACCGGCTGTTGGAACGCTTCGGCTTACCCGAGATTTCGGCCGCAGACCGGCGCTGGGCCGTGCGCCGCTGGCACGCCCTCGAACCGTGGCCCGACGTGCCGGCCGCGCTCGAGCGCTTGCACGGGCGCTACGTGCTCGCGACGCTCTCGAACGGGAACGTCGAACTGCTGGTCGACCTCGCGCGTTACGGCAACCTGCGCTTCGATACGATCTTGTCGGCGGAGATCTTCGGGCACTACAAGCCCGATCCCGAGACCTACCGCGGCGCGGCCGCACTGCTTGGCTGCGCGCCCCGCGAGGCGATGCTGGTCGCCGCTCACGAGAGCGACCTGCGTGCCGCAGCCGCGAACGGCCTGCGCACGGCCTTCATCTCACGTCCGCACGAGTACGGAGTTCCGCCGACCGGCGACCTCAAGTTACCCGAGGAGTTCGACATCGCGGCTGCGGACCTCGCGGCGCTCGCAGCCGCGCTGTAGCCGTCCCTAGTCCCGGTGCATCGAGTCGAGATACGTCCGCGCGGCGGAATTGTGGTGCGCGGCGTTGGCCTCGTCGAGCGCGCGAGCCTCGCACCGCTCGGCGGCCCGAACGAATGCTTCGCGCGCGCGGTCGCGGAGCGTCGAGAGACAGCGCCGCCGGCGGCGCGCTTCGGCGAAGGTTGCCCGGACTGCGGCTGCGCGATCGCCCGAACGCCGCACGGCGGCGTCCTGGCGAGCGATCGCGGCTGCAACCAGCTCGAGCGCAATGAACGCGTCGCGCGGGCCCGCCCCCGCCGCGTGCGCGGGAACGCTGAGGCTACGCCCGAGCCGGACCCGCTCGGCGCGGAGTTGCTGTGCTCGCTCGCGGTCGCGGGCGTGCGTTCTCCAGGCCGCGAGCAACGCCTCGTGCAGCCGGCGCTCTTCGCGTTCGCACAGGTCGAGCACCGGCTGCAGCGGGAAACGGAAACGCGTCATCGGCGCTGCGGCATTGCGCGCCGAATTGCGTCCTTGGGGATTTCGGAGAGCAACGAGATTCCGGTGTCGGTTCGGCCGATCACGAAATAGGCCTCAGCGACCTTGACCACGTGCAGCGAACCTGCGCGCGGCAGCGGCGTCGTTTCGATCACCTCGACCAAACGCTCGCGCTGCAGGAACGAACCCGGGCGGAAGCCGCCGCGTTTCGCGATCGCGGCAAAGGCGTACAGGCCGAGCCCGATGAGCGCGATGGCCGCGAAGAAGCGCAGGACCAGATCACCGTCCACTACGCAAGCACGACGAGCGATGCGGCGCCAAGCGGCTTCGACGGCGGCGTGAAAGCCCAGGAGTTCGACGGCATGGCACCTCCGGCGAGCAGCTCTGGCTCAGGTTACGACGGCGATGTGTCCGCTCGTTTTTCGAAATGCAATGAAAGGATGGCCGGCCTGGCGGCGGAGGGGGCCGGAGCCCGCTCCGCCGCCGCTCAACCGGTTTGCACGATCGGGCGAGCGAACGCCGCGATGACGTTCGGGGCCGCCGCGTCGAAGCCGACGACGTCGAGCATGCCGGCGTCGTTTGGGTCGGCGATCGTGAAGCCGCTCGAGGTCATGCCGACCACGACGAGCTTTGCTGGGATGCCGGTCCGCTCGCGGTAGCGCCGCAGCGCCTCGTCCGGATGGATCGAGCCGGCCCAGGTTTCGTTGTCCGTGTAGACGACGAACGTGTCGACGTTTAGCCGCTGCTCGAGCGCGTAGAGCATCGGCAGCGCGCAGTCGGTCCGCTCGAACGGCAGCCCGTTCGTGAACGCGACTGCCCGCTCCAGACGATCTTCGCGTCCGAAAGGCAGCTCGACGAAGCGATCCGAGAAGGCCATGATGCGCACCTCACGCTCGCTGCGCAGTTGCGTCATCGCCATCGCGGCCGCCGCGACCCGCGGCGTCAGGCCGGCGACGCCGGCTACTTCGCCGGCGCTCATCGAGGCCGACACGTCGAGGCCCACGAGCATCCGCGCGCCGCTCGGTTCGAGCGTCTGGAAGGCCAGGTAGAACGCGTCGTCGAGCGCTTCGACGATCGCGCGCACCGGGTTCCAGTTGCTTTTACCGCGCGCGCCGCGGCCGCGCCGGTAGGTTTCGAGCGCAGCCAGCACCGCGATCGGGTGGACCCGCGCCTTGCGCAGCCAAGCCGCGTCACGGAGCCGCTCGACGACCTGCGACGTTGCCGCCGCGCCGTCGGTCAGCAGCCCCAACCGCGTCATGGTTGCGAGGTTGCGGATGCAGGCCGTCATCGGCATCTCGCCGAGCAGGGCTTCCCACACCGCCGAGTGGCGCAGCCACTCGGTCGGCAGCGCTTCGCGCGGCAGGCGGGATTCGCGCACGAATTCGGCCGCCTGCGAAGGCGAGGCGTCGCGCAGTTCCTTCGCGCGCTCGAGGGCTGCGATCAGCTCGAGGCCCGCGATGGCTTCCGGGGCCGTTCCGCGCGCCATCCAGGCGTAGAGTGCGGCGCGGGCCGCCTCGTGCGCGACTGGATGCGAGAGACGCAGGAGATCGCGATGACTGAAGCCCGAGCGGCTCTGGTATTTCGCAACCTGGTACGCAAGCTCGCCGACCGGCTTGCGCTCGTACCAGCCCACGACCGCGCGCCGCAGACCGCGGCCCCAACCGCGGAACTGCTCGACGTACGAAGCGAACTCGAGCAGCTGCGAGCCCGTGCGGCAGACGCGCTGCAGGCCCTCCGCGAGTGCCGCGCGGCGGGTAGCGTCGTCGCCGAAGCCCGCCGCCATCGCCAGCGCGAAGATCGCGGGCGAGGCTTTGGGCGCACGGCCCGACTCGGAGAGCGTGACGACGCGTTCGACCAGCGCGACGCCGTGTTCGCGAACCATTTGCGCGAGATGATGCGCGGCCGAGAGCGTCAGCTCGCGCTCGGCGGCGTAATAGGTGCCGCCTTCCGAACCC